>Ga0163163_10006099_pt1 | contig 10496 bp, 9 predicted proteins | sample S65metaG_FD_119766 | JGI IMG/M metagenome (GOLD analysis project Ga0163163, IMG submission 119766) | Switchgrass rhizosphere microbial communities from Kellogg Biological Station, Michigan, USA - S6-5 metaG | ecosystem: Host-associated > Plants > Roots > Rhizosphere > Soil | place: USA: Michigan... | reverse complement strand
CGCGGCAGTGCGCGCAATGGCAGCAGCTTCCGCCTGGTGCTCGAGGTCACTGACGAGGCACCGGCCGCCCCGCAGGTTGCTTGGGCCACTAGCGCCTCGGGCTCCAAGCTGCGCATCAACCTTGGCAGCGCGCAGCAGGCAAGGGTCGCCGCCACTCCGCAGCGCGCAGTGCGAGCGGCGCACGGTCCAGGGCCGGCCGGACGCGACATCATCATCGCCGTCGATGCGGGGCACGGAGGTGATGATCCGGGCGCTTCCGGACCGGGCGGCACGCATGAGAAAGACGTGACCCTGGCCATCGCGCGTACGCTGGCCGCGCGAATCGATGCTCGCCCCGGAATGCGCGCCGTGCTCACGCGCGACAGCGATCGGCTTATTGATCTGCGCGAACGCTTTCAGCGAGCGCGCAATGCGCGGGCTGACTTGTTCATTTCCATACACGCCGACTCGGTGCGCGACCGAACCATCACCGGCGCTTCGGTGTACACGCTTTCGTATCACGGCGCCTCGAGCGAAGCGGCCCGCAGCCTGGCAGACCGGGAAAATGCCAAGCTAGGAAGCATGCCGCTGTCCAATGTCGACCCCAACCTGGCCTCGGTGCTGGTGGACGCGGCGCAATCCCAGATCATGGGCGAGAGCGTCGAGGCCGCCGACCAGGTATTGAGCGCCCTCGATGAGGTCGGCGCGATACGCAAGAAGGTGGTGCAGCACGCAGGATTCATGGTCTTAAAATCGCCGGACCTGCCCTCGATGCTCGTCGAGACCGCTTATATTTCCAATCCGGAAGAGGAGCGGAATCTGCGCAGCAGCGCCTACCAGGATCGCCTGGCGCGCGCGATCGAGTCCGGCGTGGTCGCCTACTTTCAGCGACACCCACCCGATGGCACCAACTACGCCAGCGCCCACGGGGTCGAAGCCAAGGACCTGAACGACTCCGGCGTGTAGACTGCGCGGCCTGTCCCGCCACGGGGCGAAAACCGCGCATGCCGATCCAGCTACTGTCCGCCACCCTGATTGATCAGATCGCCGCGGGCGAGGTCATCGAACGGCCGGCCTCCGTGGTCAAGGAACTGATCGAGAACGCGCTCGATGCGGGTGCGCGCCGCATCGAGGTGGATATCGAAAAAGGCGGCCTCGAACTGGTGCGGGTGCGTGACGACGGGGCGGGCATCGCCGCGGCCGAACTGCCGCTGGCCGTGCAGCGCCACGCCACCAGCAAGATAGCCACGCTCGAGGATCTCGAGGCGGTCTCGAGTCTGGGGTTTCGGGGCGAAGCTCTGCCTTCGATGGGCTCGGTGGCGCGCCTGCGCATCTGCAGCCGCAGCGCCGAGGCGCCACATGCCCTCGAACTGAAGGTCGAGGGAGGCACCGCCAGCGCGCCGCAGCCGGCGGCACATCCCAAGGGCACGACCGTCGAAGTGCGCGACCTGTTTTACAACGTGCCCGCGCGCCGCAAGTTCGTGCGCACCGAGCCGACCGAGTTCGGCCATATCGCGCGCACCGTGGAGCGTTTGGCATTGGCCGCACCGGCCGTCGCCTTCCGGCTGCGCCATAACGGCCGCCAGGTTCTGGATCTGCCCGCCGCCCTGGATGACGGCGAACGCGATGCGCGCGTGGCGCGTGTGTTGGGCGCGGAATTTCTGGCCAATTGCTTGCGTGTCGATGAAATCGGCGGGCTGCACCTGAGCGGGTGGGTGGGCCTGCCCACGGCATCCAAAGCCAACACGGACGGCCAGTTCTGGTATGTCAACGGCCGGCCCGTGCGCGACCGGCTGCTCAGCAGTGCCGCGCGGCTCGGCTACCGTGACGTGCTCTATCACGGCCGCTTCCCGAGTTACGTGCTCAATCTGCAGGTCGACGCCGGGCTGGTGGATGTCAACGCGCACCCCGCCAAGTTGGAAGTGCGCTTCCGCTCCAGCCGCGCCGTGCACGATTTTGCATTTCGGGCCATCGAGCGCGCGCTCGCCACGAGCAGTGCTGGCGCGCGGCGCAGTTCCGCGCCGGCGTTCGCGGATGAGGCGCCCCGCCACACGCACGCCTTCAGTTTCGACGCGCCGGCGGCGCCGAATCTGTGGGCGCGCAGCAGCTTCGCCGCGGTCGAGGCCCTGCAGGTGCAGGAGGGAGCCCGCGCGGAGGACATCATCGAGCGGCCCCTTGGCAATGCGATCGCACAACTGCACGGGTTGTTCGTACTGGCGCAAAACCGCTTTGGTCTGGTGCTTGTGGACATGCATGCGGCCCATGAACGCGTGCTCTACGAGAGCTTCAAGGCGCAGCGTGCAAACCAGGGCGCGCCGGCGTCTCAGCGGCTGCTCGAGCCGGTTGCGGTGACGGCCGCCGAGCACGAGATCGATACCCTCCTGGCCGCCAACGAGGACTTCACGCGCTTAGGTTTCGAACTGGAGCGGCTGGCCCCCGGTCAGCTGGCGGTGCGGGCCGTGCCTGCGATGCTGGCCGGCGCCGACGTGCCGGCCTTGTTGCGCGCGGTGCTGGCCGATCTGGCCTCGGAGCAGGGCGCGCATCATCTGGATGGCGCCGCCGATCGGGTGCTCGGCACGCTGGCTTGTCGCAGTGCTATTCACGCCCACCGGCGCCTGACGCTCCCGGAAATGGACGCGCTGCTTAGACAAATGGAGAACACCGAGCGCTCGGCGCAGTGCAATCACGGGCGGCCGACCTGGACGCAGCTGTCGCTCGCAGAACTCGATCGCCTGTTCCTGCGCGGCCGATGAGTCAGGCGCTGGCGCTGGTGCTGACCGGGCCGACCGGAAGCGGCAAGAGTGAATGGGCTGCGCGCCTGGCGCGCTCGCTCCCGATCGAAATCATCAGCGTCGATTCGGCACAGGTCTATCGCGGCATGGACATTGGCACGGCCAAACCCACCGCTGCGGTGCGCGCACACATCCCGCATCATCTCATCGATATTCGCGATCCGGCCCAGGCGTATTCGGCGGGTGAATTCGTGACCGATGCGCGCGCAGCGCTGCGGGCAATCCATGCGCGCGGCTATCTGCCGGTGCTGGTCGGTGGCACGATGTTGTACCTGCGTGCGTTGATGCGTGGTCTTGCTGCGATGCCGGCCGCTTCCGCCGCTGTGCGCGCCGAGCTCGAGGCGCGGGCCGCTGCGCAAGGATGGCCGGCGCTCCATGGCGAGCTGACCGCGGTGGATGCGCGCGCGGCCTCGAAAATTCACCCTCATGATGCGCAGCGCATTCAGCGCGCGCTCGAGGTCCACCAGCTCACTGGGCGAACAATTTCCGACTGGCAGGGAGCGCCAGCGACCGCGCGCGATGACATACATTGGCTGAGATTTGCACTGGTGCCCACCGATCGCATCGCACTGGGCCGCGCGCTTGAAGAGCGCTTTTCGGCCATGCTCGATGCCGGCTTGCTGGCCGAAGTCGCCGCCCTGTATCAGCGCGCCGATCTGCACCCGGAACTTCCGGCCATTCGTTCGGTCGGTTACAGACAATTGTGGACTTACTGCGCGGGCCAGGTCGGCCTGGAGGCGGCTTGCCAACAGGCCGTGACGGCGACCCGCCAGCTCGCCAAGCGGCAGCTGACATGGCTGCGGGGTGAGCACGGCTACGAATGCCTTGATCCGGCGGCGGATTCCGGGACTACACGCATTCTGGCGGCCGTCCGACGCGCAGGTTTCGTGGCCGCGCCGGTTCGCGAATGCTAGAATAAAGGCTCGTCCCACGCTGACAGGCCCCCGGGACGGCTGACCTCGCTGGAAAATAAGGAGAAGAAATCATGGCCAAAGGCCAATCACTGCAGGACCCGTTTCTCAACGCCCTGCGCAAAGAACATATTCCCGTGTCCATCTATTTGGTCAACGGCATCAAATTGCAGGGCCAGATCGACTCCTTCGACCAATTTGTGGTGCTGCTGAAGAACACCGTCAGCCAGATGGTCTACAAGCATGCGATCTCCACCGTAGTGCCCGCTCGCACCGTGCAGCTCCCGAGCAGCGAGGCCACGGAGAGCCCCGCAGAGTAATGCCGCAATTCTGCCCGCGACATGTTTGAGCGCCCGCAAACCGGAGAGCGCGCGGTGCTGGTGCGCCTGGGGCTCGGCAAGCCTCTGCGAGGCGAGGACCTCGAGGAGTTCACGCAACTGGCCGTCTCTGCGGGCGCCACGCCGGTCGCCACGGTCACCGGCCGGCGCCACCGTCCCGATCCGCGTTACTTTATAGGCAGCGGCAAGGCCGCCGAAGTCAGTGCCGCGGCGCAGGCGCAGAACGCCGACGTGATCCTGATTGATCATCCGCTCTCTCCCAGCCAGGAGCGTAATCTCGAGAAGCTGACCGGCCGGCGCGTGCTCGATCGCAGCGGCCTGATTCTCGACATCTTTGCGCAGCGCGCCCGCACCTTCGAAGGCAAGCTGCAGGTGGAACTTGCGCAGCTCAAGCATCTCTCGACGCGACTGGTCCGAGGCTGGACGCACCTTGAGCGCCAGAAGGGCGGCATCGGCCTGCGCGGTCCGGGCGAAACGCAGCTCGAAACCGACCGGCGACTGCTGGCCACGCGCGTGCGCTCGCTCACCGGCAAGCTCGCCAAGCTCAGGCAGCAGCGGCAAACCGGCCGCAGCGCACGGGCCTCGGTTCCGGTGCCGGGCGTGGCTTTGGTGGGCTATACCAACGCCGGCAAGTCGACGCTGTTCCGGGCGCTGACCGGCGCTGACGCCTACGTGGCCGATCAGTTGTTCGCAACGCTCGATCCTACGGTTCGCAAGCTCACGCTGCCTGGCGGGGCGGGAATCGTGGTGGCCGACACGGTGGGTTTCATTCGCGAATTGCCGCACGAGTTGATCGCGGCGTTTCAGTCCACCCTGCAAGAGGCCCGCAGCGCGCAGCTGTTGATCCACGTGATCGATGCGGCCGACGCCCGGCGCGAGGAGTACACCGGCCAGGTCAATGCCGTGCTGACCGAGATCGGCGCTGGCGAGTTGCCGCAGCTGCTGGTGTACAACAAGATCGACCGGCTGGAGCTGCCAGCGCGCATCGAGCGCGACGCTGAGGGCAAGCTCACGCAGGTGTGGATCAGCGCCGCGCGTGGCGAGGGCCTCGATTTGCTCGCGCAGGCCATCGCGGAACGCTTGCAGCTCCAGGCTCAGCGCGGCTGGGTACGCATTCCGGCGCGGGCCGGCGCGCTACGGGCACGGTTGCTGGCCGGCGGCGCGGTGCGCGAAGAGCGCACCGAGGTCGATGGCGCACTGACACTGCTGGTGGAACTGCCGCCGGCGCAGATGGCAGCGCTAGCCAGAAATCCCGAGGTGAGCCTCGTCACGTTGGCGCCGGGACCGACTCATGCATCTCCGGCGCGTCATCGTGCATCCGATCACTCACCCGTCCGCAGCGCGCGCCGCCGGGCTGCGGTTTCTCATGGATAGCCGGTTCTAGGAGTACGCATGGCCTGGAATCAACCGGACGGTGATCAGGGTGGAACGCCACGCCGCGAAGGCGCACGTCCGCCGGGCGGCTCGGGCTGGTGGCGCCGGCTGCGCCAGCGGTGGCTGGCAACGCCCGAAGCTCGCCAGCGCCTGTTCCTGAGCGCCATCGCCGTAGTTTTGCTCGGCTGGCTGGCCACGGGCTTTTATCAGATTGATGATGGTGAAACGGGCGTAGTGCAGCACTTTGGTGCCTACACGGGCTTGCGACCCAGTGGTGCCGGCTGGCACCTGCCGTGGCCCATCGAAACTGTCGCCGCGGTGGATCTGGGGCGCCTGAACAGCGCGGATTTCCAGGCGCGCATGCTCACCAGCGATGGCATGCTGGTCAATGTCACCGCCAGCATTCAGTACCAGTACGCAGATGCGCGCGCGGCCCTGTTCACCGCGCGCCATCCCGACGCCATCATGGGTGAGCTGGGCGAGGCGGTCACGCGCGAGCTGATCGGCGCGCGCAGCATCGAGACCTTAATGGGCGGCGGCGAGCGCACGGCGCTCACCACGGCGCTGCGCACCGCGCTGCAGGAACCGCTCGACAGCATGGGCCTCGGGGTGCGTGTGCTGGCGGTCAATCTCACCGACGTGCAAGTCCCCCAGGCGGTGCTGGCTTCGCAGCGCGAGCTGGTGCAGGCAGGCGTGGAGCGCGAGCGCGTCGCCCGCGAGGCGCAGGGTTATGCCGCCGAGCTGGTGCCGGCCGCGCAGGGTCAGGCGCAGCGCCAGCGGCTCGATGCCGAAGCCTACAAAGTCCAGGTGGTCGGCGCGGCGGAAGGCGAAGCTGCGCGCTTCGATCCGATTGCGGCCGCCTACGCGCGCTCTCCCGAGGTCACGCGCACGCGACTTTACATCGAGACCATTGAAGCGATCCTAGCGCGCTCGCACAAGATCATTGTCGACGGCAGGGCGGGCGGGCATACCCTGGTGTTGCCGCTCGACAAGCTGGGCGATGCCGGTGCGCTCAAAGGCGCCGGAGTCACGGACGGTCAGCGCGCCGGCCGTGACTAGCGCGCCGCCGGCGCCGGCAGCGGCGCCCTCCAGTTCTGGAAAGGCCAGCACCGGCGGCGACAATCCAGTGCGTGACGATCGCGGCCGCGAGCGGGAAGAACGCCGATGAACAAGCATCTAATGGCGCCGTTCGTGGCACTGGCCGGCATCCTGCTGCTGCTGTCCTTGAGCCTCTTTACGGTGCGCGAGACGGAATTTGCCGTGCGCACCCGCTTCGGACAGGTGCAGGAAGGAAGCTACGCGCCGGGCTTGCATTGGTGCTGGCCGTTCGAGCACATCGAGCGCATCGATCGACGGGTGCTGGTGCAAAGACTTCCGGGCGAGTCCTTCCTCGCCAAGGACCAGCAGGCCCTGATTGTCGATATTGATCTGGGCTGGCGGGTGCGCGATGCGCGCACCTACCTGCGCTCCGGGGCGGGCGATGAGACGACCGTGATCGCCCGGGTTGGCGATGCGGTGCGCGGCGAGCTCAAGGCTGTGTACGCGCAACTGCCGCTCGCCAAGCTTATCGCCGCGCCCAACGGCGGCCTGTCGCCCAAAGTCATGGCCAAGATCAAGCCGGTGGCTGACCGTCTGGGAATCGAGATTGTGGACGCGCGCGTCAAGCGCATCGATCCCACCGATGAGGTGGTCAACGCCATTTACGGGCGTATGCAGGCGGCCTATGCGGCGCAGACCCGCCAGGTGCGCGCCGAAGGAACGGCCGAGGGCGAGCGCCTGCGCGCCGAGGCGGAACGCAATCGCGCCGAGATCCTGGCGGCGGCCAACCGCGATGCGCAGCGCACGCGGGGTGAAGCCGATGCGCAGGTGGCGGCGATCTACGCACGCTCCTACGGAGCCAATCCGGAATTCGCGGCGTTCTACCGCTCGCTGCAGGCCTATCGGAACGCCCTCGGGCGCGATGGGGACATTCTGGTCATTGAACCCGACGGCGAGTTCTACAAGTATCTGCGCAGTCCTGCGCGCCACTAGGTTATTACCGTGCGTTTGAACTGGGCTGATTTGTGCGCGGCGCTGGCGATTGCCTCGGTGCTGGAAGGCATGATGCCGTTCTTGAATCCTGCAGCAATGCGCCGGCTGCTGCAGCGGCTGGTGGACATGGAGGACCGCGAATTGCGCCTCGGCGGATTGTTCAGCATGCTAGTTGGCCTGGTCATCCTTTACTTGGTGCGTTAGGGAATCCCATGGGTCGTTTCGTCGTCGTGATCGGCACCCAGTGGGGCGATGAGGGCAAGGGCAAGATCGTCGATCTGCTGACCGAGCACGCCAGCGCCGTGGCGCGCTTCCAGGGCGGGCACAATGCCGGCCATACCCTGGTGATCGGCGGACAGAAGACCATTCTGTCGCTGATACCCTCGGGCATCATGCGCGAGGGCGTGCAATGCCTGATCGGCAACGGCGTGGTCATCGCGCTCGAGGCGCTGTTCCGGGAAGCGCAGATGCTGATCGGGCAAGGCGTGCCGGTGTGGGACCGGCTGCGACTCTCACCGTCCTGTCCGCTCATCCTGCCCTCGCACGTGGCGCTTGACCGTGCGCGCGAGCAGGCCCGCGGCGCCAACGCCATCGGCACGACCGGACGCGGCATTGGTCCGGCCTACGAGGACAAGGTGGCGCGCCGAGCTGTGCGTGTGGCCGATTTATTCGAGCCGGGGCGGTTTGCGACCAAGCTGGAAGAGATCCTCGATTTCCACAACTTCGTGCTGCAGCGTTATTTCAATCTGCCGGCGGTCGAGTTCAAGCGCACGCTCGAAGAGCAGCTGGCATTCGCCGAGCGGCTCCGGCCGCTGCTGCTGGATGTGACCGGCACGCTGGCCCGGCTTCACGATGCGGGCGCCAACGTGCTGTTCGAGGGTGCGCAGGGTGCGATGCTGGATGTGGACGTGGGCACTTATCCCTTCGTCACTTCGTCCAACACCACCGCCGGCGGGGCCGCCACCGGCACCGGTTTGGGGCCGCGCTACTTTGATCACGTGATCGGGATCGTCAAGGCGTATGCAACGCGGGTCGGTGCGGGACCGTTTCCGACCGAGCTGTTCGATGACTACGGCGAGCACATGTCAAAGGTGGGACACGAGTTTGGTTCGGTGACCGGACGCCGGCGGCGCTGCGGCTGGTTTGACGCGGTCGCGCTGCGCCGCACCGTGGTCAATTCTAGCGTCTCGGGCCTTTGCATGACCAAGCTCGATGTGCTGGACGGGCTCGACCGGGTGCGCATCTGCACCGGCTATCGCTACGGGGGCGCCATCAGCGCTGAACCGCCGTTGTTTGCAGATGCCGTCGCCGAGGTCGAACCGGTCTACGAGGACTTGCCCGGTTGGCAGGATTCCACCGCGGGCGTGTGCAAGTACGCGGCGCTCCCGGCGGCGGCGCGTCGCTACCTGGAGCGTGTGCAGGAGATCCTGGAAGTGCCGATGGACATGATTTCGACCGGCCCGGATCGCGATCATACGATCGTCCTACGCCCGCCGTTCGCGGGCTGAGGAACTATAATCCGCCCATGAACCCCAAGGCTCAAGAGCCGGCGGATGCGCCACAAAACCCGATGGGCACCGACGGGTTTGAGTTCGTCGAGTACACCGCGCCCAACCCCGAAGCCTTGCGCTCGCTGTTTGAGAAGATGGGCTTTCGCGAAGTGGCGCGGCACCGCTCGAAGAATGTCACGCTGCACCGCCAGGGCGACATCAATTTTCTGATCAACGCCGAACCCAACAGCTTCGCGCAGCAGTTCGCTCGCGATCACGGTGGTTCGATCTGCGCGATGGGGTTTCGTGTCAAGGATGCGGCGAAGGCCTTCCGTCGGGCTCTGGAGCTGGGGGCGACTGCGGGACCGACAACTGCAGGGCCGATGGAGCTCAACATTCCATCGATCGTCGGTATCGGCGGGAGCCTGATCTATCTGGTAGATCGCTATGGCATCAGCAGCATCTACGACGTGGATTTCCTGCCGGTCGAAAGCAGTACTGAGGGGGATGGCCCTGGACTGCAGCTCATCGATCACCTGACTCACAACGTTGCCCGCGGCAACATGGACGTGTGGAGCGGCTTCTACGAGCGGCTGTTCAACTTCCGCGAGATCCGCTATTTCGATATCGAAGGCCGCAAGACCGGCCTGCTGTCGCGGGCCATGACCAGCCCGTGCGGCAAGATCAGGATTCCAATCAATGAGTCGCAGGACGACAAGTCGCAGATCGAGGAGTACTTGCGCGAATACGGTGGCGAGGGCATTCAGCACATTGCGCTTGCGACTGCCGACATCTACCGGACTGTCGACCGGTTGCGCGGCAACGGTGTGATCTTTCAGGACACGCCGGATTCCTACTACGAGGGGATCCAGGCGCGCGTGGCCGGCCATAAGGAGTCGCTCGCGGCGCTCAAGGATCGCCGCATCCTGATCGACGGCTCGGCGCAGGAGGGCATCCTGCTGCAGATCTTTACCGCCAACGTGATCGGGCCAATCTTCTTCGAGATCATCCATCGCAAGGGCAACGAAGGCTTCGGCGAAGGCAACTTTAAGGCTTTGTTCGAGTCCATCGAACTCGACCAGATTCGCCGGGGCGTGGTGTGACGGGCCTGCGGCTCTACAACTACTGGCGCAGCTCCGCGTCGCACCGGGTACGGATCGCGCTGGAACTCAAAGGACTCAGTTACGAATACGTTCCGGTGCACCTGACCGCGGGCGAGGGCGAGCAGTTCAGCCCTGAATACCGGGCCCTCAATCCGCAATCACGCGTGCCGTCGCTGGAAACGGCCGATGGGATTCTGACCCAGTCGATGGCCATTCTCGAGTGGCTCGAGGAGAAGTATCCCAAGCCAGCATTGCTGCCGGCATCGGCTCTGGAGCGGGCACGGGTACGGGCCATCGCCCAGATACTGGTCGCTGACGTACAGCCGCTGCAGAACACTTCGGTCACTCGGTACCTGAAGGAAAAACTGGGGCTGGATGAGGCCGCCGTGAAGAGCTGGCTGCATGAGTGGATCGGGCGCGGCCTTAAGGCCGTCAACGAATTGCTGGAGCGCGCCGTGGACCGCGGGCCGTACTGCTT
>Ga0163163_10006098_pt1 | contig 10496 bp, 11 predicted proteins | sample S65metaG_FD_119766 | JGI IMG/M metagenome (GOLD analysis project Ga0163163, IMG submission 119766) | Switchgrass rhizosphere microbial communities from Kellogg Biological Station, Michigan, USA - S6-5 metaG | ecosystem: Host-associated > Plants > Roots > Rhizosphere > Soil | place: USA... | reverse complement strand
TGAAGGAAGCATTTTAGGAGGGTTGGGTAATATGATTGACGGAGATGGTTGGTAAGAATATATCAAAAACTCAGATAATCACATGATGTTAAAGAAGAGCCGGATCTCTGCTCTTCTTTTTATTTTATAATAATGTAGCCATCTGCGTTACTACTATCAGCTCTTCTTGTGTCACTCACTTTCTCGTTCAAAACTTTATTGAGCAAGGGGATACAAACCGCAAAGACCGCTAACCACTCGCAAAGAGGCGCAATGTCTTTGCGCTCCTCTGCGCTTATTCTGTGCCCTTTGCGGTTAAATAAAATCATGCTCAGATTTACTATTTATAATTACCAACCCAACACCCACGCAAACACTAACGGTGCAACAATAGTGGCGTCACTTTCAATAATATACTTCGGGGTATGAATATCGAGCTTGCCCCAGGTAATTTTTTCGTTGGGATGTGCTCCTGAATAAGATCCATAAGAGGTGGTTGAATCACTGATCTGGCAGAAATAACTCCAGAATGGAATTTCATGCATTTCCAGGTCCTGGTACATCATCGGTACTACGCAAATTGGAAAGTCACCGGCAATGCCACCACCAATTTGAAAAAACCCTATACCCTTTCCACTGCTATTGTCTTTATAATAATTGGCGAGCCATACCATGTATTCAATACCACTTTTCATGGTGGTTGCCTTGATCTCACCTTTGTATACATACGAGGCAAAAATGTTTCCCATCGTGCTATCCTCCCAACCTCCGACCACAATTGGAAGATTTTTTTCTGCCGCTGCAATCATCCAGCTTTCTTTCGGATCAATCTGGTAGTCGGGCTTCATTACCTCACTCAACAACAGTTTGTACATGAATTCGTGGGGAAAATACCGTTCACCCTTATCGTTTGCTTCTTTCCATATGTTATGAATGTGGCGTTGGATTCTCCGAAATGCTTCCTCTTCAGGAATGCAGGTATCTGTAACCCTATTTAATCCTCGTTCCAATAAGCTCCATTCCATTTCGGGAGTAAGATCTCTCCAGTTCGGTATTCTTTCATAATGGTTATGGGCCACCAGGTTCATAATATCTTCCTCCAGGTTAGCACCTGTGCATGAGATAATATGAACTTTATCCTGCCTGATCATTTCTGCAAGAGACACTCCTAGTTCTGCTGTGCTCATTGCTCCTGCCACGGTTACCATCATTTTTCCGCCTTCCAGCAAATGTTGTTCATATCCCTTAGCAGCATCTACCAATGCGGCAGCATTAAAATGACGATAATGGTGCTCAATAAAGTTCGAAACCGGTCCTCTGCTCATAACATAAATTTTTGAGCAGCAAAAATAGTCGAATCCAAAAACAAAAAATCCCGCAGTTCAGAAGAACATGCGGGATGATTACACACACTAAAACTAACTATGATTTGCGTTGCTTTTTAAAAGTGCTCCAGGTATCGCCAGAGGATTTTAAAGTAAGTTGGTCATCAGCAGTTTCCAAAGTAATGTAATAAGAAGTACCTTCTTCATTTGCTACTTCTAATACATTGCTGATCCAGTAACAATCGTAATTTCTTTTCAAACCGGCCTGCAATGCAATTGGTAATTGCAAGGAACTTAGATTTCTGGTTAAGGCGAGCATGCTACCATCTTCATTATAGAATGCAGACACATACTGACCATTCAAAGAAAATTCGGCTTTAGAATAGCTATCGGTTACAGTCCATTTTACTTCAGTTGCGTTTTTAAACGACTTATTAAATGATTTGACAGCTCTTGGAGATACATCTGCTGCGTTTGCAAAACTACTAAGAGTGACAAGACTCAAAGCGATGGTTAAGGTTACTAGTAAACGTTTCATAAATTCTTTTTATTGGTTTATTAATTTTTGTTTGTTTCATTCATGTGACGTAGCAAAAGTATATTTGGTTACACCCTGTTTCAAGTAAATTGTGACGATTGGATGGCAGTGTTAAACGCCTTAACAAAGGCTGATGAACTGTTAACAGTGTATGAAGTGTAGTTTTGTCGGGATGAATTACCTCGGTCATGCATATCTATCGTTCAATTCTCCAAAAATACTTGTGGGAAATATGATCTCGGATTTTGTGAAAGGCAGGGATAAATTCGTGTTCAGTGGTAACATACAAAAAGGAATTCAACTACACCGGTACATTGACGAGTTTACAGATCTCCATCCTATTACCAAAAAAGCCATGGAAGTTTTTCGTCCATATTACAGACTATACAGTGCGCCAATTATGGACATTCTATTCGACCATTTTTTAGCAAATGATCCAAATTTGTTTACTGATAGTTCTTTGAAAGATTTTACGAAATCGACTTACCATGAATTAGAAAACAATTCTACCCACTTACCCAACCGATTTTTACAGTTCCTGCATTATATGAAAACGGAGGACTGGTTATATAATTACAGCTATACCGAAGGCATCCGCAAGAGCCTGTATGGTCTGGCCCGGCGGGCAAGATACCTCCATGAAGTTGACACCGCCTATAAATTATTTTTAGCACATTACGATTATTTAAAAGAGTGCTACCATAATTTTTTTCCAGATGTTAAACAATTTGCAAAACAAAAGTTTGAAGAACTCGTTCCTTAATTAAGACGTTTAAAACATCTGTTATCTATTTTTGTGATTCTAATTTCCTTTTATGAAAAAAACATCTTTAGCCATTGGGTTTTTATTTTTTGCGGTAGTGTTGAAAGCACAAGGACAGTCCACAATAAATACTTCAGCAACCACATCAGTGCAGCAAAGGGCTAAGATTCCCACATTGGATAAATCGCCAATGGATATGTCCTATTTTCCCGCGGAATACCCCATTCTTAAATCACAGAACAAAGCCACCACAGCTCCGGTAGCGAGATTGGTATACAGCCGGCCCCAAAAAGACAATCGCGTGATTTTCGGACAATTGATCGAATATAATAAAGTGTGGCGCCTGGGTGCAAATGAAGCTACAGAATTAGAATTTTTTAGAGATGTAACTATTGCGGGAAAAAAAGTCTTGAAAGGACGCTATACTCTCTATGCAATTCCAACCGAAAATAAATGGACGCTCATTATTAACAAGGACACAGACACGTGGGGAGCTTTTATTTATGACGAAAAGAAAGATGTACTTCGAACAGATGTGCCTGTGCAGCTATTAACTACACCAGTGGATGTCTTTAGTATGAGCTTCAATAAAACCGATAAGGGTATGGAGCTTTTTATTGCATGGGATACTGTGGCAGTAGACCTACCGATAGAATTTAAATAAAAAGCCCCTCCTGGAAAGGAGCGGCTTTGACAGAACTATAACCAACATGCAATCATTCAAATACGAGTTTGCGTATTTCAGTTATGCCTGTAGTAAAGTCTGCGATTCTAAGTAAATAAATACCAGATTTTATCTTACTATCTCTTGTATAGATCAATATTGATGAAGAAATATTTTTCTCTTCTTTGGCAAAGATCAATTGCCCGCTAGTGCTGATCAATTCAATTCTATAGTTAGACGGTCGGTTAGAATTAAACCAAATTCTGAATTCATTCCTTACAGGATTTGGATAGACAGTGACCTGATGCGATTCAGGTTGTAGAATAATAATATTGCTATACTCTATTTTATTTGTGTAGATGACTTTTAACCGGTACTGAATGGATCCGATATTGAAATTATCGTCATTAAAGAAATACCGGCCGCCTGCTTGTTTGGGAACGATTCCGATGGTCGAAAATCCTGTTTCTCCGGTTTGCTTTCGTTCTACTGAATAGCTGATTAGTCCGTTCTGATCAGCAGTTTCCCAGGACAATTGATTGGTTTTGTCCTTCCTTTTTCCATTTAATTGAAGTGATGTGGTTAATACTCCAAAATAACAATTACCAGTCAGGTTGAAAGAAGAAACCCTGGTGAGGCATCCGTTGTTTACATTCACTTTGCATACATAAACACCGGTTTGTTCCGGAAGAAAGAATGGCAGATTATAGGACACTCCGGAATCCAATAGTACACTATCAACCGGAGTTGTTTTTTTATACCAGGCATAACTTGCATTTGGTATTTGGTCCACCGACAATGTTATATTTTGATAGAAGCAACTATCATTTGCTTTGATTGAAAAATTTTGCAATGGCAAAACATTTACATCACTCAATGTAGCGTTTCCACAGGCATCAACTGTTCTTAAACGAACAAGTGAGTACGCAGTTCCATTATCAATACTAAACACGGGGCTGCTTTGTGGCGGAGATGTTATGGTGGGACTTTCAGGTAAACTCCCAATGATTTCGTAACTAAATGGTCCTAATCCATCCCGTACGTTGGCACTTAAACTAAAGTTATTATTATCACACTGATACACTGCAGAATGGCCTTGAGTTGGATAAGCATACGGAGTTACTGTTACTGTATCATATAATTTGCCAAGACAAGCTGATTGTGTGTACTGAATTATGTATTGGGCAGGTTCTAAATCGGCAAATGTATAGGTGGTATTTGCGAGAGAGGAATAGCCTCGATCGAATGTATTGCCATCCTTCTTAATGATTTGTGGTATTAGGCCAAAGTAATTTGAATTTGCAGTTGCCAATAGGTCTCCTGAACCGTTTGCCCATATCGAACTCGGACATTTTCCCCTTACTGTTGTATTTATAGTAACAATATTGGCATCTGGAGTTATTAAGGCAGAATCTTTATTTCCACAGTTGTCCACGCCAACTATTTTATATTGTTTGCCTGCTGTTAAAGACGCCAATTCTATTCGGTAAGGGTTAGATAAGGTAGTGCCAGAAAAAACCAAAGTATCATTAAATACTTTAATTGAGTAGGGAGAATTACCATTTGCAAATTGAACGTCCACAAAGGTCATGTTAATTGTACATGATTTAGAAGTAGAAAGTGTAATTCCTTTGATCGGTGTAAAAGTTTGGCATACCTGCATGGTAGTATCTATACAACCGTCATGAACAATTACACAATAAGATGCAAAAGCATAGTTATTAAATATGCCGGAATTGTTACATTCTAACAAAGTGTTGGAAGAATTGTACAGGCAATAACTGGGATTGGAAAGGTTTGTTCCATTTACTTTAAAAGAAACAGTTGAACAATCGGATGTCAGTACCTGTATCGAATTATCGATTGACGGTGTTAGACGTAACTGGGTAAAACACCTCACAATGGTGGTGTCGTAACAAATATTATTGTTGTGAATTTTTATGCAGTAAGAACCGTAAGGAACGCTATCGAATACGCCTGTCGAATTACAAACAATCAAATCATCAGTATCATCATAAAGGCAATACTCCGGATTGGCCAGGTTATTTTGCCCCGTGACTGCTACATTAAAGCCAGTACAGTTATTTTGACTGATTTGAACATTTGGACCGACAGATGGTACTGGCTTTGTTCCGGCGAAACATAATGAATTGGTAGTGTCTTCACAGGAAATTGCTCTGACACAGTATTGTCCATAAGGTAGATTATTAAAAATCCCCGACGAGTCACAGGTTACGAGGTTACCACTGTTGTCATACAAACAATATTGAGGCGTAACAAGATCACTTCCAAAAATCTGGGCACCAAACGAATTACAACCAGAACCGGTATAGGTAAACCCGGTCAATATTGGCAATGCTTTAGTCGCAGAAAAACATCTTGTAATCACCGTATCAGTACATTGATCATGTATTTTAATGCAATAAGCACCAAAAGGTATATTACTAAAAACGCCGGTTAAATTGCAAGCTATTTGCACACTGTTTACATCATACAAACAATAATCCGGATTGGTAAGATTGGATTGCCCGGTAACGCTAGCCGTAAATGTTGAACAAGTTTTGTTTGTAATATTTACTGCGGCTGCCGTAGACGGGGTTGGCCGAGTGGCACTAAAACATTTTATAATTGTTGTATCATAACAGGCGTCGTGAGCTTGCAAGCAATAGTCGCCATAAGGTAGATTATTGAATATTCCCGTAGAATTACAATTGATCAAACTGCCTGAACTGTTATACAAACAAAAATTAGGGCTAGTAAGATTTTGGCCTGTAAAAGAAGCTGTAAAGCTTGTGCATACAAAGTCAGATAGGGAAACAGAGTTTAGCGATGGTTTTACATCATCAGCAATGGACCAGGAATTTGATTGAATGTTACCGCAATTGTCCTTAACAACTATTGTTAGGCTTCTTTTTGTGCCCAGAAAAATAGAAAAATTATAATCCGAAGTCCAGGTAGTATCACCATTTTCAATATAGCCGTATAAAAATCCGGCAAAAGCGCTGCCTGATGTATTGGAGTTACCTTTATTATCTCTTAGCCTGATAAAAAGATCAGCCATATCACAACCGTTACGAATCACCGACAAATATTCTATCCACCAACTATAATTCTCGATGGTAATGCGTCTTACCTGTATTCCTCCACATGAGTCTTTCAGCTGAATTACATATTCACCAGCTATCAAGCCAGAAAAACTACCGCTGGAATTTGTTTCCCCGATTTTAGATGGTGAAGGAGAAATAATTGTATAACTAAATGGCGACCGTCCGAATTGTTGACCCGGTATCGAAATTGTTCCATCATTACCGGCACAGGATACGTCGGTTTTGATCAGTTGAAACCTGGGATCTTTATAGGACCCGCTTACATAAATGCTGTCTTTTTCTTTAATACAACCGGTTGCCAGGTCTTTCACCATTACCTTATAATAACCCGGGGCTAATCCTGTGATTACATTCGATGAAGTAAGGGAAGTAATAACCGGGCCGGTAGCTTTGAAATTATAATCTCCGGAGCCGCCCGTAACGTTTACAATAATAGATCCTGTGGCTACGCATCTGGATTCCTGCGAGGTATAACTAAAAGAAAGAGATGTGCAATCCTGGGCCTTAGCGTAGATAGAAAGAAATAGCAAAACAGCTAACAGGTAAAATTGAAATTTCATAGGCGTTGGATATTGGATAATCTTAAGGGTAAAACTCACTTATCGGCCCTTGAGAATCAATTCAAAGTAAGAGAAATTTGGATTTTGAAACAATCGTACAAGTACTCTAAAAAACGAGGATATACTGCATGATATTCATGATTATCAACAGAAATTATCAGTGAATGAATCACATACTTGCCGAACTTAGAACTAAAAATTAATGACCCTCAGACAAAGAATACTGAAATGGAGCTATCCTCTTTTTGTCAGCTATAAAAAGTTCAGAGGTAAGAATAAAAAATTGGAACACGACAAAAACATAGTTCCAACAATTTCATTTTATAACCTTTCTGCCACCTTAAATCATGGCCAGCAACTCGCTTTCGAAACCTTTAGAAACAAAGCAGTCCTCATAGTGAATACGGCCAGTGACTGTGGTTATACCAATCAATACACTGAATTGCAAATACTTTACGAGGAAAATAAACAAACCCTTATAGTTCTTGCCTTCCCTTCTAATGATTTTAAAAATCAGGAAAGAGGAAATGATGAGGACATTGCCAAATTTTGTCAACGAAATTTTGGCATTTCATTTCCTATTGCAAAAAAAGCGGTTGTGGTGAAAGGACAAGAACAACACAAGGTTTTTGAATGGTTAAGCTATAAAGAGCTTAATGGATGGAATGAACAAGAACCTAGCTGGAATTTTGCCAAATACCTGATTAATAAAAAAGGACAGCTTACTCATTATTTTGATCCTGCCGTGTCACCCTTAAGTCAAGATGTAATTCGGGCTATTAAGAATGGATCACACTAACGATAAAAAAAATAAAGGGGTAAGTAGACACAAACCCCTGTAGCGCATTTAAACATGCACATGAGAAAACTTTTTATGGATCGAACCTGTAATTCAGGCGAAACAATATTTTATAATTCAAAGAGTAATACCGAAACCTTGAACGAGGAATAGAATATACCAGTTCTGCTCTTCTTAATATGCCAAGTTGCTGGGAAACGATTTCTTTATCAAGCCGCATTTTGTCGGAGATTTCCATCACCGACATAGCCTCATGAGCATGAATCAGCTTCATGATGGCCAATCTTGTTGGATGATCAATAGCATGGTAAAGGGAAGCCAGCTTGCGAATTCCCTCAGGTTCCAGTTTTAGTTCACTATTTTCCAGTGCAGTTGATACGCTCATTAGCATTTAATAAGGCCGGTTACGAACGCAATTACTTCTTATTACATTACAATTAAAAAGGAAATCTACACGGATGGAGAATGAAGGGTAGGAGTGGATGATAGAAAGGTCAATTTATATTATATGACAATATGTTGACGTAAAACAGTTATTACTTGTTGGTATGCCGGGTAAGCTTTTTGATGCTTTAATTTAAAAATCATGAAGAGCAAGGTCAATATCAAATCTCATCCACTACATCCTATATTAGTTCCTTTTCCCATTGCATTTTTTACAGGTACACTAATATGCCATTTATTGGGATGGTTGCTAAAGATGCCTGAACTTTTACAAACAGCATACTTTTTAAATATTGGTGGAATTGGCTTTGCATTGCTTGCGGCTGTTCCGGGTTTCGTTGATTTTCTTTATACAGTGCCCCCAAAAAGCACCGCAAAGACAAGAGCAGCAAAGCATGGGATCATTAATGTTACCATGCTGATTTGTTTCGTGGTGTCTTTGATGCTTCGAAAGGATTCAAATCAAATTATTGTTGCTTTATTAGAATTATTTGGAGTTTCATTAATGATTATTGCGGGTTGGATGGGTGGCACCCTGGTATACCGCAATCAAATTGGAGTTGATATTCGTTATGCCAATGCGGGGAAGTGGAACGAGAAGTCCTATGATGTTTTTGAAGGAGAACTTGAGGTGGCTACAACAGATGAACTGAAAATAAACAGCATGAAGCTTCTTCATGTAAACGATAAGCGAATTGTATTGGCCCGAACAGAAGATAGGTATGTTGCATTTGATGATCGCTGCACACACAGAGGAGGCTCTTTGGCAGGTGGCAGCACCATGTGTAACACGGTTCAATGTCCCTGGCATGGTTCTCAATTTGACCTATTAACCGGTGCTGTTAAATCCGGACCGGCAAAAGAGGGAATCAAAACCTATGTAATAAAGGAGGCGCAGGGTAAAATAATTCTTGTGCTTTAACGCAATTACAGGACAAGTTGCACGAATAATTTTTCAATTGTTTCATTTGGATCTTCACAAAACCCTGGATGCACTTTTGATGTTTGAATGATGGTGCTTCGGGTAGCAGTAAGCCATCGAAAACGTGAAGCCATATCCAGCGCCGCAATCGTGCCTCCGGCTTTATCGCCCGCACCTATTTTTTCAAAGGATTGAAGATGTTCTTCTGCTTCTGTACAATCCATCTCAGCACATAAGGCATTCAATTTTTCTTTATTGATACTATATTTTGTATGTAAGAATTTGCGCTCTTTGCAATACAATACAATCCCTACATTGAGAAACTCTTCTCTTTCCACCCTGGGCACAATGCGTATGATTGCATATTCAAACAGGTACCTGCCTTGCATGTTGTGCTTCTTTGGTGAAATTTTCGGAATGATGAATGCGGTTCAATAAAAATTGTTCATACACTTTCCTGTTTTCATTGGCATCAGGGGCTGACTCATTAACCAACCATTGGGTAGGAATCAAGCTTACGATTGACATGATTTTTTCTTTAGTCAATATTGAACGAAAAGTTTCATCTACTTCATCCAGCGTACTTGCCCAGGGGAGCAACACATGGTCTTTGACTTGCACAAAAGGTTTTAGACTTTGCTCTTCCCAATTGCTCCAGGCATGATGAAAATAAAGTGAAGCGCCATGATCGATCAACCACAATTCTTTCTGCCACATCAACAGGTTGGTGTTGCGAACAGTGCGGTCAACATTCATAAGGAAACTGTCCAGCCATACGATTTTTGATGCCAAGAAGGAATCAACGCGATTAACAACCGGGTCAAAATTGATGGCGCCTGACAGGTAGTGAAGGGCCAGATTCAATCCTTCACTAAATTTGAGCAAATCCTGAATTTCTTCATCTGGCTCTGTTCTTCCAAAAGCTGGGTCCACATTTGCAAAAACAATTTCGGGAACCCGAAGTCCTAAAGCTCTGGCAATTTCCCCACCGATAAGTTCAGCAATTAATGCTTTCACACCCTGGCCTGCCCCTCTAAATTTGAGTACATATAAAAAGTCATCATCGGCTTCTACAATAGCCGGCAACGATCCACCTTCCCTCAAAGGAGTAACATACCTGGTGACATTGACATTTCTAATCAGCTGAGTCATGATTGGAACTGAAATTAGTTTATTTTTTATCAGAAGATTTTGACCAAATGGAGGACCTCCGCAATAGCTGAATAGAATTAACCGTACAACGTGTGACCCAACGCCACTGACTGCTATCTATAATATGTTTGCGGTGTTACATCCACCCAAAGACTGGAAAATTACTGTCATACTACCTCGATGGATAAATGTGATCGAAGACAGCTGATTAATTTTGACAAAATCGTTAATGACTCAAAATAT
>Ga0163163_10006096_pt1 | contig 10496 bp, 7 predicted proteins | sample S65metaG_FD_119766 | JGI IMG/M metagenome (GOLD analysis project Ga0163163, IMG submission 119766) | Switchgrass rhizosphere microbial communities from Kellogg Biological Station, Michigan, USA - S6-5 metaG | ecosystem: Host-associated > Plants > Roots > Rhizosphere > Soil | place: USA: Michigan... | reverse complement strand
GCGGCTCTGCAGTGCGGAATACAAATTGGCGAGCGTCTCGTTTCCTTTTATCGATCCAAATTCCGGACGCGACGTGATCAGCATCGCACCGATACCTTTGCTGACGATTTGCTCGGTGCAGTAATAAGGGTAGTCGTTCAGATAGGCCAGCAGTCCCTGCCCCCAAACCAGCGGAATCGTGGACACCGAAGCGTCTACCGTTCTCTTATCGGAGTACATATACCGAGTCAGTGCCACGGTTGCATTGCTGCTGTCGAATCGGCCAAGGCTGAGCAGCGTTCGAAACGCGATCGGCGGCCGGACACTGACACTTTCTTCGATGCGCGCTTCGGAAGTTCCTCTTCGGGCAGTGAACTTCAGTGAAGCGGCTCCGAGTACCGAATTGGTTTTGAAGCGAAACTCAGCGACGCCCTCCTGTTTGTCCGCGATCTGGAGATCCATACGTGACGGGCCGATTGCCGAGAGTTGACCGCTCGCCTGTACTTCCACCTGTATCGGTGGCGCCGCAGCTCCGTTTGCTGTTTTCATCACGGTGTTGTTAAACACTCCGACGCTGACGATCAGTTCATCGCCAGGTGCAACCATGGCGGGCACGTTGGGCGTCAGGATGAAATCGCCTTTCACTTCGGTATCGGCTTCAGTGACACCTACCCGCTTCGCATTGACCGCGATCGCCACGATACGCAGCTTCCCGTTAAAATAATCCGGTACCGCGTATTTCAGATCTTTTCCACCGGGCCCTACGTCGATCAACCCCGACCAGTACGCGACCGGCGGTTTGCTCTTTTTGTTGAAGGGATTCAGATGGCGTGCGAAACCACCGTCGGCATCTCCGCCGGGCGCTGCAAGGGCGAGGAATCGCTTAAAGTCCGGCAGAATGAGATCCAGGATCTGCGAGGATTGCACTTCGAGCATCTTCTTTTGAAAGAAGTAGCCCAGCGGATCCGGATTCTTATAACGCGCTACCTGGAGAATGCCTTCATCGACGGCCAATACCGCGACACGTGAAACTTCGGGGGTCGAGACGTGCATCGTCATCGTCACGCCCGGCTTCACTTCGCGAGGTGCCGTTAACGTTACCGGCTGACTGCGTTCTCCGAGGTTCGCAGCGAATGGCGCGACACCGTACGAGAGTGGGCTCAGGAATAATTCATCGGAAGCCGGATCCCGCAGGAACTGAACAGTAACGTATCCATTGCCTTCGAAATCTTTCGGCAGGGTGACCCGCTGCACGGAGCTTGTCGTGGAAGTCTTGAACCATTGGTAGTGGTACACACGTTCGCGCTCGATCGTGATCAAGCCCGCGCCCGTATAAGGCGCACGGACGCTGATTTCGATGGTGTCTCCACCGAGATACGCCGTTTTGTCGAGCTGGATCTGTAACTCCGCGTTGCGCTCCAGCGAGCGTGAGACATTCGCCTGACCCGCGACACTGTAGCTGAGCCGGTTCAATTCGGCGCCGGCGGCATTGCGCAGAACGAGAACGAAATCTCCGGGTTCGGCGGTTGGAATGGCGAGATTGCTGCCGCCCGATGCAATATTCACTTTCTTCGTGTCGCGAACAATTTCCTTCAGCTTGGAAACATATCTGTATGTCTGATTGTCCTGCTGCGTCAGGACGGACAGATATTTGCGCTGGACCCACTCCAGCGTCAGTCCGTCCGCGGCGACGGGCGCAAGCTGACGGTTCGCGGCGAGCCAGTTCGCCTGGCGCGAACTGGTACGGCGCACGAAATTCAGATCACCATCGGGTTTCACACCGACCAGGTATGGCGCATCGGAAACAATGACGCTGTCCTGCGCCGCCACATTGCGGCCACCCTCGGCTTCGAATGCGCGAGCGAGCACATTGAGCCGGTACGCGCGACCAACAAAACGGCCGAGGTCGAGCTTCAATTCGGCGCTGCCCTTGTCGTCCGTGACGGAGGGTGGAAGCGTTTCGTGAAACGGCTCCGGCAATTTTTCGCCAATCTGAAAACGATAGTCGGCGTATTTGCTGAACTGCAACAGAACCGGCGTGAGCGTCATTTCTCCTTCCACGCGGCGATTGCCTGCCGGTTCGCCGAACAGATGCGTGGCCACGATGCGAGCCTTGACGTCGTCCGTTGTGAGCCAGCCGGCGGACGGCTGGTCCGACAGTGTCAGGCGTACCTTCATGCGATCCGGTTCGAATTCCTGGACCTTGAATGAACTGCTTCCCAGGAGGTCTCGGCGTTTGTCGTCTTTCACGAGGTACGCGGACACCTGGTATGTGCCGGTGGGCGCCGCAGGCTGGCTGGTGTAGGTGATTTCATCAAAGCCCAGCGGCGACAGCTTCATGGAATTGCGATTGACGATAATTCCGCGGGAATCGGTGATCTCCACATCGATTGGCAATCCGGTGAGTGACGATTTCCAGTCCGCCGTGCGCGTCACGAGTCCGAGATGCGTTGTTTCGCCCGGACGGTAGATGCCGCGGTCGGAAAAGACGTAAGTGGAGAGTTGCTCCGAGGATGCGGCATTCTCGACGCCGCCGGTGTCAAACCTCGAAAGATCGAGTTCCCGGCCTCCGGTACGGAACGAAAGAAACGAGTAGTCGTCGTCCTTACGAACCACGACCATCGACGGGGTCTTTTCACGGCGGAGTGTGTCCGGAAATTTGGGAAGCTGTGCGCGGCCACCGACGTCAGTGGTGTACGCCATGACCGGTTCCCCATTTTTCCCAATCACTTCGATTCGCGCACCGGCCACCGGATCGCCGCTGCGGATGGATTGAACGAAGACGTCGCGGGATCCGTCTTTTGCCTGCTTGATGACGAAGCCGAGGTCCGTGATCAGAACCAGGCGTGCATCCTGGATTTCACGAGGATCCCTTCGCCGGTTGGCATTGGCACCCCGCCGTGGCCGATCGGGCATGGAACGCAGACGCAGAATGAACAGGCCGTGGCGGCCGGACCTGTCCAGAAGGTACGGGCTGAGGTCGATGCTGTCATAGCTGGGTTTCCCGGGATCCACTCCGCTGAAGTCGCGCTCCGTGATGAACTTCTCGACAAGCTTGTCTTCAAGGTCTCCGCCAAAGTTTGGATTCGGATAGTCCCACAACGATGCGCCCAGGTGATGCAATTGATTCGGCAGCACGCGGCCGACAGCGACCTCCACGCGATCCACGTCTCTCGCCATGAACCCGATCTTCCGGTCGCCCGAGAGAGAAAGGAGCGCGCCTGTTCCGAGAAATGTCAGAGCTTTCCGGTAGGGTTCAACTTCGAAAGTCGCCACGTAGGGTTTGCCGGAGATATATCCACCGATGCCTTCGACGTTCTCCTTGACCATCGCGAAGATGTAGCGGCCCACCGGTGCGCGAAACTTCAGGCCATGCGACGTATTTCCGCCTTCCTCTGAAGGCACGTAGCTGAGCGTGAGGGCTTCGCATTTGTTGACGAACTCGGCGCCGATTTCAGGCAGGTTGGTCCATTTGTAGGGTTGCAGGTCTTCCTTGGGTTGATTGGGATGACGCTCGGGGAGAACACACGCCGAGACCTTGCCAGTGAGCGCCTTTTCCGCGACAGGAGACGAACTTTGAAGAAGCAAGATCTGTTCGGGTTCGTACCGGGCGTTGTCGACCAGCGTCATGCGGGCGTCGGAGAAGCGCAGACTCGTTCGGCCGGGAATCGTTACGCTGGCTTCAAATGGGGCTCGAGTGTCATTGCCTCCCCGAGCTGCGCGAATACCAGGGGAGAGTTTCACTTTCATCGGCGTATCGTCGCGAGGCATGGCCAACGCCGCGGAGTGGATGTGGGCTGCTAGTTTCAGCTTGTCGTAAACAACAGTAAAGCTGCGGCCGGGTTTCAAGCCGAGGTAGGCCGCATCGCTGGCGGTTTCGAGCTGTACGTGCTTTTCAAACTCTGCGGTGTCGACGGGGTGGCTGAATTGGACAGTGGCGACGAGTTTCTTCAGATTCGGATCGCGCGGATCCTGATAAAACTGGCTTTCGGTGAACCGGGCCGAGAAGGGTTCGGTCGCAAAAGTGAAAGTGTAGTCTTCCAGCCGAACACGGTCGGCCAGGAATCCTTTTGATCCGAGCCGCACCTTGTATTTGGTGTCGATCGGCCAGTCGTCTCTGGGCGTGAGCTGTAATTCACGATCGCTGACCCAGAACCATGTGCCTGCAATCGCCGGCGACACGTCGATACCGGAAGTCACCGTTTTCTCCACATTCTTGAGTGGTGCAACAGGTTCGCTGAACTGAACCCGCATGGGCTTGATGTGCTGGACGCCCATTTCGTCGTACGTGGTAAGCGGAGGCGGACTGACCGAGTATTCCACATAGTCGGGTTTGGGACGGGTTTCGTACCAGGCGAACGCGGTCCCGGCAGCGATAAGCACGAGTAGAAGCCCGGCGGCCCGCTTGCGATCGGCGGCAAGATAGCGCGTAAATCGGGTCCACTGGAGTCCGGCCCATTGGATCCAGGCCGGGGACTCCCACTGCCAATGGCCAAACAGATTTGCAAACAACCAGGAAATGCGGGACGCAAGAAATCGCGCACCTCGTCCCAACGTGGTACGAAGTGAAGCAAGACGTGACATAACGATGTGCCCTCGGTTCGCGCATTGTATGCGAAGCGGAGGCAGTTAATCGGGAAATTTGTGGAAGACGTTCTCGACCTGAAGAATCTTTAAACGCAGGTTGGAATGGGCCCGGAACGCAATTGAAGCTGTGATAAATGCCCCTCGCGATCTATATGAATCTTGGATAAAAGTCAAATTGACGAAATCCGTTAGTGCATCCTTTTCAAAATTGATTGCTGTTCCCTGTAGGCGCGGTCTATGACCGCGCACGATCCCGAATAGAGCGACAGTGCGCGGTCATAGACCGCGCCTACAGGAGAACGGGGCACATGAAATTCAAAATGACGCTCTCGATGCGCAGGATTCCAAATTAAAAGATGAGGGCGATGCTCATGCCAGTCTGAATGTTTTCGTTTGTCGATGTTCGTGTTGTTCAAATGGATCGGGGAATAGAATCACTCCGCCGGGAACTCCTGGCGGAGATCCGCGCAGCCCACTAGTTCAACGATATCGGAAGCGCAATCGCAGCCCTGGCATCTTTATTGTCCAACTCCACTGACGCGCGGCGTGGCGGATCGAGGGTTAACGTGACGTCGATCTTGAGGATTTCGCCAGTGACTTTGTCGGGTGCGGAGATCAGCTGCTTGGTTTCGCCATCCTTTATGCTGACGGCGCTGTTGTAATTCACGTCGTGGAACGTCGCGTAATCGGGATTCCTCGCCGGTGCGGTCGCGGAAGCCGCAGGAGTTTTGTTGGGAAGGACGGTCTTATCGCTGAAGCTTATAGCGACCTTAAAGCTGCCGGCTTCCGTCGTGACGGTGCACTGCAGGTTTGTCCCGAGATTGGTATAGCTGACGGAATTTCCGTTGCTGCTCGGAATCGGTACGTTCGAACTGCTGATGATACTGACAGGGTTTCCATTGGCAGTTGCCAATAACGTGTATGGCATGCTGCTGACTTTTTTATCCCCTTCGAACGTCGAAATCACAACAAGCAGCTTCACAGGAATCCTGTCCGCCTGTGCCTGCGGCTGGGCCTCCGCCACGCTGGCGAAACTCAGCGCAAATGGAATCGCGGCCATGAAAGTTCCAAGACTCTTGTTCATTTGAAATCTCCCTGCAGTACTGCCATCGGATCGAATGTCGGCAGTGGTGTAAATGTGAATTCCGGAAGAGGCTGTGGTTCGATCTTCACAAGCGAAAGTTCGACCGGTTCGGGCTGCGGATGCGCAAGAAAGTGTCGAATCGCCGCGGCTTCTTCGGGATTGATCAGCATTTGCGGCTGCCGGAAGGCGGTTCTGGAAACTCTGGGCTTATGCCGCTCAGGCGACTTTGCGGAATTCAGATGTGGTGGTGCTGGTAAATCATCGGAAGGCGAATCCACCTGCATGGAAGTTCTCGCAATGGGTGCCAGTGCCTCGGGCTGTACAGCGTCATGTGGCCTTGAAACGACAACTGCCACGACAACTGCGACGACGACAGAGCCCGCAGCCAGACTGGTCCAGCCCATGTTCAGGCCCATGGTCCAGCCCGGAGGCGGCGCGTCAGCAATGCGCCTTCGCACGCGTGAGACAAACCCGGCTGATGGCTCCGCCGAGAGCATCGCTTCGATCTCACGATCCAGTGAAATATCCGACATGGAAGTGGGGATCTGGTCGGCTTTCATTGCATCAACTCCTTCAATCGTTGCCGTGCCAGGAACAGTCGCGATTTTACCGTACCCTCCGGCAGACGGAGCAGAGCCGCGACTTCGCGGATATCGTGTTCTTCAATTCCAGCCAGCACGACGACAAGGCGCAGTTTATCCGGAAGCGCATCAATGGCGCGCCAGAGCTGTGCGGCGCGTTCCTGCGCCATGATCGATTGAACCGGGGTCGGCATGACCGATGTTTCAACCGGAACAGCTTCCCGTAATGAGCGTCGGCGGTCGGAACGCAATCGGTTGATCGCCAGCCGCCAGGTGATTCGGACCAGCCACGACCTGAAGCGATCTCGATCGCGAAGGCGGCGGAAACTGGAATAGGCTTTTGCGAAGGCCTCCTGTGCCACGTCCTCCGCATTCTCGGAATTTCTCAGAACGGAGTAAGCCACTCGGAACGCCAGCGTGGAGGATTCGGTTAGCCGAGATTCGAATTCCCGTTGGAGGTCCTGTTCCATGCTGAAGGCAGTGGCGTCTATTCGCTCTGTGTATTCATGCATCGGTCGATTCCTGTTTCATAGGAGCAAGACGCCACGGGCGGCAGTTTGGTTCATTGATATAAACGCAGCTTCGTGGAATCGCGCTACGCGATATCCGGGCGTTTCTTTCCGTAGCTTGTCGCCATTTCAAACGCGTGCGCCATTTGCAGGACGCTGAAGTTATCCTTGTTGCGCCCTACGATCTGAAGACCAACAGGCAATCCTTCAGGCGTGAAGCCGGCAGGTACAGATGCTGCAGGATTACCCGTAGCCGATATGTACCAGCAGGACTTCACGGCGGTTTGGTTGGTTGTTCGTCATTTGGCAGGAGTCTATCATCGCATTTCAAGTACAAGTGGCGTGATGTTCTGCCTTGTGAAACTTGTTTACTCACGCGGTGCGAAGGAATAGATTCGTCGAAACAGGCGAGACGCGGGCACTTTCAGTACAGGGTTTGTTAAGTTATGAAGCAAGGCAGGCTGACAAAAATGAATTTCAGAATGGCGTTCGTAACGGGCATTGGTTTACTGCTCCTGGCGGGACTTGCCCTGGGGCAGAGTCCGGTGCCAACCTACGACAAGCTCCCGGACTGGAGCGGCGCGTGGTCGATGATGGGCGGAACGGTTTTCGATCGCGCCTCGCAGACAGGGCAGGGAGGAGCTCTTGCGGTCGGCGTTCGTGAACATCCTCCGTACAACGCCGAGTGGGAAGCCAAATACCAGAAGAATGTCGCGTTGAAGGATCAGGGCCGTTTTCCGGATGTCATTACCAACTGCGGTGTGCCTGCCGGATTTCCGCGAATGTTCAACCTCCCGGACCCGTACGAGTTTACCGTACGTCCGGAGGAAACCTGGATACTTGCCGAAAACGGTCCCAATGTGATGCGCATTTACACCGACGGTCGCAAGCATCTCGAGGATCAGTGGGAGACTTATACGGGGGACTCGGTCGGTCACTGGGAAGGCGACACTCTCGTTTTTACGACGATCGGTCTTAAAGGATCGCGCGATGGTGACAGCATTCTCGATCGCACAGGACTCATCCTCAGTGACAAGGCGCATGCCACGACGCGGATGCGAAAAACCAGTGACACCATGATCGAAGTTCAAATGACGATCGAAGATCCGAAGGCGCTCACAAAGACCTGGGTCGTCACCAAGCAGTTTCAAAAAATGAAGGCGGGGACACGGCTCTATGATTATGGTTGCGCCGAGAATAACCGGAATCCGGTCGATGAAAAGACAGGCCAGACGCTGACTCTCGGTCCGGATGGCAAGCCGCTCAATTGAGCGTTGGAATATTCTGCAAAAGGGGACTCGTTATGAAGCTTATAAATAGATTCGCGATTGCTGTGTTGGTTATTGCATCAATGGCGACCACTATTCCCACGGCAAACGCGCATCATTCCGGCGTCGAATTCGATACCACCAAGGTTGTCGAACTCAGCGGAACCATCAAGGAATTCCAATTCAAGAATCCACACACCTGGATTCAGGTCGTGGTTCCAAATTCAAAAGGCGAATCCGTTGAGTGGAGCCTGGAATGGGGCAGTCCGAATGCTCTCGGCCGCGATGGATACCGGCCGACAACATTTCCAGTCGGCGCCAAAGTGACGGTTCGGATCAATCCAATGAAGAACGGATCTCCGGCGGGCGCTTTCATTGGAGCCAAACTCGAGGGCGGCAAGACCATCGGCACCTGGAACTGAACGTCCTCACAACAAGACAGGTCGGTCAAATGCGTGAGCTGTTGAGACGAATGCGATTCACAGCATCGCTTGTACTTGGGTGGGCGTTGTTCACGGTCACGCTTTGCGCGCAAATCATTCAGCTTGGTTCGAGCGGTCAGGTTGGCGAACGATTTGCGGATCTTCCAGCGCGTCCCGCTCCTCGCTTGCCGGATGGAAGAGTGAGTCTTGGAGCATATCCCGGAGAGATCGGAATGTGGCTGCCTTTCAGCGGCGCCACTGAACGTGTCGTCAATCCAGACAACCTGGACGCGGCGGCAGCGGCGCAGTATCCGGGCCGTCCTTCGATGAGTGATGTTCCATTCCAACCCTGGGCAAAGGAGTTGTACCTCTACCGCCGGGGCAACCAGTTCGAACCGCATACGCGATGCAAGCCATCCGGCGGACCGCGGCAGTTTCTAACACCTTATGGAGTTGAGTTCGTGGATCTGCCCGAACTGCATCGAATCTTCATCATGGACCAGGGCGGACCTCACACCTACCGCACCGTTTATATGGATATGAAATCCCATCCCAAAGATCTCGTGTCGAGCTATTACGGGCATTCCATCGGCTTCTGGGAAGGGGACATGCTGGTTGTCGATACACGCGGATACAACGACGCCTTCTGGTTCGACCGGACCGGACTGCCGCATACCGATCAGCTTCACACGATCGAACGATTCACGCGTAAAGACTCCAAGACGATGAAGTATGAGATCACTATTGACGACCCTGGCGCCTATACGGCCGTTTGGTCCAGCAGCTTTACTCTCGGATGGGATCCCGAACAGGAACTATTCGAATATATCTGCCAGGACAACAATCTGGCGTCGGGCCTTCTGGTTGGAAGTCAGGAGTCGGTGGATCGAACGAGCCCCATTGTTCCTTGATGTTTCTGGTCCAACCTTCGCTTCACCCCTCCACCGACCCTTCGGGTCACCGCTCCATTCGGAGCCAGGATGTGGCTCTCACCTACAGGATTCTTCAGTACACAAATTCCACTGGCATGGCGCTCCGATCGGATGGGCCCGCAAGTTGACCGGCGAACTGGTGAACTAGTGGTTGGATCGACGCACCCGGACGGTTGCCTATCTGTTCGCGGTCAGCGTATTCTCCACGCGTCATGAAACGAATCGTGGTGACAGTCCTCCTGATTCTTTTCCAGGTTCCGCGAACGCCTGCCGACCAGCTGCGGCAGACCACCGCAGCCATCGCAGCGGGCGACACAAGCGCAAACCGCCGCGCCGCGATTACAGACCGCCTGAAGGTTGCTGGTGTGGATTTCCATGTTGAGGATTTCGTTTCCGGAACACGCTCCGGAGCAAACATTGTCGCAACTCTTCCAGGAAAGCCCGGTACCCGAACCCTGCTGCTGGGTGCGCACTATGACCGCGTTGCCAAAGGACATGGCGCCGTCGACAATGCGGCAAGCTGCGCGGTCCTTCTGGCATTGATTGAGAGGTTGAAGCCGCAACCTGCGGCGAACACGGTTACAGTTGTGTTTTTCGACCTTGAAGAACTTGGACTTCTCGGATCGCGTTCGTACTTTCAGACACATGCCGGGTCCGCACTTCCGGCTCAGGCCATGAACTTCGATATTTTCGGCTACGGTGAAACCTTCTTTGTCACGCCATCGAAAGCGGATAGTCCACTCCTCGCTTCATTGCAGCAGGCGGCATCGGAGCTTGGGCTTCCGGTGCGTTCGATTCCCATGACGCAATATCCTTCAAGCGATCATCGTTCGATGGCGCTTGCGGGAATTGAAACTCTCGGCGTAACGCTCATCGATGGGTCGGAAATTGATTCGGTGATCTCACCGGGCCCCGTCCGCCCGAAAATTCTTTCGATGATTCACACCGACGCCGACACCATGGATCAAATTCGGGAGCAGGATATGGCGAAGGCTCTTCCCGTTCTGGAGAGAACGATCCGTCTGCTCGATTCGCGTCCGTAAGATCATCGAAACATCAGCGGCGAGCGCTCGCGCAGGTCACCGAGCCTCCAACGACAAGCAGCGTTCCGAGCATGCTGAGAGCATTGAGGCG
>Ga0163163_10006094_pt1 | contig 10497 bp, 12 predicted proteins | sample S65metaG_FD_119766 | JGI IMG/M metagenome (GOLD analysis project Ga0163163, IMG submission 119766) | Switchgrass rhizosphere microbial communities from Kellogg Biological Station, Michigan, USA - S6-5 metaG | ecosystem: Host-associated > Plants > Roots > Rhizosphere > Soil | place: USA... | reverse complement strand
TGGAATGACTTGAGCTCGAAGAGCTTGATCCATCTGCGTCGCTAACGGAACTATAGTTGGTGGGACTTGCCGAAACGTAGCCGTGGCTATGAAGTAAATCTATCGTGGACCCGTAAGCGATTATGAGGAGTAATGAGTAGCCAAGGACGCGACTACGATTGGTGCGCCGAGAACTACGCATGTCTGTAAGGGAGCTAATCACGTTCTCATCTGTCTGCAGCGCGATACGGACCGGAATTCAATACTTCGGGTCGATGCCGCTCGGTCAGGACCATCCAAGGAGTTGAACCGTGAGTATATTCATTTTGAAGCGATTTCGCGAACACGCACGTTGCGATACCAGACAGTGTCGCCGTGAAATTGCAAAGCGATATAGCCCTCTGACAGACGTGAGTACTGCCGGAAGTTCTTAAATTTACTTTGGGCAATCAAAGAAGTGAGATTGTCGCTTCCAAGATCGTATTCGAGGACTTTACTCCCGTTCAGCCAGTGTTCGACGTGTCCGCTTCTCACCAACAACCTCACTTTGTTGTAGTCTCCGACTGGGCGCAGAGTCTTGTTTGTCGGGGCTATCAAATCAAAAAGAGAGCCTGCTGACGTTTTTGGGATCTTCCCGTCAGGATGTTTCTCATCATCCAACACCTGCATCTCTAGACCAGTTTTCCATGTCTGATCCTCATCTTCTGAGAGTAAATAGATGATTCCACTATTAGCTCCCGGAGCAACACGCCACTCGAGTTCCAGTTCGAAGTCCTTGTATTTGTTCTTGGTAATGATATCGACCTGGTCAGACTTATCGCAGCCGGCGACTGTCTTCAATGATCCGTTTTCTACTGTCCAACACTTTTCCGGGAAGGTCTGGCGGCGAAAGCCTCGCCAGGAAGCAACGGATTTACCGTCGAACAAGACCTGCCATTTAGGTTTGGCCGCCGCGACTCCTGAGTCGAGAGCTACAAGAAGTAATCCGAATGTGAGCAAGATAGTTTTTCGAAACATGATCAAGCCTGGTCCCTCTGTCCGAAGAATTGTCGAAACCATGAGCGGCGACTTGGATCCACTGGCGCAACGGTTATTGTTGAAAAGCAATCGCCGGCAATGCGGTCCAAATCGTCAAGCCAATCGTTCTCGATCAAAAAAGAACCACTCGCTTCTTTTATCAGTTTTCGGGCTGGATGCTGGTGCTCCCACTCAGTGATGACTGCATCACGCCAGAAAGTATCGCGACCAATTATCTCGATTCGCATCATAGGTTCTCGCTCTGCTGAAAACTACACGACGATAGCTCCCTTTGGATAGAAAGTCAGCGCGATCTTCGGGTTCGATAAAGCCACGGAGGTGGCACCGCGCGGCATAGCCGCAGCCGATACTGCTAAAGGGCTCGATACGATAATCGGCTCAGTTCCTCACTCCGGAGGAGGCGAAGGTTTAAGTTAACCATCACCACAGAGGCACAGAGATCTCAGAGCCAGCACAGAGAAAAATTAGAGTAATCACTCGGCCGCTACCAGGATAGTTCAACCTCATTCCTACTCTTGCAGAATATGATTAATACGCTCTACGCAATCGTTCGCAGTCTCATTGTCCGGATGTTCGCTATCCAGGGCCATCACCAGGTCTGAAAACAAAAACTGCAAGTCTCTCGCCCGATCATCAATTGGTGCGAGTCGTGCACCTAGTTGTACCTTGCTTGCGTCTATAGGAATACCCAATGCCTCTCCATCAAGAGGCGACAAATGGAAGTAAAGGACTGCGACAAATGCGAGCGCATCGGTTGATTCGATAGTCGGACGGCCCAACGAGTCAGGCTTCGGCTTATCAAACGCATGAAGACCCGGTTGTAACTCTGTTTCCGGTCCACCCTCCTGTTCCAACTTCTGGTCCGACGTTGCTGTTTGAGCTGTTTGCGCCGTTCCGGTTAAGAGCTGCCGACGGACCGGTGAAACTCCCACGCCGCCTTGAGTTGCTACCAGCCGTGCTTCTACCTGATCAGTGAAGCGCAAACTTAGTTGCGGGGGCTTCACAGTAAAGCGACCACGAAGAACAAATTTCTGTTCTGCAATGGAAGCTTCGGCCGGCACAAAACTAAAGTCGTAAGTTTGGCCTTTCGTCTGAAACTGTCCCACAAAAATGCGCCCGCGAAGCAAAGCATGAATAGTATGCAATTTCTGTTGCTTACTGCCGGAAGCCGTGACCTGTGTCGTCCGATTTTTATTTTGAACAAACATCTTCAGCCTTTAAATATTTCCGCGTTTGTATTCGTCAGCCAGATAGTCGCAAGCGCGAACAGTCAGTGCCAGGATCGTCAACGTTGGATTGTGATTGGCGGAAGAGACAAAGGCCGCACCATCAGTAACAAACACATTCTTTACTTCATGCATTTGGTTAAACTTATTGAGGATTGATGACTTCGGATCGTTTCCCATGCGAGCCGTACCCAGCTCATGAATGATGCGACCGGGTGCAGTCAGCTGTCCCCCTGTAGATAGAACTTCAGCTCCAGCGGCCCGCAGGATTTCCTCACTGGTATCTGCTGCATCTTTAGCCATTTCGCGTTCATTGTCTGAATACTGAATATGCATTTTGAGAACGGGCACGCCCCATGCGTCCACGACACCATTAGGATCAATTTCGGCATAGTTCTCAAAGCGCGAGAGCATCGCTGCACGTACCGTCATTCCGACTGGAGCCGTATAAAAGCGTCGTACCTGTTTTTTGTATTCCGGTCCAAATCCGCTGATGGCCCGCCGAGCAACGCTCGGAAACATTGGCGTAGCCGAGCCACATTCAAAACCATAACCGCGCAGAAACTTTGACTGTTTTGTTTTTGCGTCGAGGTTGCGGAAGCGCGGAATAAAGATCCCTGTAGCTTTGCCGTCTTCATTCATTGGATCGCGTCCAGCCAAAACAGGAAAGAAGCCTGATGCTCCAATGCCTCCAAAGTGATCGACGAGATAGCGACCGAGAACTCCGGAACTGTTTCCGAGTCCCTGCGGGTGATTACTTGATTTGGAGTTAAGCAGGATGCGCGTCGACTCGAGTGTTGATGCCGCGACAATGATTACTTTTGCGTAAGCTTCAATCTCTTGATGAGTGACGCGATCCACAAACGCGACGCCGCTCGCTTTACCTGTGTTCTTGTCCGTGATGATGTGTCTAACAATAGAGTTTGGACGTAGCGTCATGCGACCTGTTGCCGCCGCAATAGGTAGAGTCGAAGCTACGGAACTAAACATAGCGTTGACATCACAACCATCACCGCAGTGTCCGCAGTAGTGACATTTACGACGCCCCTTCATAAACGACTTGGGCTGAGTCGTAAGCATCGCGACGCGCGAAGAGATTGCGGGCCGTCCAGTCTTTTCGGCTCCTTTGCGTAAGAGGTTTTCGCCGCAAGTCATCGGCATCGCGGGCATGTACTTGCCATCTGGAACATGCGACAACCCATCATTATTTCCGCTGACGCCAATGAACTCCTCGACTCGATCATAATAAGGAGCCATCTCGGCATAACTGATAGGCCAGTCGTCTCCAAATCCGTCGTGAGACGCGGCTTTGAAATCGAGGTCGGACAAGCGCCAACTCAGTCGTCCCCAATGGAGTGTCTTGCCACCTACGATGCGCGCGCGAACCCACATGAAGGGCTTGCCCGGATCCGTTGTATACGGATGTTCCGAGTCTTTGACGTAAAAGTGCCGGCTATAATAAGAGGCCGTGTCCTGCATCCACTGTTCCTGCTGTTTCCAGCCTGGTGGACCGAAGCCGCGATACATCATTTGATAAGGCCACGTATGGGACGAGAAGTCGCGGGCAGGATTGACGGGTGGTCCGGCTTCAAGGACAAGGACTTCAAAGCCACGAGATGTCAGCTCTTTTGCCGCCATACCGCCGGAAGCTCCCGAGCCGATGATCAGTGCGTCGTAGCGTTTAGCTGATCTCACGCTGTCTCCGAGAAAACAATTTGTAAGTGATTGAAAGTGCTACTTAGTTGGCGCGCGCAACATAGCACAGCCGGGAAACACCGAGCAAGAATTTTGGCGGAAGTCACCTCTTGGTTGTTGAGATAGTCAGTAACACTCGCGGTACGGGTGTGGCTCAAAGGGTCAAACGCGTTCATGAATGAGGATCCGAAGATGGATGTTGAGCCACACGCTACCGCGAAGTGGTACTGACTACTACCGGCCAGTTTGGAACCGCTGACAATCAAAACAATTGACTTTTACCAGCCTGGTTTGAATAATCACCCGTCGTTATCCCACTAGACTAAATCCGTCCCAAGCGTTGACTGTTATGTCAGACGAACAAAACATCAGCCGTAGAGCTGCTCTCAAAGTAATCGCCGTCGGTGTCGGCACGGCGACTGCCCTGCCAATTCTCGACGAGACCAGTTTAGGACAACAGAGTCACACCGGTATGGTGATGGAAAAACCGGCCGACCAGAGTGTCCAGCTTCATCGATTCTTCAACGCGCAGGAGATCGCAACCATCGCAGCTATTTCTGAGTTGATTATTCCGGCTGATGAACACTCGCCCGGCGCGGAGGCTGGCGGTGTACCGGCCTTTATCGATTTAATGATCAGCGAATCATCCGCAGACGTTAAGAAGCTTTGGCGCGAGGGACTCATAAAGATTGACAAACTGAGTCAGGAGAGATTTTCGTCTCCCTTTATTAGCGCAAACTCCACCCAGCAGGTCAGCTTGCTCAAAACAATTAGTAAGAACGAGTACAACGCTCGGGCTATCGAGGAGCGCTTCTTTGTTGCCATCAAGGGTATGACTGTTGATGGTTACTACACATCGCAAGCCGGTATCCATCAAGAGTTGCAGTACAAAGGAAATGCCTACCTGAAGGACTTTGTCGGTTGCACGCATCCGGATCACAAGAGTTAAGCCCGCCGCATTACGGTTGCGCTTGACTGTTCGAGCAGACCGCTTTTCCGGAGCAGGATGGACCATAAAAAAGAGGGCGACACCGGCCGCACTGCGGTGTCGCCCATTTTCTGTCAGTTCCTTGTCTATTGTTTAATTCTTAAGTCGCTTCCGGGCTACAGCGCCGAGCCCAACCAAAGCTGTTCCCAGTAAGAGTATTGACGATGGTTCTGGTACTTCAGGAGTGTTGGGCGGAACACCTACGTCGCTTACCGCGCCCCCTTGAAACCTCACGAAGATTGCGTTGCAGATTTGCTCCTCGGTGAATCCAGTGAATGCAGCTCCTGACACTATGAAGGATGCACTTTCGCCAGGACTCAACCCGAGATTAGGGGTACCTCCTGCGAAATTTGATCCGGTGATGAACCCAAAATCCAAAACAGTCGAGTTAAACCCGTCTGGTACATTTCCCAGATCTGCATCGGAGAAAGTAAATGTGGAACCCAAGCTGGGCGCCTGCATTCCCGTGAAGCCATTCAGACCTGACGCGGAAGCGTTCCCAGTCGGCGGCAGGTCATAACCGATACTTGTGATCGTCGACGTTGACCCGGGTTGTGTGATGGCCGACGTATTTGTAATTGTGAATGTTAAAGTGTTGGTTTGGGAGTTGAACTCACAGACCACGGTAGCCGTCGACGCCTGTCCTGTCGTAACTCCCACGATTTGCACGGTGTCGGCTCGCACTGTGCTGCTGGCCGCGCCGATCAACACTAACGCAGCTATTGACAGAAATTTTTTGCAATATCGGGACATAAGGATCCTCCTACTCATCTGGTAGCTAAACGTACACTCGCCTGCCGCATCGCATACCGGGCAATCATAAGTGGGGAGACTTGCGGGCAGTGCAAACTAAGACTTGGATGGTATGTTTGGGTTCGTGGATATTAAAAGCGGGTCCTTGTGAGCGCAATACTTTAGCCAAAATGTGATAATAAATTCACACTTGCAACGACTAAAGCAAAATCGTTCCGCGCTTGACATCAGCATGTCTACTTTGGACCTCACCGCATATTCAAATTTTCGTGCAAACGTCCAAATAGAACGGTGGTCTAACTTGATTTCAGCGCGTCCAAAGTCTTCATTTGCGACCCCATTCCCAAAAGGCGGAGTCTGCCGAGCTGCCGGCTATTACTGTACCGCGAGCGAACCGAACGGGATGCCCCACTCAATTTTTCGTTGTGACTCTTATGATCGGCCTGTTTGAGTGTTGCATCCGGTCGCGTCGCTCGCGGTACTGCCTTGGACCGTCTTTATTTCTTTTGTTGCATAGCAACCCGGAGTAATGTTTGCGAGCCAGATCGTACCAGCATAGACTGGACGGCAACAAAACATTTAGAGGCGCTAAATTTTGGAGGACTCTTAAATGCTGGTGCAATGGATAAGGGACGTTTCGGCCGCGTTAGAGGAAGCTAAGACGGGTTGGCCCTCGCCCGAGTTGATTTCATGAACAAACACTGGGCCAACGCAGAACGGAGATATGTCGATCTGCTTGAGTCTTACCCTGGCTCAAAAGCGGCACCGGAAGCTCTGTACTGGCGAGGCGTTTGTAACTACAAAGCCTCGAACGATCACACGGTCCTCGCAAAATTGGTTGATGAATTTAATCAAAAATACCGTGACAGCATTTGGGCGATGAAAGCCGCTGGCTGGGCTGATTAAGAACGTGCCTAAACAGGTCAGACGTTCAGTAAGTCTAATGAACATTGCAGCCTATCTCGAGCGGATCAACTATCACGGTGCGACAAACCCGTCGGCTGAAACCCTGCGAGCCTTGCAACTCGCGCACTTGTTGAGTGTCCCTTTTGAAAACTTGAGTATTCATGCCGGCGAGCCGATCGTGCTCGATGATGAAGCTCTGTTTACAAAAATTGTCGAACGCCATCGCGGTGGCTTTTGTTATGAAGTGAATGGTCTGTTTGCTGCTTTATTGTACCGCCTCGGTTTCGACGTCACGATGCTGTCTGCTGAGGTAGCAAATGCGGAGGGCGTTTACAGTCAGCCTTTTGATCACATGACGCTGATGGTCCAACTAGATCAACGCTGGTTAGTCGACGTCGGATTTGGCGATTCATTTCTTGAGCCACTGTTACTTGACGAGGCAAACGAGCAGCAACGGCATGGTGATGTTTACCGGATTGCAAATGACGGCGCTTTCTTCATTCTGTTGCGAAGAGAAATGAACGAATGGAAGCCGCAGTATCGTTTTACCCTACAGGCTCATGTTTACGATGATTATGCTCAGATGTGTCATTATCATCAAACTTCCCCACAGTCACATTTCACTCAGAAACGCATTTGCTCGCTCCCGACGGACTCGGGACGGATCACGATTAGCGACATGCATTGGATCGAGACTTCCAATATTACGGGCCGAGCGGAGCGAATGTTAGAGAGTTATGAAGAGTACACGAGCGTCTTGCGCGAGCGTTTCGGGATCGTGATGTTGCTGTAAGATTGATTTCAAGTCGTTACTGACCCCACCTCAACATTCACTGTGGCTAGTCCCGTTGCCACAGTATTTTCGTTGGCTAATATGGTGAACAACCGTTTGCCTGGGCACGTTAAATGTTGTGGATATGCTTACACTACTCAAACTTGAGCTCGAGAAATTGTTTCGCGCAAAGAGCTTCTACCTGTCATTCGTTGTTTTAAGTGCGTTTGTAGCGCTCATGCTCTGGGGGTTCTACACCTATGCCGCTCGAAAAACCGGTGGTCAGGCAGTCGAGCAGTTCAAATACACATACGAGTCGAAGCAATACTTCAACGGACTAACCTTCGCCCTCTACTCCGTCCTTTTCTCATTCACTCTGCTACTTCCTATCTTTGTATCCATGAGCGCCGGTTCGCAGATTGCCGGTGAGGCACGTTCAGGCACGCTACGGATGATCTGTACGCGTCCAATCTCTCGCGCTTCGCTAATCATTTCGAAGTTTCTGGTAACTGGATTTCACGCGGCTCTTCTTTTGACGTTCTTCATAGTCCTGAATTTGGTAATTGGTCTAATTTTTGTCGGTTGGGGCAATCTGGAGCTCTATCCTGGTCCACTTAATCTCGTCGATGCGCCCGGTAAGATCATGCGCGATGAAGCACTCATGCGGTTTGCTTATGCCGCGCTTTCAGGCACGTGGGCCCTCCTTGTTGTCGCCGCGTTGGCGTTGCTTTGTTCAGTGGTATTTGATTCGCCGGCCCAGGCGGTCGTCATGACCATCGCCATATATTTAGCGCTCTATATTGTTGGCCGGGTGGAGTTCTTCGAGCATTTGCGGCCCTACTTTTTCACTACCGACATGGACTTCTGGCGTGACGTCTTTAAACCGAATATTCCGTGGCAAAGTTTATGGCATTACGCATGTATTTGCGGCGCCTATACGACCGGCCTGTTGTTGACTACGGTGATCATCTTTGAGCGGAAGGATATTACGACGTGATATGTGGGTGAAGGTCGTGCTGCTGCTCCTGTTTTGTCTGATGATTGCGGGTGCCGTCCATTTTACTCAGCCGCAAGAATCAGAAGAACGAAGTGCATCTGCCGAGGGTGCTCACGTACTTCGTCTCATCACCTGGAACATCGGCTATGCTGAACTTGAGGATGATACACGCGCGCATGACAAAGACCTGCCCGCAGTTGCGGAGTTAATCTTACGCCAGGACGCGGACGCTGTTGCGCTCCAGGAATTGACCGGCGAAGCACAACTGAACAGATTGCTCGGTCTGCTAAAAGGCAGATATCGCGGTGCAGTTGCGCACCAGGGAAAGGCAGACCGCTTTGAAGCGGTAATGGTTAAAGATGCCGGTGCGAAGTTTACCCCCGTGCCGGTTGGTGGCCGTTATTCACTCGGAGCTTTGTTCCGACCGGGTGACGGCGCACCCGAAGTACTTCTATTGAGTGCCCACGCAGACGCGTTCAATGCTGCTCAACGAAGGGTTTACACTGAAGCCTTAATAGACTGGACTCAAAATCATGCGCAGTCATCTGACGTTTTCATCGCAGGTGATTTCAACTTTGAACTCAAAGCTGCCAACGAAACGAATCTCTATACTGATAATTTGAAGCACGATAGCGAATCGTACAGTCACATCCTGCGCTATTTTCGCGACCTGGGACGGGGAGCTGGTGATACTGCGATCAACGATCGGCGTATCGATTACATTTTTGGTCCAACGACGCTCAAGCAGATAGGACGTGTCGAAGTCTTGCGCAATGCTGCCGTTGGTCGTATGGACCATTGGCCCTTGTTGGTGGAGGTTGAGCTTAAACCATACTCATCTCAGTGAAACAAATGAGCAACTTCTTGTTTTCTTAGCAGGATTTTTCTCGGTACGGCTCCGCCTCCTGTTGTGCGGAATGGCTATGCCTTTCCGTTAAACGCGCATCAACCTGGGCTGCGCCCTTACTGGGGGATTATTGGGAGCGTCGCCTTGCGCGCTGTAAGGAGAAAACTTATGGCTCGACTTCAAGGACTAGGGGCGCAGCCCGATTCAAAGTGGCAAGTGTACGGAAAGGCAGAGCCATTCCGCGAAGCCAACACAGGCGGCGGAGCCGTGGACAACAACGATAATTTGGTTGCGGCTCTGCAGCGCTGTGAAACCTCTGCGAGCTCTGCGTCTCTGTGGTTGAATGTAAACAAATCACCAAAGAGACACTGAGAAAATACAAAGTCGTACGGAGAAGCCGTCCGTCGGGTCGACTCGTAAACAATGTCAGAAGTAGCTCTACAGACTGAGAAATTGACGAAACGATTTGGTGCGCGCACGGCAGTTGATCAGTTGTCGTTGCGAGTCGAAAGAGGCGACATTTATGGTTTCCTTGGTCCAAATGGGGCAGGGAAATCAACCACGCTCAGGATGTTATTGGGTTTGATAAGACCAACCTCCGGCGTGATCAAGTTTCCACTGCGCGTTTCAGGTTGGGAATACTTGCGGGCGCGCTCGCGGGTAGGAGCAATCATCGAGTCCCCAGCGTTCTACGAAAACTTTTCTGGACGTAGAAATTTGCAATTACTCGCATCGCTATCTGGCGGAGTGCAGCCAAAGCGTGTTGAGCAGGTGCTTGAAATTGTGGGCCTGCGAGACCGCGCCCGCGATCCAGTGAAGGTCTATTCGTACGGCATGCGGCAACGCCTGGGAATTGCACAAGCACTTTTACCAACACCAGAGCTTATTATTCTTGACGAGCCAACTAACGGTCTCGATCCTGATGGAATACAACAGACACGAGAACTCATTCGACGTCTCCGGGATGAATTCAAGTTGACTGTGTTGCTCTCGAGTCATTTACTTGCAGAGATTGAACAGCTTTGCAATCGGGTTGGAATCATCCACGAAGGACGATTGCTTTACGAAGGTGGACCGGAGACACTCGTTACTCCAACCAAAACTTACAGAATCCGAGTCGACGACTCGGCCCGTGCTTTTGAGCTACTAACCAGCGGGCTTGATATTATGGTTAGTCAAAATGGCGATTCGTTCTTGCGGATTGATGCGGACTCGGAAAAGATCTCAGCCGTGAATGTGCTGCTGGTCAGTAAGGGAATTAAGGTGTATGAGTTAAGTCCGGCTCAGGAAACTTTG
>Ga0163163_10006092_pt1 | contig 10497 bp, 12 predicted proteins | sample S65metaG_FD_119766 | JGI IMG/M metagenome (GOLD analysis project Ga0163163, IMG submission 119766) | Switchgrass rhizosphere microbial communities from Kellogg Biological Station, Michigan, USA - S6-5 metaG | ecosystem: Host-associated > Plants > Roots > Rhizosphere > Soil | place: USA... | reverse complement strand
TGCGCCTGTTCGGCACGGGCATCGACCTGGGCCTTGAGCTCCGACAACCGCCGCTGACTTTGACCGGTCAGTTCCTGGATCTGGAGCAGCTGCCGCTGAATGTCGGTGATATCGCCCTGGAACCGGACGTCGAGCGTACGGAGCGCTTCCCGCCCGGCCACGAGCGAGTCCAGGATGCGCTGCTGCAGCGCGATCACCGACGCGAGATTGGCCGCCCGGATCGAGTCGCGGCGACCGGTTTCGATGCGCATGGAGCGCACCTCGGTCTCGAGCAGCTTCACCTGGCCCTTGGTGGCGCAGGCGGCGAGGGTGGCCAGGACGGCTAAGACGCTAAGACGCAAAGAGGCTTGGAGGCGCCGCGTGCCGCGGGGCGACGTGCCTCTCAGCCTCCTCGCGTCATAGCCTCTTCGCCTCTTCATCTCGGCGCCACCAGCTTATCGCCGCCGCCGATGATCTCGAACTCGTCGCGCCGGTTCTTGGCCCATGCGGCTTCGTTGCTGGCGGGATCCACGGGACGCTCCTCGCCAAAACTCGTGACGTCGATCCGGGAGGCGTCGACACCCTTGCTCACCAGATACTGCTTGGCCGCCAGGGAGCGCTTGTTCCCCAGCACCAGATTGAATTCGTCGGACCCGCGCTCGTCGGCGTGACCGCTGATCCGGATGCGGAGGGCCGGATTGGCCCGCAGAATGTCCGCCTTCCGGTCCAGCACCGGACGATCATCCGGCTTGATCACGTCCTGGTCGAGATCGAAATGGATCACGTTGCCGACCTCGGTCGCGAGGGCACGGGTGGTTGCCGCCGCATCGCCGCCCATGTCGGTCGGACCGGGATTGCCCGGTACGGCCGCCGGGGGCGGCGGCGGTGCGGGGGTCGGCGTCCCGGTATCGGTCGGGGGTACCACCTCGGGCTTTTTATGGGAACAGGCTGCTGCCGCGCAGAGCGCCAGCAGGGCGAGCGGCACCACACCGTGTCGTCTACGCATGTTCGACTCCGCGAGGTTGAGGTTCTCTGTTACGGGCGGCCCAGCGACCGCGACCACGCCGGAAGCCGCGCGCTGCCCGAGGTCATGATCTGCCGGGTTCGCGCCGTTTCCGTATCGACCACGAACAACTGCCGCCGCCCGGTACGATTGGAAACGAACACCAGGTGGCGGCCATCCGGCGCCCAGCTCGGATCTTCGTTCCGCCCCGAGGAGGTCCACTGCTTCGGACGTCGCGCCGCCAGGTCGAAGGTGTAGATCTGGGGCGAACCCGCCACTTCGCGATGGAACGCGATCGTCGCGCCGTCGGGCGACCAATCCGGTGCATTGGAATTGCCGGTTTCTCCGAAATCGAAGGGCACCAGCAGCTCCTGATCGGTGCCGTCCGTGGCCATCGCATAGATCTGCTGGCCCCCGGAGCGCGTCGAGACGAATACCACCCGGCGTCCGTCCGGAGAATAGGCGGGCGAGAAGTTTTCTGCAAACCTTCCGCCGGTCAATCTCTCGACGCAACAGAGGTCGCGAACGTTTGCGCCGTAAAGGCTTACGCCCTGGTCGCTCATCCGGGCGAACATCAGGCCGGCTCCGTCCGGCGAAAACGCCGGCGTGATGTTCTGCGACCCGGCGGTGGTCGGCACCACGGTCCGGGTTCCGGTCCCCACGACCTGCAAGACGATCGGCTTGGTGCCGTCCGCCGCGAACTGCATGTAGGCGAAGCGGGTTCCGTCGGGCGACCAGGCCGGCGACGCGGTCGAAACGCCGGAGGGCGACACCGGCGCGGCCCCCGCCCCGTCGCTGTCGATCCGCCAGATCCGGCGATCGTCGTTCAGGAAGAGCATGCGGGTCGCCGCGATGCCCGGCTGGCCGGTGAGCAGCCGGACGATCTCGTCGGAGAGCCGGTGTACCGTCATCCGCCCCTCCCCCGCCCCGCTCCGGTCCGCGGGCATGGTCGTCTCGGCCTGGGCGCGTTCGGCCGCCAGATCGTAGAGCCGGGCGGTGATCCCCCCGTTCGCGGCCGGCACCAGCTCGAGGGCGAGCGCGGCACCCAGAGTGCGGTAGAAGGCAAAATTGATCGGGCCGCGCGGGGACGGTTCGGTCGGCGCGGTCTGGGTGAGGGCGATGACCTCGAATCGGTCGCTGTAATCCAGATCTCGCGCCACGATCGCGCGAACCGAATCGAGTCCCGGGGCCGGGAGCACCACCAGGCCCGGACGGACACCGGGACGATAGGTGATGCCCACCCGCACTGTGTCCTGAGCGGAGAGCATGGCCGGCAGGAAGCCCAGGAGAAGGCATCCGGCGGCTCTCGCGATCATCCGGCCCATGGCGCTCCTCACGGCGTTTGCCTCGGCGTGAACAGAAAACTGATCGGCAGATAGTCCGCAGGGTAGCCGCTCGGGAGCGGACCGAACGCCTTGACGGCGCCGGCGGCATCGATCGCGCCCTGCGCCTCCTGATCGAACGAGAAACTTCGCGACGACCGAAACACCTTGATGTCCTTGACCGTGCCATCTCGCAGGATCACGAAGGTCACCTCGACTTCGAGCGCGGCGTTACCGGGTGGACGGTTCCAGCGGCGATAGATCTGGGTGACGAGATTGCGGAGATACTCGGGATAGGGAAACTCCTTGCCCTGGGTCTTCACATTGGCGATGTCGGTGCCGCCTTTCGGCGTTTCCCCCGGGAGCGGCGTGACCGGACTGGCGGTCTTGGCCGGCGCGCTCTTGCTCGGTGTCTTGACGGGCTTCACCGGCTTGGGAACCGCCTTGGGAACACTCTTCGGAATCGTGGGCGGCGGGGGCGCGACCTCCGGGGTTGCCCGAGGGGAGCCCGTGGCCGGCGCCGCCGCGACCAGCTCGACGGCATAGCTCGGTTGATTCAATGTGGTGACGGGTCGTACCGCGATCAGCAGCACCGCGACGGCACCGAGGTGGATCATCGCCGTGCCGGCCAGGCCGGTCCACACCGCGCCCCGGGGGAGCCGGGCAGCCCTCGCGCTCAGGGTGCGATCTCCTCGTCTTCCGTGGTCATCTGGACGTTGGTCACGCCCGCGGCGATCATCGCCGCCATGACGCGCACCACTTCTCCATAGGGCACCCGGCGGTCGCCCCGCAGGTAGACGTTCGAGGTGCCCCGCTTGGCCACAAGCGCGCGGAAGGCCGCCCGGAATTCGTCATAGGTGACCCGGGTCTGATCCACATAGATCCGGCCGCTCCGATCGACGGTGATGATGACGCCTTCCTTCGGAGCCAGCGGGCGGCCCTCGGCCTTGGGCAGCTCGACCGCCACACCACCCTGCATCATCGGGGCGGTGATCATGAAGATGATCAGCAGGACGAACGCGACGTCCACCAGCGAGGTGACGTTGATGTCCGCCGTCGGGAGCAACCGCCGTCGCCGGCCGAACCCGCCGCTGGACAGGGACATCTAGAGCAATCCTTCCCGGGCCATCCAACCCACCAGCAGGTTCCCGAATCCCTCCAGCTCCGACTCGAATTCCGAGACCTTGTTCGCGAAATAGTTGTAGGCCATCAGCGCGGGAATGGCGGCGGCCAGGCCCGCCACTGTCGTCACCAGGGCTTCCGCCACCCCGGGCGCGACTGCGGCCAGGTTGCCGGAACCCTTGTTGGAGATGCCGATGAAGGCGTCCATGACGCCCAGCACGGTACCCAGCAGCCCCAGGAGCGGGCTCACCGCCCCGATGGTGGCGAGCCAGGTGACATAGTGCCCCGCCTCGTCCCGCCCGGCAGCCACCTCCTTGCCGAGCATCATTTTCAGCGCTTCGAGCTGCGTAGGAGACAGGGCCCCCCGCCCGGTGCCTTCTTCCCGGATGACGCCGGGCTGCAGCTGGGTGTAGAAGGTGAGCCCTTCCCGGAAGAGCCGGTGGAGGGGCGACGGCGGCAGCTTCATCGCGCCGCGATAGGCCTCCTGCAACCGGGGCGAGCGATCCAGCTCCTGGAAGAATCGCGCGGCCTGCCTCCGAAGCCGACGGAATTGCCAGCCCTTGAGGAGGATGAGGAACCACGACCCGAGCGAAAAGAGCAGGATGACCGCCAGAACGATCTTGGTCTCGAAGCTCGACACCAACACGAGCTGCAGCACACTGGTGGGAACCGGTCCGGCGGTTTGAAGAATCGTCATGCCGGTAAGATAGAGGCGTGCCCCCTCGCGAAAAACGGCTCGCCCCGCACCATCAGGTCATGACGGTGCGGGGCGGGTCGAAAATGGAGCTTGCCTCAGCTCGGAAGCTTGGCGACCTGGACGATCCGGGTGCCCGGCTTGATGTCGGGCGAGGCGACATTGAGCAGCTTGACCGTGGCCGTGCGCCCCCGGACGTGAATGACCTGCATGCTGGCCATGACCTCATCGACGGCATTGGCCTCGGTCTTGTCCTGGGGCCCGGGGGTCCGGCGAACCTGGAAGACGTCGCCGGGGGCGACGCCCTTGTCGCGCCCGATGTCGATGAACATCACTTCCTGCGGATGGCGCAGATCCCGGGGATTGCTGGAGACCAGCACGCGTCCCTCGATGCCGCCCGTTACCGCGACGTAGGCCGCCGAGCCGGGATCGACGAACCGCTCCGCCGGAATCATGGACTGTCCGTCCCGGATGGTGCCATATACGGCGATCACTTCCCCGACCGCCTGCTCCCCATTCTGGCCGGTGATCCGGACCAGACCGGTGGGGACGACGATCTCGCCGTAGCCGATCGGGCCCTCGCGCCGATCCACGACAACCAGCGTGTCCCCCTTCGAGTAGGTCGCGCCGGAGGGCGGACGGATCCCCACGGCGGTAAAGACCTGGACCGCAGCGCGAGTCCGGCCGCTCTCGATCTGTTCCGGAGAGACCGGGCCCAGAAAGGCACCCCACGCGAGGCTGTCGCCTTCGGTGAGGAAGCCGGAGGAGTAGAACTCGCCCGCTCGAAGCGGATGAAATTTGGCTTCACGATAGGTCTTGAAGGCGCCCTGGGCGTCGGCGCGCTTCCGGCGGAACAACCCGAGCCCATCGTCCCCGCCCTGGCTGCTCTGCTGCATGTCCGCAGGCGGCGTGGCTTGCATTGGCATGGGAGCCGGCGCCGGAGGAGTCGCGGGCTCCGCAGCTGCCGGGGGTGGCGTGTCCGTGGTCGGAACCGCCGTCTGACCGGCCACCGCCTCGAGGCTCAGCACCTCACCGGGGTAGATCCAATGAGGATTCTCCACCACGGCGGTGTTCAGTTTGTAGATCTGAGGCCAGAGGAAGGGGTCACCGAGGTAGGTCCGGGCGATATCCCAGAGGGTATCCCCCTTCTGGACGGTGTGTGATGTGGCCTTGGTGGCAACCTGCGCCGACGCCGGGGCGATCAGCCCCAGCGTCAGCAGGAACGAGAGCCTAGAACGGGAGATCGTCATCCTCGGCATCGAGAGCCTCCGGAAAGTCGCTGAACGACTCGTCCTTGGCGCCAGGCTTGGCGGACGCCGCCCCGGCCGCCGCCTTGGGAGCGGAGTAGGACTCGCCACCTTCACCCTTGCCGGACAAGAGAATCAGTTCGCGAGCGTTGATCTCCGTCGTGTAGCGGGTCTGGCCATCCTTATCCTGCCAGCTCCGATACTCGATACTGCCTTCGACGTAGACCTTGTCGCCCTTCTTACAGTAGCGCTCAGCGATGTCCGCAAGATTTGAGCCCTTGTTGTTCCACAGCACGATCTTATGCCACTCGGTCTTTTCCTGCTTGTCTCCCGATGCGCCCTTCCACTGCCGGCTGGTCGCCAGCGACAGATTGGCCACCCTGCCTCCGTTGGACGTACTACGCACCTCCGGGTCTGCCCCGAGGTTACCGATCAGTTGAGCGCGATTGAGACTGCGGGCCATGGAATCCTCCTCACTCGAGAAAATCTGCGGGCCACCACGGTGGACCCGTCCATCCTATCGACAGGCTAAGTTCTTCCGGCAACCAAACATACGCTCATGGTCACCGATTACCGCAGGGACCGGAGCGGCGCTCGCAGCACTAAGGCGTCCTCTCGCGGGTCCCGATAATAATCAGGCCGAAGTCCCACTGGCCTGAACCCGTGCGCCTGGTACAGGGAGAGGGCCGGATCGTTCGATTGGCGCACCTCGAGGTACACCTCCAGCACCCCGGCCGCCGCGATGGACCCCAGCGCCTCCTCCAGGAGACACCGTGCAATTCCTTTCCTCCGGGACTTCGGGAGGACGGCAAGATTCAGGATTTCCCCTTCCTCGCCAGAGATTCGCGCCATGACGTATCCCACGGCCCGCGTCTCACATTCGGCCAGGAAGACTCGAGATGTTGCATATTGCACCGTTTCCAGAATTCCCGCGGCGGTCCAGGGATCGCTGAAACAGGTCCGCTCGATTTCTACCAGCGCAGAAACGTCAGCCGGGCTGGCGCGTCGGATCAGGCAGGGTTTGGCCATGCGTCGCTTCCCATTTGACCTGAGCTTCCGCAGGACGGCCATAGGTCGGTTCCCAATTATCGAGGGCGCCGATGCGCTCGGCCCCGCCGGAGACGCCTACCAACGTCAGCAATGCCGCGGCCGAGGGAAGGCCCGCTGATCCACGCACCAATGGTACCTCGAGCCGGGCCGCGAGTCGCTCGACCAGTTTGTCGGGAGCATCAGCGACCAGCAGGTCGGCAGTGGCCCCGTGGAGTGACTCCGGCGTGGCGAGTCCCGGTTCCAGGAGCGTTTCGATCTGTCTCGGCAGATCGATCCGGTAACACGCGGCGTAGAGCTCACCCCGGAGTGCCGACGTCACCACCAGCACTCTGGCGCCATGGGGCGCGGAGACCGCGACGGCCCGCACCAGCAGACTGGAGGCGGTCCACACGCCGAGACCGGGGAGTACCCGGGCCAGCGCCTTGACCGCCGCGGCCCCGACCCTGAGCCCGGTGAAGCTACCCGGGCCATCGGCGATCGCGAGAGCCTCGACCGCCTCGAGCGGGATACCGCCCTCCCGCAGCACCTCGGCAACCATCGGCAACAGCGCGGCGGCGTGCCGACGCGCCCCCTCGAGATTCCGTTCGATCACCGGTTCTCCGGGGCGTCCCAGCGCGACACTCAACCGGTCGGTCGCCGTCTCGAGCCCCAGGGCGATCACGACAGCTCCACCCGGCGCACCGCCGGGTCCGGCGTATGGCCCAGGATCACTCGGCGGCTGGCTCGGGGCGCCCACGAGCCGGCGCGCTCCGGCCACTCGATCAGGAGCGCGACACCCTGCTGCAAGGTGTCCCAGTCGAGATCGCGGGCCTCCTCCGGACTCGCGAGCCGATAGCAGTCCACGTGATAGATCGGGCCGTCTCGGCCGTCGTAGTGATGCACCAGCGCATAACTCGGGCTGGTGACGGCTTCGTCGGCCCCGAGCGCCCGGACCAGCGATTGCACGAAGGTAGTTTTGCCGGCGCCGAGCTCACCCTGGAGCCAGATCACCTGTCCGGGAGGAAGGCCGGCCCCGATTTCGAACGCGAGCGCGCGAAGTGCCGGCTCGTCGAGGAGGGCGGTCACGCGCGGCGACGACTCCCCCACGACCCGGCCCGCCGCACGTCGGGAGCGGACGCGGCGCGCAGATCGTTGAGCTGATCACGGAGCATCGCGGCCATTTCGAACTCGAGATTGGCGGCCGCCTGTTTCATCTGCTTTTCCAGCGCCGCCATGGCGGCCGCCCGCTGCTTGGGGTCGTGCAGGTCGGGCATGACGGGCGTCTTCTTGGACGCGGCCGCGCCGGCGCTGCGCGCATCGGCGACGTGGGTGGAGAGCCGCACCTGATTGGTCGATTTGATGATCGAGACCGGGGTGGCGCCATGCTCGATATTGTAGGCCTGCTGAATCTTGCGGCGGCGATCCATCTCGGCCAGAGCCCGCTCCATCGATCCGGTCATCCGGTCGGCGTAGAGAATTCCGACTCCGGCCAGGTTGCGCGCGGCGCGGCCTACGGTCTGGATCAGGGAGCGGTCCGAACGGAGAAACCCTTCCTGGTCCGCGTCCAGGATAGCGACCAGTGACACCTCGGGCAGATCGAGACCCTCCCGCAGAAGGTTGATGCCGACCAGCACGTCGAACTCTCCCAGCCGAAGGCCCCGGAGAATCTCCACTCGCTCGATGGCGTCGATGTCGGAGTGGAGGTAACGCACCCGCACCCCGTGCTGCTGCAGGTAATCGGTGAGGTCCTCCGCCATGCGCTTGGTGAGTGTCGTCACCAGCACGCGCTCCTTCCGGGCCTCCCGGAGCCGGATCTCATTGAGCAGATCGTCGACCTGGCCCTTGACCGGCCGGACCGAGACCTCGGGATCCACCAGGAAGGTCGGCCGGATGATCTGCTCGACCACCGATCCCTGGGAGAGGCCCAGCTCGTACTCCCCGGGCGTGGCCGACACCGTGATCATCCGCGGCACCAGTTCCATGAACTCCTCGAACCGCAGCGGCCGGTTGTCGAGGGCCGAGGGCAGCCGGAATCCGTACTCCACCAGCGTGGTCTTGCGCGCGCGGTCGCCGTTGAACATCCCGCCGATTTGGGGAAGCGACACGTGGGACTCGTCCACCACGGCCAGATAGTCCGCCGGGAAGTAATCCAGCAGGCAGGCCGGCCGTTCTCCGGCCGCGCGGGCGGTCAGGTGGCGGGAGTAATTCTCGATGCCGGGACAAGTGCCGATTTCGAGCAGCATCTCGATATCGAAGTGGGTGCGCGATTCGAGGCGCTGGGCTTCCAGCAACTTGCCGGCCGTCTTGAGCTCGGCGAGCCGTACCGCGAGCTCGTCCCGAATCAGCCGGACCGCCCGCTCGATGGCGGGTCGCTCGGTGACGAAATGCTTGGCGGGATAAATGGCGCACTGACTCAGCTGGGCGATCGTGTTCCCGGTCAGGGGCTCGATCTTGGAGATGCGCTCGATCCGGTCGCCCCACAGCTCCACCCGGACCGCCTGCTCCTCGTAGGCGGGATAGATCTCGATGGTGTCCCCGCGGACCCGGAAGGTGCCAGGCTCGAACGACACATCGTTGCGCATGTACTGAATGGCGACCAGATCTTCCAGGATGGCATCCCGGCCCCGCTCTTCGCCGGTGGCGAGCGTGAACATCATGCTGCGGTAGGTGGCCGGATCGCCGAGGCCATAGATGGCGCTCACCGTGGCCACGATGACCACGTCCTCCCGTTCCATCAGGCTGGAGGTGGCCCGCAACCGGAGCGCCTCGATATCCTCGTTGATCGAGGCGTCCTTCTCGATGTACACGTCGGTGGCCGGGACGTACGCCTCCGGCTGGTAGTAGTCGTAGTAGGAGACGAAGTACTCGACCGCATTGTTGGGCAGGAACTGTTTCAGCTCCCCATACAACTGGGCCGCCAGGGTCTTGTTGTGCGAGAGGACCAGGGTCGGCCTCCCGTGCTCGGCGATCACGTGCGCCAGCGTCATCGTCTTGCCGGAGCCGGTCACGCCCAGGAGCGTCTGGTAGCGATCTCCATCGGTGAGTCCCTGGATCAGCTCGCTAATGGCCCGGGGCTGATCACCGGCCGGCTCGAACGGGGCCACCACCTTGAACGGCGTGGTCACCCGATACCCCCGGCCTTCAGGATGATGTTCCAGTGCGGCTTCGATATCGGCATCACCGACAGGCGGGAGATCCGCACCAGCTCCATGGTCAGGAGCCGGGGGTCCGCCTTGATGGCCGACAGCGGCACCGGGCTCGGCAGCGGCCGCACCGGCGCGAGGTCCACCACGACAATCTTGGGGTTTCCGGCCGTGGGATCGGGATAGGGGCCCTTGGTAACCCGCGCGAGTCCCACCACTCTGGGATCCTTCCCGGAGTGATAGATCAGCACCTCGTCTCCCGCGGTCATGCTCCGCAGATGTCTGAGCGCGGTCGGATTGCGAACTCCGTCCCACGTGGCGCGCCCATCCCGTACGAGCTGCTCGAAGGAGTAGGTCGTCGGTTCCGTCTTCAGCAACCAGTGGTCAGCCATGCCCGAAGATAACCCGAAGTACTGCTTTTTCCACCCCTGCTACGACTCACGCACCGGGCGGCGCCTCCCGGCGGTCCACACTCGCGACACCCTTCACGCGGCGCACCGCCTTGAGCACCTTGCCGAGGTGCGGGAGGTTGTCCACCTCCACGAACACGGTGCCGAATGCGCCGCCGTCCTTGGTGTGCAGGTCGGCTCCACGAATGTTGGTTCCGGTCTGGCTGATGGCCTGCATGATGTCGGCGTAGAGACCCCGCCGGTCTTCCGCATTCACCACCAGACGCACCGCGAACGACTCGCCCTCCTGCTCCTGCCAGTCGATCTCGACTCTCCGGTCATCGGCCGAGAGGGTGAGCAGGTTGGGACAGTCGGCGCGGTGGATCGAGATCCCTCTGCCCTGCGTCACGTATCCCACCACCGAGTCGCCGGGAACGGGCTGGCAGCACTGGGCATAGCGCACCAGGAGTCCATCGACGCCCTGGATCTTGATCCCGCGGCCCAGGCGGATCCGGTTGAGCATGCGCCCGAACACGGTGGGCTTGGGCTCGACCAGCTCGTCCTGCGCG
>Ga0163163_10006091_pt1 | contig 10498 bp, 7 predicted proteins | sample S65metaG_FD_119766 | JGI IMG/M metagenome (GOLD analysis project Ga0163163, IMG submission 119766) | Switchgrass rhizosphere microbial communities from Kellogg Biological Station, Michigan, USA - S6-5 metaG | ecosystem: Host-associated > Plants > Roots > Rhizosphere > Soil | place: USA: Michigan... | reverse complement strand
GCGAGGCTCATCTCACCGAGCTCGTCGAGGAAGAGTGTTCCGCGATCAGCCTGTCTGATGAGGCCGACCTTATCGCGATAGGCGCCGGTAAAGCTGCCGCGTTGATGGCCAAACAATTCCGACGCAAGGAGAGTCTCGGGGATGCCGCTGCAGTTGACGGCCATAAACGGCTGGCGGCTGCGGGCGCTCTGGGTGTGAATCAGACGTGCCACCACTTCCTTGCCGACGCCGGTTTCACCGGTGATCAGGACCTTCGCATGCGTCCGTGCCGCGCTGTTAATGTCGGCGCGCAACGTCTCGATCACGTCGCTCTCACCAAGCAGTAGTGGCTGTTCCCCGAACGACATCTTCCCCCTTCGCTTCCTTTGAAAATGACAACGACTGTCAGGTCGGATTGACGCGTGTGAGCTGTCGCTGCAATTAGCGGCAACTGATCGCGTCTGTGGTCGCTACTTGAGCAAGAACACAACCAGACTCCGCGCGCACGCGTCCGCGCGGACTAAGTCGTTGTGAGGAAAGGTCGTATCAGACTCGGTGGGGCGGGGCGACGTACGGCAGCGGCTCAGAGATTCTGAGACTCTCGCGAGTTTCGCAACTTTCCCAAGTCCGCTCTGTCACAGCCTGAAGATGTTCCTGGCGGGGTTTCCCTTCAGCGCGTTTCGAGTGTCCACAATGATCGGAAACCTGCCGGGAAAAGCGGTGTAGTTGAATGTCTTGTGGTCGGTGGCGATCACCGCGCAGTCAACGCCAGCGACCTCGTCTTCCGGAATCGAGCGCAGGCACAGGGATCCCTCCTTCAGCGACGGTACATACGGATCGGTGTAGCTCAGCTCGGCGCCGCGGCGCTGCAGCAGTTGCAGGATGTCGAGCGCGGGAGATTCACGCATGTCGCTGACGTCCCTTTTGTAGGCGACTCCGAACAGGTGAATCTGCGCGCCATTGATGGCCTTCTTGCGTGTGTTCAACGCCTCGCTGATGCGCTCGACGACGTATTCCGGCATGGAGCCGTTGACGTGACCAGCGAGCTCGATGAAGCGGCATTCGAATCCTGACTGCTTCGCCTTCCAGGAGAGGTAAAAGGGGTCAATCGGAATGCAATGGCCGCCGAGACCGGGGCCGGGATAAAACGGCATGAAGCCGAACGGTTTCGTCTTCGCCGCGTCGATGACTTCCCAGACGTCGATGTTCATGCGGTGAGACATCAACGCAATCTCGTTGACGAGCCCGATGTTGACGGCGCGGAACGTATTCTCCAGCAGCTTCACCATCTCCGCGACTTGTGTGGAACTGACCGGCACAACGGTGTCGACCGCGGCCGCATAGAGCTCCGCCGCAACTTCGGAGCATGCCGGGGTCGTACCGCCGACCACTTTGGGAGTGTTCCGTGTATTGAATTTCTCGTTGGCCGGGTCCACCCGCTCGGGGGAAAACGCAAGGTAGAAGCCTTCTCCCACTTTCAACCCACGCGCCTCGAACATCGGCTGCAGCACTTCGGCCGTCGTCCCCGGATACGTCGTCGATTCGAGGACGATGAGCATGCCCGGATGAATGTATTTCGCGATCTGCTCGGCGGCAGAGACGACGTAGGACATGTCAGGATCCTTCGTCTTGCGCAACGGCGTGGGGACGCAGATGTCGACCACGTCCATTTCGGCAAGCTTGGACATGTCCGTCGTCGCCCGCAGCCGATCCGCTTTCACACAGGCCGCGACCTCCTCGGCGTCGACGTCGAGAATGTAGCTTCGGCCGGCGTTAATCTCGTCCACCTTTGAAGCGTCGACATCGAATCCGGTGACATCAAATCCGGCGCGCGCAAATTCGACGGCGAGCGGCAGTCCGACGTAACCGAGGCCAATGACGCCAATGCGGGCCTCTCGCTGAGCAAGCTTTCCCTTTAGGTTCAATCGTTTCTCCGTTAACGGTCGCGAACAGTTTTTTACGATCAGGTGGCCGACTTCCACTGTACGACGCGATTCTTTCCCGCCTTTTTAGCCGTATAGAGCGCCTGGTCGGCCCGCGCAATCAGTTCACGGCCCGGGATGCCCTGCGCGACGGCCATCCCGATGCTGGCCGTGACGCGCAATTCGGCGAGGCCTGCGTCCGACGGTCGAAACGCTTCGATGCGCTGGCAGATTCGTTCAGCCACCGGCACTGAATTCTCGGGCCCGCTGCCCGGCATCACGATGGCGAATTCCTCTCCGCCGAACCGGGTGCAGAGGTCGAACCGGCGCACCGACCGTTTCAGGATGTCGCCAACCCCGCGAATCACGACGTCGCCGGCCAGATGGCCGAACCGGTCATTGATGCTCTTGAAGTTGTCGATATCGATCATGAGCAGGGTCACTGAGGTGTTCTGGCGGCGCGACCGGTCAACTTCTTCCTCGAGCCGCTCATGGAAGTAGCGGCGGTTGAACAGGCCGCTGAGAGGATCCATCACGGCAGCTCTCGCAAATTCATCCGCGTCGAGCCGCGCGCGTTCGCGCGCAAGTGCGAGCGCAGCCGGCGCTGTCAAGGTGCGCAGGTTGGAGAGGTCGCCACGGTCGAACGCCTGGTCGTCGAGGCGATCCGCTACACAGACGACGCCAAGTACTTCCGAACCTGCACTAATCGGCAACGCGATAAAGGAGTTCGTCCGGTAACGAGGTCGTCGGTGGAGGCCTGGAACGGCCCTGATGTCGTCGACCAGCATCGGTGTTCCCTTCTCGTACACGGACCCGATCACTCCAGTGCCTGGCGTGATTCGAAGCATTTTCACGAGATCGAGCGGGTAGCCGTGAGTTGCGACGATTGCGAGCTGGTCGTCACCCGTGGGTATCGCAAATGCGGCAAAACGACTATGGGCACAGCGGGCGACGTGTCGAACGACCAATTGGCAGACGTTCCCCACGCCGTCCACACGGCCAAGCAGTCGCGTGAGCCGATGTGTGGCCACGCCCAGGCGGTGGCCGCTCTCCTCGGGAGAGTCGTCGGAACGCGAGAAGTCCCGCCCGGCGCCACCTTTCCTCCGGGGAATCCAGTCGTTCGGGCGCGAATCGCCCGAGTCGTGAGAATTCACGATGAGATCGCTCGATTGCCGGACATCGGATTTGTAACGGTGCACGAGTCGGCAACAAGTGTGCCTCTGCTAAGGCATTGAGGTCGTTGTCAAGAACTTGTCTGAGAAGCTGTCAGAGGGGAAGATGGCTTGCACCGAAGCACGATCGGTGCACATGTCTTCGCTGAAAGAACCATCCTATTCCAACGGCAGGCTGCTTCTCGTGGCCGCAGTGGCCCTCAGCGCGCTCGCCATCTTGTACCGCGAAGTCGTCGTGAATCTGGTGCGAGTCTGGAGCACTGACAGTAATTATTCACACGGTTTCCTGATACCGCCGATCGCCCTATTTCTGGCCTGGGAGCGGAGACGTCGATTCGTGGCCGCGCCGCTTCGAGTGAGTCCGGCCGGCGTACTCGTTGTTGGCACGAGCCTTCTGGTTCTCGTGGTCGATGCCGGCACATTCCCGACGCAGATCTCATTTGTCGCAGCCATCGCTGGCACCGTTCTGTTGCTCTGCGGGTCGGCGCGATTCCGCGCGCTCGCGTTTCCGCTCGGGATCCTGCTGCTGATGATTCCTCTGCCCGCGACAGTTTTCGAGCGGCTCGAATCCCCGCTGCAGACGGCCACGTCGGTGTTCAGCGAAATGCTCATTCGCGCGGTGCATGTTCCCGTCGTCCGCGACGGCAATTTCCTCGCGTTGGGCAATGTCACCCTCGAAGTGGCCCGGGAGTGCAGTGGCATTCGAACGTCGATTTCGCTGCTGACCCTCGGCCTGGTCTTCGGGTACGCTGCTGACAGTCGCCGCTGGCCACGGTTGGTGGTGGTCGCCCTGACTGTCCCAGTCGTCGTTCTGGCGAACAGCCTTCGAGTGGCCGCAACCGCCGTGTCAACGCATTATTACGGCGCGACAGCCGCTACCGGCTTTCTCCATGATCTCTACGGCTGGTTGGCTTTCGCCGCAGCGTTCGCGATACTGATGGGGATTCACCGTCTGTTGATCTGCGCGGCCCCGGCGCGCCCAGCCGTTTCAGCGCCGTCTCCGAATGCATTCATTCGATCCTGAGGCTCCCGATAGATGACTGTCCCCGAGGGTCCAGCCGAAGCCATCTGGCCGTGGTTCGCGCTGTGGACGCGCTCGCGTCACGAACAAGTCGTCCGCGACCAGCTGAAGCAGAAACAGATCGATGTCTTTCTTCCAACGATCGCGAAGTGGAGCCGGTGGAAAGATCGCAAGAAGAAGATCGATTGGCCCTTGTTTCCGGGCTACTGCTTCGCCCGATTCGACCCGCACGACCGGATGCCGATCCTCAGGTGCACGGGTGTAGTCAGTATTGTCTCCGTCGAAGGCGAACCAGCACCTATTCCGGATCATCAGATCGAGGGAATCAGGCGTTTGATCGAAAGTGAACTCGCCTTCGATCCTGTTCCGATGCTACAGGAAGGCATGATGGTCGAAGTGGTTCACGGACCGCTGCAGCGCGTGATCGGTCGCCTGGTCCGCAAGAACGAAAAGGCCCGTCTCGTGCTCTCGGTCGACTTGATCGGACAAGGCATCAGCGTCGAAGTCGACGCCGCCGACGTGAAACCCTACTAGTCCAATTCCCCGAGTAATTTCCGAAAGTAAAAAACTACGCTAGACCTGCATTCGCACGGCTGTCCCAATGCGAACCACGAAGCAATTCGGGTGTTTCGATTAGGAACAGCCCTTGTATAACCGCGGCGAGTTCTCGTCTTTCCCTTCGATTAGTCGCACGTCTCTTTCGAGCCACGGCCACACGCGGTGCGGCGGGTGCCGCCCCGGAGTTGTGTGAGCACGGCGCCGGTCATTGAGACGCGGCTCTGACGATTAGTGCGCTCAGGGTCGGATTTGCAAGTCTCTGCAAGTCGGAGAACGTCGATCGAAGCTGTGCGAATACAGGTCTGTGATGGCAGCCGCAGGAATGTGATCGCGGGACGGAACGGAATGGTTGCGGACAAGAACTAAGACGTTGATATAGCGTGGTTTAACCCAAGCTCATGTCGTGGCGATCCGGTTGCACCAATGCTGAGACGCTGACCCAGTCGGTCAGCGTTTCAGCACCCCCGGAGTCAACACGACATGAGCTCACTGGTGTCCAGCAGGCGATGGATTGCACACACGTTCGCATTTCTCCTAACCATGACCGTTGCGCAGTCGGCTGGAGCTGACACGTTGACTTTGGCGTGGGATCCGAGCTCTGACGCAAACGTGGCTGGTTACCTCGTGTACGTTGGCACGCAGTCAGGCGCGTACTCGAATACCTACGACGTAGGCAACGCCACGTCTTTTGCGTATCCGAGCGCCACTCCGGGCCAGCCCTACTACTTCGCAGTCGCCGCCTATTTTCCGGGGCCCGTCATTGGTGCCCGCTCCACCGAGGTCTCGGGAACGAGCAACGCGGCTCCCGTGCTCTCGAATCCAGGAAATCAAACGAGCACTGTTGGTAGTCCAGTCTCGCTCCAGCTCGTGGGAAGCGACCCGGCGGGCCAGCCCGTCACCTATGGCGTTACCGCGTTGCCGCCGGGACTTGCGCTCATTTCCACGACGGGACTGATTAGCGGAACGCCGACGACGGCCGGGTCGTACCTGGTGACGGCGGTTGTCAGCGACGGAATCCTCAGCGACTCCAAAACGTTTACATGGAGCGTCGTCCAGGCGCCGACCACCAGCAGCATCGCTCCGGTGGTTACGATCACCGTGCCCACATCCGATCCCAGCTACAGCACCGACCAGGCATTGATCACGCTGGGCGGCACCGCGAGCGATGACTCCGCGGTCACCGACGTCACCTGGACATCGGACCGGGGCGGAAGCGGGAACGCGACTGGAACCGCAAGCTGGATCGCTGGTGTTCCCCTACAGAAGGGGCCCAACACTATCACCATCCGGGCACGCGACGACGCGGGCAACGTCTCCACCAGAGCCATCGTGGTGAAAAGGAGCACGAGCAGTACCGGTAATACGGGTACTAACGGTAAGGGAAACAACAAGTGATCGTGCGAGCGCCATCGGGTAACCCGACCACCACCCCGATCGCGCTCGCCGTCATCCTTTACGTCGTATCTGTCGTTTCGGCGAACGCAGCACCCGTCACGATCGCCTGGGATCCCAGTCCCGACACGACCGTAATCGGCTATCAGGTGTACGTCGGCACCACTTCAGGGTCGTATGCCGAGACGTTCGACGTAGGTCTGGCCACGTCGTTCACCTATAACCCGCCCGACGCATCCGTCTATTACTTTGCGGTCGCCGCGTACGCACCGGGTCCACTCCTCGGTCCGCTTTCGAGCGAGGTGTCAACGGCCGACATGTCGAACGATGGCCAGGCGGCGGCGACCTATTGGTCTTCCTTGTGGGCCATTCGCCCACATACGATGCAACACGCCCGAGGCCGCAGCGAAAATCTCGCCTCGACCTTAGTCCAGAACTTGCGGGGTGGGGCTCCTACCGTTGAGATTACCGTTCCGACGCCTCGGAGCACCTACTCCACGAATCAAGCGTTCGTGACGCTCGGCGGCAGGGTGATCGATGACGGCGTCGTCGCCGAGGTGACGTGGACGACGGACCGGCGGCATAGCGGGCGTGCCACCGGAACAGAGAACTGGATCGCCGGAATACCGCTCGAGCGCGGTAGCAACACCATTACTATTACGGCACGCGATGAGGACGGACACGCCTCCAACCGCACCATCGTGGTGAACTTTGGGCGTGGGCCGCGCGCTTGGTGACCACGGACACGTGGACACAGTCGTCGAACTGCACATAACGGCATAAACTGTCCGTCCCACGCGTTTTTCGACTTCGAGCTGGAAGTTCTACGACGATCTGGAAGTTCGCATCGCACTCCTGAATGCGGCCCGCCAAAGGCAAGTTACTCATCCCGCAGACTTCAGTCTTCTAACCTGACAAAATAGCCGGGCGATCAGATCCCAATGCCCGTTCTTTCACCAGTCTTTTCGATCCAGCTGGAGCGGAATACAGCTTGCAGCACTTGCAACCAGTTCCCAACCTCGGCCCCGGTAGCATCCTGTCTCTTGGTGCTTCGCGCGTTGCCTGGAAGGGTTGCGTGGTCAGCGGGCACCGCGTGTTCGCAATTCCCCAAGCAATCCCATGTAAGTCAGAGGGCGAGAGCCTGCCCTTTTCGATAAATAGCTAAATTGAAGGCAAAATGATGCTCCCGATCAAGCTCACAACTCGTCGAGGCCTGCTTCTCGTGGCACTCGCTCTTCTGGCAAGTGGCTGCAGCAGCCCGGAGGCACAAAAACAGCGGCATTTCGACCAGGGCAACAAGTACTCGGCGGAAAAACGTGACGACTTCGCGGTGATCGAATACGCCAATGCCGTGCGCATCGACCCGAAATTCGGCGAAGCGCGGTTGAAGCTGGCCGAGACCCTGGAGCGGATGGGAAATGCTCAGGCAGCATTTCCTGAGTTCGTTCGGGCCGCCGATGCCCTTCCCGCTAATCGGGATCTGCAGCTGAAAGCCACGCAGCTACTCATGCTCGCGGGACGTTACGACGACGCGAAGGCACGCGCCGCGGCTCTTGTGAAGAAGAACCCAAACGACGTAGAGGCCCTGCTCTTGAGCGCAAACGCGATGGCGGGTCTCAAGGATCCAGCCGGCGCGACCAAAGAAGTCGAGGAAGCGTTGAAGGTCGCTCCAGAAGACAGCCGTGCGTTTCTTAGCCTTGGCGGGATTCAGATGCGCAGCGGAGCATTGAAGGAAGCCGAGCAGTCATACCGCCGCGCGATTGCGTTGAAGCCTTCGTCGGTGGAAGGCCACCTGGCGCTCGCAAATTTCCTGTTTTCATCTGGGCATTACGCCGATGCCGAACAGGAATTGAAGCAAAGCGTGGCGCTGGACTCGAACAACGTTATAGCGAACCGCATGCTCGCCGCACTTTACATGGGTACCAACCGACGTGCGGAAGCCGAACAGCCCCTGAAGGTGGTCGCCGACGTCACGAAGGTCCCCGCGGCGCGCTTCCAACTCGCCGACTACTACGTCGCCGTCGGTCGCCCAGAGGATGCGAAGAAGCTGTTAACGGGCCTAGCGGAGAATCGAGTGACGTTCGCGCGCGCTGAAGGCATGCTTGCATCGATCGACTATCGAAGCGGCCGGACGAAAGATGCTCACGCACGTCTCGACAAGCTGCTCGCCCGCGCACCGAAAGAACCTTCGGCCCTTCTCCTACGCGCGCAATGGCTGACGTCTGAGCACAAAGTCGATGAGGCGGTCGACGCTGCGAAAGCGGCTGTCACGGCAGATCCCCAGTCGGCGATGGCGCAATACGCCCTTGGGGTCGCATATAGCCTCCGCGGAAACATTCAGGATGCGATCGCCGCCTACAACGACGCGCTGCGACTGAATCCTAGATTCGAATCGGCCCGAATTCAGCTTTCCCGCGTGAATCTCATCAAAGGCGATAACCTCGGTGCGCTGCGGTATGCGCAGGAGGCGACGCAGGCGTCCCCACGGAGCGTGGATGCCCGCATCGCGCTCGTTCGCAGCCAGCTGGCACTCAACGATTTGGAAAGTGCCCAGAAGGAGGTCGCGGAATTGCTGCGGCTCTTTCCCAACGTTCCGGATGTTCATGTCGTAAGCGGAACACTGCAGGCGCTGCGGAACAACAATGCCGCTGCGAGAGCGGCCTACACACACGCGCTCAATCTGTCGCCACAACACCTTGACGCGTTCGGTGGTCTGATCGCGATTGACCTCAAAGAGAAGCACTTCGACGAGGCGGTCAGACGCCTCGAGTCAGAGCTGAGCAAACGGCCGAATTCGGTGGAGTTGCTGATTCTTGCCGGTGCGGTTTACGGCCAGGCGGGGCAGCAAAAGAACGCCGAGCAAGCGTTACTGCGCCTGGTGTCCTTGGACCCGACGTCCATGACCGGGTATGGAATGCTGGCGCGGCTCTACGTGAAAGAACAACGTCTCGATGAAGCACGCAAACAATTCGAAGTGCTTGCCAAGCATGAGCCGCGAGCAGCCGGACCCCGTACTATGATCGGCGTCATACTTGAAGCGCAAGGCAGGCGCGAAGAAGCAAAGAAGGCCTACGAAGCGACCGTCGCCGACCTGCAGACGGCGCCAGTCGCCGCAAACAATCTCGCGTTTATGTACGCAGAAGACGGCAAGAATCTGGACACGGCGCTGCAGCTGGCAAGCACCGCCAAGAAACTGCTGCCCGAAAGTTCGGAAGTTGATGACACGCTCGGATGGGTTTACTACAAGAAGGACCTGGCGTCGTTAGCGATTCCCCCGCTGGAAGACAGCCTCAAGCGGAGACCGAACGATCCGAGCGTTTTGTATCACCTCGGCATGACGTACGCGAAGTTCGGCAACAAAGCCAAGTCGCGTGAGGTGTTGGAACGCGCGCTGAAGCTTGACCTGAAGCCGGCGTACGCTGCGAGCGCTCGTCAGACCCTCGCCGCGGTGCAATAACGGTTCGGCATTTCACGCGAAGTCACTCATTCACCAGAGAGGATACGGTTGTGTCGGCACGAAGCTATTCGCTGGACGATATTGTGAACCTGGTCGTCAAGCACCGCTGGCTCATTCTCATCCCATTCGCCGTGGGGATCGCGGCTGCTCCCGTGCTCGCAGGATTCGCTCCCATCCACTTTCGCTCGGAGGCATTGATCCTCGTCGTCCCGCAGCAGGTCCCAAAAGATTTGGTCAGGCCGACCGTGCTCGAAACCGTCGACGAACGGCTGCCAGCAATTACCGATCAGATTATGAGCCGAGCGCGGCTGGAACGAATCATCCTCGACATGAACCTGTACGGAGACTTGCGGAAACGCGAGGTCATGGAGGACGTCGTCGACGCAATGCGGAAGGACGTACGGACAATTCCGAGCGGCAGAGGCTTGAACTCGTTTCGAGTCACCTACACAAGCAATGACCCGGAGACCGCTCGACGGGTGACGGAACGATTGGCTTCGCTCTATATCGAACAAAACCTCACGGACCGGGCGACGCAGGCAGAAAACACCAGCTCGTTCCTGGGAACGCAACTGGAAGATGCGAAGCGTCGATTGATGGAACAGGAAAAGAAGGTCGAAGAGTACCAGAAAGCACACGCTGGTCAGCTGCCGTCGCAGTTGCAGGCAAACATGGGTGGTATTCAGAACGCCGGCATGCAGCTCCAGCAGCTGAACGGACAAACCAATCTGGCCCAGGAACGTAGACTCAATATCGAGCGAAACCTTGCTGACGCCCGCGCAGCCCTCGCCGAAGCGCCGGACCGATCGAGTGGATCAGGAGATGGGCAAGCCGGCCCGACGACTGCAGAACAGCTCGACGCCGCGAACACTACCCTGGCTGCGGCGCTCAAACGATTGACGCCTGGCCATCCAGAAATACGGGATCTGCAACGCTCAGTCGATGAACTCACCGCGAAGCTCGAAAAGGAACGCGCGGCAGCGAAATCAGCCGAGTC
>Ga0163163_10006089_pt1 | contig 10499 bp, 4 predicted proteins | sample S65metaG_FD_119766 | JGI IMG/M metagenome (GOLD analysis project Ga0163163, IMG submission 119766) | Switchgrass rhizosphere microbial communities from Kellogg Biological Station, Michigan, USA - S6-5 metaG | ecosystem: Host-associated > Plants > Roots > Rhizosphere > Soil | place: USA: Michigan... | reverse complement strand
TTGCCGGTAAGACTCTGGGTGGGTGGCAGGTCAGCGGTATCGTCAGCGCCAACGCTGGTTTGCCTTTGACGGTCACCACCAGTGCTGATCCAGCGGGCCTCGGCCTTCGTAACCCGAGCAGCCTCGCTGGTGCCCGTCCGGACCTGATCGGCGATGCCAACAATGCGTCACACATACGTACACAGTGGTTTAACACGGCAGCCTTTGCACAAGTGCCCGCCGGGCAAATCCGTGCGGGAAATTCTCCGCGCGGCGTCGTTCGCGGACCCGGATTCCAGCGTTGGGATCTTTCGCTAGCCAAGATATTCGCGATCACGGAATCTACGAATATCCAGCTTCGCGGCGATTTCATCAACGCGTGGAACCATACCAACTGGGACGCCGTATCAACGGCGACCACGGCAGCGACCTTCGGTCAGGTCACTTCAGCGCGTGATCCCAGAACCGTCCAGATCGGCTTGAAGTTCAACTTCTAACCGCAATGGAATCACCCCACCCAAACCTCGGGTTTGGGTGGGTTTTTCTTGTCTGCTGGATTTTCTTGGAACGCTTAGGTCCGAGGCGAGGATTACTTGATCGGGCTCGGATTCGCAGGAGGCATCTCCGACGGGCGATCCCCACGATGGCTTGCTCTCCAACGTGTCACCCGCGCCTGCAGGCGGTCGAGATAGAGATAAACAACGGGCGTCGTAAACAGGGTCAACATCTGGCTCACGATCAATCCGCCGACGATTGTAATTCCCAGCGGACGCCGCAACTCGGATCCGACTCCACCTCCAATCGCCAGCGGCAAACCGCCGAGCATCGCTGCCATAGTCGTCATCATGATGGGACGGAAGCGCAGCAGGCACGCCTCATATATCGACTCTTCGGAGCTCTTTCCCTCTTTACGCTCTGCGTCCAGAGCGAAGTCGATCATCATGATCGCGTTCTTCTTCACGATGCCTATCAGTAGGATGATGCCTATCAATGCGATGATCGTGAGGTCGGTATGGGTGATGAGCAGCGCAAGGATCGCGCCGACACCGGCGGAAGGAAGCGTCGACAGGATTGTGATGGGATGAATATAGCTCTCGTACAGCATTCCGAGCACGATATAGACGGTCGCCAAGGCCGCCAAAATGAGGAGTGGCTCTGATTGCAGGGAGCTCTGGAAGACAGCCGCAGTCCCCTGGAAGCTCGGATGAATCGAGCCTGGCAGTCCAATCTCGCGCTCAGCGCCCTGCACAATACGCGTTGCTTCACCAAGTGAAACCCCGGGCGCCAGATTGAACGACAGTGTTATCGAGGGGAACTGCCCTTGGTGATTGACAGCGAGCGCCGTGTTCGATTGACCGAAATGTGCGAAAGAAGAGAGCGGGACGTTGTTCCCGTTCGAGGCGCGAGCGTAGATGTAGTTCATTGCGTCAGTGTTTGACGAAAATGCCGGATCGACTTCCATCACCACGTGATATTGATTGAGAGCCCGATACATGGTCGAAACCTGTCGCTGTCCAAAGGCGTCGTAGAGTGCAGCGTCTACCGCGGTCGCCGTCACGCCAAGTCTTGACGCCGTGTCGCGATCTACAACCACTCCTGCTTGCAAGCCGTGGGTCTGCTGATCGGTGTTCACGTCTCGTAACTGCGGAAGCGTCCGCAACTTCTGCAATACGCGAGGCGCCCACGTATTCAGGTCATTCAAGTTCTCGCCCTGAAGCGTGTACTGGAATTGAGCATTGCCCATCCGGCCACCGATCTGCAAATCCTGAGCCGACTGCATGAACAACGTGGCACCGGGGACGACCGCGAGCTTCCTGCGCAATCTAGCGATCACCTGGTCGGCCGTCTCTTTTCGTTCCGACTTCAAGGTAATGAACATGCGTCCGGTGTTTGTGCTGTTGCCACCCGAGAATCCAACTACGCTCAATACCGAAGGATCGCTACGGACGATACTGACAAACTGGGTCATTTTCTCGCTCATTGCTGCGAACGAGATGTCTTGCGCCGCCTGGACGGAACCCGTGACTCGGCCGGTATCTTGCTGTGGGAAGAAACCCTTCGGCACAATGACGTAGAGGTAAATGCTGAGGCACGCCGTTCCGATCGTTATCAATAACGTTATGGGCTGATGCCGAAGTACAAAACGAAGGCCGTGCTCGTACGTTTTCAGTATCCACTCAAAACCTCGCTCGCTCGTCTTATAAAGCCTGCCGTGCTTCATGCGACTCATCGGTTGTAGGAACTTGGCACACAACATTGGAGTGGTCGTCAGCGACACAACCAACGAAACGGCGATGGCAACGCTCAGGGTTACCGCAAATTCGCGGAATAGCCTTCCAACAATACCTCCCATCAAAAGAATAGGAATGAATACGGCTACCAGCGAGGTACTCATCGAGAGCACTGTGAATCCAATCTCCTTGGAACCGACCAGCGCAGCCTGCCCCGGAGTCATTCCCTTCTCGAGATATCGGGTAATGTTCTCGATTACCACGATGGCGTCGTCCACGACGAAACCAGTGGAGATAGCGAGAGCCATAAGCGACAAGTTGTCGAGGCTGTAGCCCAGCAGGTACATCACGCCAAAGGTCCCAATGAGCGACAGGGGCACGGCCACACTCGGAATGAACGTAGCCCAAAGATTACGCAGGAAAATAAATACAACCAGCACCACGAGAACGATCGAGATAATCAGCGTGAATTCGATGTCGTGAACGGATGCACGAATCGTGGTAGTGCGGTCCATTACAACGTCGACGTTAATAGCCGGAGATATCGACGCTTTCAGCTCTGGCAACATCGAGTAGACACGGTCGACAGTTCCAATGATGTTCGCGCCGGGCTGGCGGAACAAAATCAGAAGTACGGCAGGCTTCCCATTAGCAAGACCGGTGTTTCGGACATCCTCCACTGAATCTTGAACGTCCGCGACATCACCGAGCCGAACCGTTCCGCCGGTCGTCTTGCTTGTAGCAACAATCAGGTTCTGGTAGTCCTCTGCGTTAAAGATCTGGTCGTTATTAGTGATCGCGTAAGTATTGATTGGACCGGCTAGTTCGCCCTTGGGCCGGTTTGCATTCGCCAGTCCAAGTGCGGTTCTTACTTGATCGAGTCCTACGCCCAGTTTGTTGAGCAGAGTTGGATTCATCTCCGCACGAACCGCTGGCCTTGCACCACCTCCGACCATAACTTGCCCAATGCCCTCAACCTGCGAAAGCTTCTGCGCGAGGATTGAGTCGGCCTGGTCATACATCTTGGGCCGAGTGATCGCGTCTGACGTAAGCGCAAGAATCATCACAGGGGCATCGGCTGGATTCACTTTGCGATAGGTGGGATTGTTGGGAAGGTTCGCAGGTAGATTGCCTCGTGCAGCGTTGATTGCCGCCTGTACGTCACGCGCTGCCGCATCGATATTACGGGTCAGATCGAACTGGAGCACGACGCTGGTCGAACCGAGCTGGCTCGACGACGTCATTTGATTGACACCAGCAATGCGGCCGAACTGCCGCTCCAGAGGGGTCGCGACGGACGACGCCATCGTCTCCGGGCTTGCCCCGGGAAGACCAGCGTTGACCACGATCACCGGATACTCCACCTGTGGCAAGGGCGCAACCGGCAGTAAGTTGAACGCTAAAGACCCTGCAAGCAGCAGTGCCAGTGTCAGCAGCGATGTGCCGATCGGACGACGAATGAATGGTGCAGAGATATGCATCTAGCCAATCTGCTCCGCTTCTCCCTCGAACTGATTGCCAATTGGAAAGCGCGAGAACCGACGGGCGAGCCTGTCAAACCACAGGTACACCACGGGCGTCGTATAGAGCGTCAGCAACTGGCTTAGGATCAATCCGCCAACGATCGTGATTCCGAGCGGGTGACGCAGTTCCGAACCTGTGCCGCGTCCGAGCGCGAGCGGAACTCCACCCAACAGCGCCGCCATTGTCGTCATCATGATGGGCCGGAAACGCAGCAGTGACGCCTGGTAAATAGCCTCTTCCGGCGCTTTCCCCTCGCTACGCTCTGCCTCGAGTGCAAAGTCGATCATCATGATTGCGTTCTTCTTCACGATGCCGATCAGCAGGATGATGCCGATCAGCGCAATTACAGTGAGATCGTTACGGGTTAGGAAGAGTGCGAGAATCGCACCGACGCCTGCAGAAGGAAGTGTCGACAATATTGTGATCGGATGAATGTAGCTCTCATAGAGCACGCCGAGCACGATGTACACCGTTATCAGTGCCGCCAGAATCAGCCAAGGCTCCGACTTAAGCGAGTTCTGGAAAGCTGCCGCCGTACCCTGGAAACTCGCATGGATGCTCGGCGGCAGCCCGATCTCGGCCTCGGCCTCGTCGATTGCCTTGGTCGCTTCTCCCAGCGATACTCCCGACGCAAGATTGAATGACAAGGTAACGACGGGAAACTGGCCTTGGTGAGTAATGGTGAGCGGCGCGTTTTTGAACTCGAAGTGCGTGAAGGCCGCCATGGGAACCTGCGTCCCGTTGGACGATTTAACGTAAATATCTTTCAGCGATTCAGGGTGTTGCTGTAGCCGCGGATCAACCTCGAGCACTACGTGATACTGATTCAACTGCGTAAAGATCGTGGATACCTGTCGTTGGCCGAAGGCGTCGTACAAGGTATCGTCGATCGCCTGCGGTAAGATTCCCAGCCGCGCTGCGGTATCGCGGTCGATCACCAGGTCTGCTCGCAGTCCACCGTTTTGTTGGTCGCTCGCAGCATCACGCAACTGCGGAAGTGTTTTCAACTTTTGCAGTAATTGCGTGGACTTGATCGCTAGCTCATTAGCGTCGGCATCCTCAAGCGTGTATTGATACTGCGTTCGGCTCACACGGTTTTCGACGGTCAAGTCCTGAACCGGCTGCATGTAAAGCGTGATTCCGGCAACTTGATCGAGCTTCGGTTGCAATCGCCGAATGATTTCTGAAGCAGACGTGCTGCGTTGGCTGCGAGGCTTGAGATTAATTTGGATTCGGCCGCTATTCCCGGTGGTGTTCGTGCCATCGATCCCGATGAATGACGAGAGGCTATTCACATCCGGATCCTGCAGAATGACTTTCGCCACCTCTTGTTGTCGCTCAGTCATGTTCTGGAATGAGGTCGCTTGCGGTGCATCAGATATCCCGAGAATCACGCCAGTGTCTTGCACCGGGAAGAAGCCCTTGGGAACAACTATGTAAAGCAAGAGCGTGAGTGCCAGCGTGGCGACCGTAACGATCAGCGTCGCCGTCTGGTGCTTCAAAACCCATTGAAGTGTTCGTCCGTAAAATTGGATCACTCGTTCGTAGAAACGCTCAGAGGCTTTGAACAACCTTCCCTGCTTCGATTCGTCCTTCTTGCGAAGTAGCTTTGCGGCCATCATCGGCGTGAGCGTCAAGGAAACGAATGCGGACACAAGAATAGTCACGGCAAGCGTTACCGCGAACTCGCGAAAAAGTCGTCCCACGATATCGCCCATGAACAGTAATGGGATGAGCACCGCGATCAGCGAAATAGTCAACGATACGATGGTGAAGCCTATCTGTCCGGAACCCTTGAGTGCTGCCTGCAACGGCGAATCGCCCGCCTCGAGGTAGCGATCAATGTTCTCGATCATCACAATGGCGTCGTCCACCACGAATCCCGTGGAGATCGTCAATGCCATCAGAGACAGATTGTCGAGGCTATAGCCCAGCAGGTACATCACCCCGAAAGTCCCGACCAGCGACAACGGAACTGCAACGCTTGGTATGACAGTCGCGGAGAGGTTTCGCAAGAACAGGAAGATGACCATGACCACCAGGCCTACGGTCAACATCAACTCAAATTGCACATCGTCGACCGATGCGCGAATCGTTTCAGTCCTGTCGGTGAGAATCGTTACTTTCACAGCCGCAGGAAGCGACGATTGCAACAACGGCAGAACCGCCTTCACGCGATCGACCACATTGATAATGTTGGCGCCAGGCTGGCGCTGAATGTTAAGGATGACGGCAGGATAAAGTCCCGGATTGCTCTGTCCGCTGTTCGCGCCGATTCCCATCCATGCCGCTTGCTTCGTGTTCTCGGCACCGTCAATCACGTTAGCGACGTCGCTTAACCGTACCGGTGCTCCGTTCCGGTACGCGATGATCAGCGGCCTGTAATCCTCGCTCGACGTAAGTTGATCATTTGCGGCAATGGTGTATGACTGGCGCGCACCGTCGAGTACACCCTTTGCCTGATCAACATTGGCCTGCCCCAGAACGGTGCGCACATCTTCCAGGCTGAGGCCATAGGCGGCAAGCTGCGTCGGGTTCGCCTGGATTCGCACGGCCGGTCTTTGACCGCCGCTGATGGAAACGAGTCCCACGCCGGGTAACTGCGAGATCTTTTGCGCTAATGTCGAATCAGCCAGGTCTTCGACACGCGTCAACGGCAAAGAATCAGACGTGAGCGCCAACGTCATGATTGGAGAATCCGCCGGGTTCACCTTGCTGTAGATCGGTGGATTCGGCAAATCGCGTGGAAGGTACGTTCCTCCGGCATTGATCGCGGCCTGCACTTCTTGCTCGGCGACATCGATACTCTGATCGAGATTGAATTGAAGAGTGATCTGCGAGCTCCCAAAAGAACTCACCGATGTCATCTGTGAGAGGCCGGGAACTTGCCCAAACTGGCGCTCTAACGGGGCCGTCACGGAAGAGGCCATTACCTCAGGGCCGGCACCCGGATAAAAGGTCTGCACCTGGATCGTCGGATAATCAACTTGCGGAAGCGCAGAAACCGGCAATTGCCGATAGGCGACAATGCCGACCAGCAGGATACCGATCATCAGCAGCGAGGTGGCGACCGGTCGGAGTACAAATATCCGCGACGGGTTCATTGGGTTGGTGCACCCGATTCTTGCGACGGCTGTTGTCCTCGTTGTCCTTGAGGATTGCCGGAGCGCGGCTCGATCTTGCTTCCAGACTGTAGCTTGTCCTGCCCGTCAGTAATCACCGACTCGCCGGGCTCTAGACCTCCGCCAATTGCAGCTAGATCGCCGGACATGTAAGCGACAGTGACGGGACGCAACTCTGCAGTCTTATCACTCTTGGCAATGTAGACATACGTTCCTTGCGGCCCGTGCTGAATGGCGGCAGCGGGGACCACTACAGCATTCTTGCGAACATCCAGCAGCAGCTTTACGTTTACGAACTGGTTCGGCCACAGTAGACGGGTTTTGTTATCAAATACCGCTTTCAATCGCCCAGTCCCAGTCGTGGCATCGATTTGATTATCGATGGTAAGCAGCTTCCCCGTGCCGAGAGTGGTCTGGTTATCGCGGTTGTAGGTCTCGACCTTTAACCCACCAGACTTGTGCATCTGAGTCTGAACGGACGGAAGTTGATCTTCCGGCAAGGTGAACAAGACCGCGATCGGCTCCAGCTGCGTGATCACAAACATTCCATTCGCATCACTCGCATGAACCATGTTTCCGGGATCAACCTGGCGTAATCCAACGCGCCCACTGATGGGAGCGGTGATCCGGGTATAGACGAGATTCAATTTCGCATTGTCGATAGCTGCCTGGTCAGCCTGCACTGAGCCTTCGAATTGTCCGGAGGTTGAGGCTTGCGTGTCATATTGCTGCCTCGATATCACTCCTTCCTTCGCCAAATCGGCATAACGCTGTGCATTCAGCTTGGCGTCCTGCAATGCCGCCCGATCCTTGTAGAGATTGGCTTGTGCCTGGCTCAAAGCGACTTGGTAAGGACGAGGGTCGATCACAGCGAGCAGTTCGCCTTTCTTAACTTCTTGACCTTCGCGAACTGGAACTTCGATCAACTGACCGTCGATTCGGCTCTTCACCACAACAGTATTGAAACCAATCACATTTCCAAGTCCGGAAAGATAGACGGGAACGTCCTGAACTTTTGCGGGAGCAATTGCAACGGGCATGGAGGGTTGCGCCCCGCCTCGACCGCCGCTTCCCTTAGGAGAAGCTGCCTTAGCTCCCTGGCTACTGCAGCCGGTGCCCAGAAGAATAGCAAGTGCGCAAGTGATGAAAACTGCAGAGACGTGCCGTGAGATGATCATTCGTTCTCGTAGGAAGATAAGTTGAACAACGTCACTAAGGACTTGCTTCTGTTTACCCCGTAGAAACAATTTCAGCCTACATTCTTGGATGGCTCAAATTGGTCCGGCGATTCTCGCGGAATACCTTGCTTTAGTGCGACATGCATTCACTTCTTCGATTCGGATAGTAGAAGCGGTATTACCGAGAATGTGTAAAGAATTGTTATTTAACTGTTACGCTGATTTACGCTGCCCCATACTTAGAGAGTAATTACATTTTTTGTCAGGTAATCGATTGAGCCGCAAGCTGTTTTCGAGCGCGAGGTGCCAATATCTGAACGCGGATTTCTGATGGTCTCAAGCTGGTCGATTGCATTCAGAATCGCTCAACGAAAAGAGCGCAGAACGGAACCAGTGTTTCAAGGCTACGGGTAACCTCCGCACTGGATCGGGCAGATCGAGTCGACAATAGAGCTTCAGAATGTGCATCTCCGATTCGGTGAAATGAGTACCGCGAGTCCGAAAGGCAACGCTCAGCGACATGGGAAAGAGAAACGCAATCTCGAAGTTCTTCTACCTTGCAGCAATTTTCACTGCATCCTTCGCCGTGGTTCTAGCGAATGCATCGGTAACGCCGACGCAGCAGACAGCACCTGGCACTTCCAAAGCTATCGGAACGGTCAAGTCACTCTCCGGGAAAGTAATCTCATTGACGACAGATTCCGGCTCCGAATTGACGGTGCAAGTGGAGGACACAACTCGACTGCTGCGCGTAGCTCCTGGACAGGATATGAAAGAGGCCGTGCCACTTTCATTGCAGGACATCCAGGCTGGAGACCGAATCCTGGTTCGCGGAAAAGCCGGTGACTCCGACAAGTCTCTGACCGCGACGACGATCGTTGCGATGAAGAAAGCGGACATCGCTCAGAAGCAGCAAAAGGATTTGCAGGATTGGCAGCGCCGCGGCATCGGCGGGCTGGTGAAAGCCACAGATCCCGCGGCCGGCACCATGACAGTTTCAACCATGACGGCGGCTGGCGCGAAGAATGTCATCGTGACCGTGACACCGAAGACGGTCGTGCGACGCTACTCGCCCGACTCAGTCAAATTTGATGACGCGAAACCGGCCACGTTGGCAGATACCAAGGTAGGGGATCAACTTCGCGCCCGGGGCAACAAGAATCCAGATGGGACGGAACTGACGGCCGATGAGGTCGTCTCTGGGACTTTTCGAAATATCGCCGGCCTGATCACATCCGTCGACGCTTCCAAGAACACGATCACAGTGAATGATCTTTCGACCAAGAAGCCTATTACTATTCGGATTAGCGCCGATTCCCAAATGCATAAGCTGATGCCACAGATGGCGCAACGCATCGCAATGCGATTGAAAGGTGCGAGCCAATCCGAGGGTGCGCCGAATGGTACACCGCCAAGTGGCCAGTCGGGAACGCCGCCATCACAGCGCCCGGACAGTGCGGCACCAACATCGGGAGCACCCGGCGAGGGCGCGTCTCGTGGAAATAGCGGAGACATAGGACAGATGTTGAACCGCCTTCCCGCATTACCCTTCGCCGAGCTTGCGAAGGGCGATGCGGTAATGATTGTCGCAACATCGGGCTCGGCGAATTCTGACGCCACCGCAATATCATTGCTAAGTGGCGTTGACGCGATATTGACCGCTTCCCCCAACGGAAGCGGCGCTGCTTCCCTGCTTGCCCCGTGGTCTTTAGGAACCGGCGGAGCAGAGGCAGCCGCAGCAGGGCCCCAGTAGGATCGGGTTCCCAAGATTTTCATAACGAACGGCAGCTCTTATTTCAGGAGAATGAAGTGAAGGGTAAGTTCAACGTCATCATAGTTTTCATCTGTGTGTTCACCTTGTCGTGCGTTTCTAGTTTGACCGCGCAGACTGGTGGGAGTTGGCTGAAGGGACAGGTCACAGACCCGTCCGGTGCAGTGGTCGTGCAAGCAACCATCACTTTAAGGTCTTCTTTGGGACAAGAGTTTTCCGCAACTTCCAATCGTCAAGGCACATACGAGATTAAGGGACTGGCGCCCGGGAAATACAACCTGACTACCACTTCCTCCGGGTTTGCTCCCTACCAGTTGACAGACGTTGACGTTCCTGCCGATGGACAGACCCTCGATATCCAGCTCGGAATCCAGGTTGAGAAACAGCAGGTCACGGTCGAAGATCAGGGAACGACAGTCGACGTCAGTTCCTCCAGCAACGCGAGCGCGACGATTATCAAGGGCAAAGACCTCGAAGCGCTCTCGGACGATCCCGACGAATTGCAGAGCGAACTCGACGCTTTGGCCGGTCCCTCTGCAGGTCCCAACGGCGGTCAAATCTACATCGATGGCTTCACCAACGGACAGTTGCCCCCTAAGAACTCGATTCGCGAAATTCGCGTCAATCAGAATCCATTCTCCGCACAGTTTGACTCGCTCGGCTACGGTCGTGTCGAAGTATTCACCAAGCCCGG
>Ga0163163_10006084_pt1 | contig 10502 bp, 6 predicted proteins | sample S65metaG_FD_119766 | JGI IMG/M metagenome (GOLD analysis project Ga0163163, IMG submission 119766) | Switchgrass rhizosphere microbial communities from Kellogg Biological Station, Michigan, USA - S6-5 metaG | ecosystem: Host-associated > Plants > Roots > Rhizosphere > Soil | place: USA: Michigan... | reverse complement strand
GTTGGCAACGTCTCGGTCGGTCTGGTCTCCTACCTGACGCCGCAGATCTGCCGCAATTTCAAGCTGCCGTGCCCGCCACCCGTCGAACGCAACTGCGTGCCGCTGGCGCGCATCAAGGTCAGCCAGCCGGATTGCCGCGTCATCAGCATTTGCGAAGTGTCGGTGCGCGAGTACGTGCTGACGGCGCTGGCCGAACGGATCTACGAACCGCTGCGCGCTTCGCTGAACAAGATCCTGGACTTTATTTGCTGCGACCATCTGCGGCGCGTCACTCCGGAAGCGCTGGGAAGCCGCATCGCCGAACGCATCAATTCGCTGAGCAGTTCGGATCGGCTCGACGCATTGAATGCCTTGGAGGGACGCGGCGCCAAACCGCTCGCCGCGCGCGAGCTGCTGGAAGGCGCATTTGCGGACCGGACGCGCGAGATCGATGCCGAGACGCTGGCGCTGGCTATGCTCGGAGCGCGCGATGAGTCGGGCAATCTGTTCGTCCGTCCGGAAGAACTGGCGGATCCCACAGCGTTTCTTTTTGCCAGCCAGGTGCTCCGTCCCGTCGTGGAAGCGGTGTTGCCGGCATCATGGAGCGGGTTGCTCGGCGCGGCAAGCAAGGCCGGCAATCTCGATCCGGCCGACGTCAGCCTGACGGCCGAACTCCGCAAGTTGAAGAAGACGGTCACCACGCTGGAGAAAGATTTGAAAACGCACAAGACCACGATCGACGACATGCGCCGCCGTCTTGAAGAGCACGGATAACCGGCTCGAGGGAGAACTACCATGGCAACCGACCAGGATCTGCGGCCCCATTATTACGAGGATCAGTACCTCGGTGCCGACGATTTGGAACAGGCCGTTTCCTACAGTCATGTTCAACTCGCGCGCCACGAGCTCGGCGCGCACACATGGGGCATCACCAGCGGCCTCGATCTTCTCGAAAAGCCACGGCCGGGCGGCGGAGGGCGCGTGGACATCTTTATCACTCCGGGCTATGCCTGGGACGGCTATGGCCGCGCCATCCCCGTGCTGTCACCGGCCGCAATTCCGGAATCGCTCTTCGCCGATATCCGCTTCGATCCGCAGAACACCGACGACACCACCGGCAAGGGCCGGCTCGTGCCGATCTGGCTGCAATATGCGCAGGAAGGTTTGCGCCTGCCGCCGCGCGGCTTCGAGACATGCGGCGAAGGCGACCACACTTCGCGCATTCAGGAAACCTTTCGCATCGTCGCGGGCCAGTTCGCCCGCTCCGCCCAGCATGGCTCCGTTTCCATCGACGGCACGGCAACCGATCCACGCGAAGCACTCACCCGCTTCAATGCCGCGGCGCCGAAGCTGTGGGATGAATCGGTGCCGCAACAGGAATATCCCGCCGACGATCCGCAGCCGCGCTGGCTGGTTCCGATCGGTGCGGTGCGCTGGCTTCCGGCGCAGAGCGGTGCCGGCCATTTCGTCAAACGCGACGACTCGGGCGCCAGCCCCGACAGCGATGCGATCCGCGAACTGCGTCGCTATGCCGGCATCGTCGCCGAATCGATTGAAGGCGCCGGTGGCGTTATCCGTCTGCGCGATCGCTTCAAGGATCCTTCGGGCTCCTTCTTCAGACCGCCGCTCATCGTCACCGACCCGGCTAAGCCTCCGGAGAATGAAGTGGTGTGGGTCGAAGGCGATCTCCGCGTCGTCGGCGACACCCGCATTGCCGGCGGCAAGCTGGCGTTCCGCGCTCCGGATGGCACCGACGAAAGCACGCCGCTGGAAATCCGCCGGGGCGGTGCGGCGCAGGGCGGGCAGGGAAATCGCACGCTGCAGATCATCATCGGTCCGGATACACAGGACACCAATCGTTTCGCCATAGGCCGCCTCAAGGCGGATCAGTCGATCGAGCAAAAGTTCGTGGTGACCAGCGATGGCAAAGTCGGAATCGCCACGACGACGCCGTCCGCACGCCTGTCGATCGAAGGAACGATTCCGCAGCACGGCGTGCTGAACGTCTTTTCAACGTCATCGGATTTCGAATACGACGGCGGCAACGACAAGCTGTTTGTCTTCCGGAACACCAATGCGGACGGCAAGACCGCCTTCATGGGTGGTAATGTCGGCATCGGCACCGGCGCGCCGAGCGAGCGGCTGGAGGTGAACGGCAATCTCAAGGTGACCGGGTTGATCAACGGTCACGATCTCGATGCCGAACTACAACAGCAGGCGCCAGGCGTGAAGGACATTGCAGTGGTTCAAGGCGAAATCCCGCATAACGGAAACATCTGGTTCAACGTGGGCACCGGCAAACTCAACGACGAGCGCATCCTGACGCTGAAAAGCATCTCGCTGCCGTCGGCGATTCCGGGTGCCTGGTACGAAATCGAATGTTCGTATGTCCCGATCTCCGGCCTGATTCCCCCCGGCGCCGTGCGCGGGCGTGTCACCGTACGCTGCCAGCAAAAGATGAACTTCGGTATCGGCGGCACCCAGGTTGTGGGCGAAACCCACGGCGTCGCTTCATACACGGTCATCGGTTGGGACACTTAGAGAGGTGGCGATGTTTTACATCTTGAATGAATCCGGCGTCGTGGTGCGGACCGCGACGCGGGTTGCGAATGCGGCGGCACTGCAAGCCGCGGGCTACACGGTGGTGGAGTCCGAACTGAACATCGGTATCGGCAGTGTCGACGTTCGCGGCTTCCCGGCGAAGCCGGTAATCGTCGAGAAGACCGTCAAAGTCCTGCCGCGAATCGTGATGACACCATCTGCGGCTGAGATTCCGGCGGACGGCAAGAGCAAGGTCACGCTGAGAGTGAGTCTCGAAGACGTGAACGGCAAGCCGCTGAAAAAATCCATCGAGGTTGGTTTTAAGGTGACCGCCGGCGCCATTTCGCGCCGCTCCGTTGAAACGGAAGGCGGCAAGGCGACGGTATATCTGACGGCGGGCCACGAAACTGTCGCCGCGGTCGCCGGCGCTTTTGCGGAGGGTTATACGCCGGCCGTGGTTACCGTGGAGTTCGTGCCGGTGAAGTAGCGGGGCTTTGAGAAAGGGGTCGATCACTATGAACTCGATTGAAAAACGTTTGCGCGAATTGCGTGCCGAGGAGGCCAAAGGCCAGAAACACCTCGACCAACTCGACTATCAACGCAAAGAAACCCGCGACGCGATGCTGCGCATCAGCGGCGCCATTCAGGTGCTGGAAGAACTATTGAAAGAGGAAGAAGTCGCCGAACGGGAAATCCAGGCCGTCACCATCGCGCAGTAGGTTGTTATGCCGGTGGAACGATTACGCATCGGGCGATTTCACGTCAACTGCCTGGTTCCGCGCGACCACCCTGCGCCGGAGCAGATTCGCCGCCGAATGGCGGAGGTGGTCGAGAGCGTCGTTCCCGGCGCGATCGCTTCGGTCATTGAGCGTGCGTTCGCGCATTACGACGACGGGCTCTGGTTCATCCGGCGTCTCGAGTTTGACTGCGACATCAACGCTGCGATCGATCCAGTGGAGGTGGCGCGCCTGATCGCGTTGTATGCGACGCGCGTGGTGGCCGATGAAATGAGCGCCGTCGGTGGAGATAATGTCATTCACTTCGATAGTCCGCCGCAGTTCCTCGCCGCCTTTCTGGTGGATCTGGCGGAGGGGACAGCGTGGCGGCACTGGTATTACCGGGCCTTTGAAGGGCTCGAATTGTTGCCGGCGTCGGCGGCTATTCGGACGGCGATTTGTGAGGATGTGGAGGCTGGTCTGTCTGCGTTGCGGTGCGTCGGGGTGTATGGGTTGAGGAGGGTTTTGGGTCGGCTGAGTGATGCGGATGCGCGACGGATTCTGGAGGCCGTTGCGGATGCGATGCCGGCAGCGGATGGGCTGGACGAGGAGTTTGTCGCGAGGGCGCTGGAGGTGTTGAAGCAACCGTCGGTGATGGGGTTGGGCCGGGAGCAACTGGCGTTGGTGCTGGTGGTGGAGCGCGTGGCGGAGAGATTGGGCGTTGCGTTGTGCGAGGCGCTGGCGTCGGTGGTGTTGGAAGAGGTGGCCGGGCGCGAGGCGGAAATGCTGCCGGAGGTCGTTCGTGCGCGGATTGCGCAGGCGCTAAGGCCGACCCCGGAAGAGAAGGAACGGAGCGTTCGGACGACGGCATTTGGCGGTGCGTTTTTTCTGTTACCGCTGTTGGATGGGATGGAAACTGGACCCTCTGATGGAGACCGAGCGGCAGAGGGTCTGACCCGCTGGTCCATCCTGCTCCAATGCTTCCCGCCCAGCGCAGCGCACGACCCACTCCTCCGCGAAGTCACCGGCGCTCCACCTGACCTCCCCCCCTTCGACAACCCCACCATCGAATTACTCTCCCACTCCCTCCTCGCGGATTTCGCCAACCGTCTCCCCGGCTTTGCCGCCTCCTCGCGCCAATACCTCCACGACAACTTCCTGGCCTGCGCCGCCACCATCGAACGCGAAGAACACCGCAGCATCGTCACAATCGGACGCGCGCCCCTGAGCCTGATCCTCATCGTCGCCGGCATCAACCGCCAACATTACGAACTCTCGTGGTTCGGAGGACATCGCTATGAGCTCTATCCCGCAAACAGCTGAAACCTGCGAGCGCAGCTATCGTCATCCGCTCGAACATCTCGCCTGCGAGTTGCGTCGCCTCGACCTGCTCATCCATCGCGAGAGCCTGCGCATGCGCGCGCGCTACCAGCTCTCGCGCGACGAATCGCGGGGGCTCTACATCAGCGACGATCAGGTCGACCGCATGGTCAACGAATCCATCAAAGCCGACGACAAAAGCGAGATCATCGCCAGATTCAGCGAACGCGCCGAAGTGCTGCGCGCCTCGCATCAGAAGCTAACGCCGCCAGAACTGCCCTGGTCGCGCCTCGCCGCGATGTTTCAGCTCACCACCTTCGAGCAGGACCTGTTGCTGATTGCGATCGCCCCGGAACTCGATCTCAAATACGAGACGTTGTACGCCTACCTGAATAACGACGTTACGCGCAAAGCGCCGACCTGCGAACTCGCCATGCGTCTGCTCTCGCCGGATCCCGGCGTTCGCCTGGTCCGCCGTTCGCTGCTGCTGCCGGATACCACACTGTTTGCCGCCGGCATTCTGCAATACACGTCGTCCGCCGGCGATCGCCAACTCCCCGCCGGCATCAGCGTTTCATCCGCCGTGGTGAACTACATCCTCGATCAGCCGGCACTCGAGCAGGAGCTCGTGCCATTGTCGAATCTCTACCGGCCGAGCCGCGACTGGCGCGACGTCCCGATCCCAGGTCCGGTGACGCAGTACATCCGCAGCTTCGTCTGCTGCAAGGAAGCCGCAACGCTGGTCTTCGAGGGCCGCAGCGGCTCCGGACGCATGATCGCGGCGGAAGCATTCGCCCAGGAAAGGGGTGCGCCGATTCTGACCTTCGACGTTCGCGCGGCGCGGGCCGCCGGAGGCTCGCTCAGCAAGCGCGTCACCGCGCTGCTGCTGCATCAGCGCTTGTATGGCGCGCTGATTTGCCTGATCCATGCCGAACATCTGCTCGACAAAGAGGGCGACGTCACGGAAGCCGGCGCCGTTCTCGATAGCCTGGGGCAAGCAACCCAACCTGTTGTGTTGTGTTCCACGCCCGGCGGGCAGTGGCGTGACGCGGTGACGCGCCAGGCCATCCACATCATCAAATTCAGCAACCTCTCCTGCGCCGAGCGCGCCGCGTTGTGGCGCCATGCGGCGGCGCAGCGCGGCTGCGCCATCGATCGCGAGGCGCTCGAAGCGGTGTCCGATCGCTTTGTGCTGACGCCGCTGCAGATCGAGCGCGCCGTGGACGCGGTCAGCCGTGGTTTAGCGGACTATGATCGACCCGCGCTGCAGCACTGGCTCGAAGCCGCGCGCAACCAGTCCGATCACTCGCTCGGCCAACTCGCCAGCAAAGTGCGACTCGTCCATGACTGGCGCGACGTCGTGCTGCCGGCAGCAATCCTGAAACACCTCAAACGGATCACCGCGGCTATCCGCCATCGGCGCAAGGTGTATGAAGAGTGGGGATTCGAACGCCGCATTTCCACCGGCACCGGACTCAAGCTGCTGTTCTCCGGACCGTCGGGCACCGGCAAGACTATGACGGCCGCGGTGATGGCTCGAGACCTCGGCCTCGACCTCTACAAGATCGATCTCTCGCGCGTGGTCAGCAAATTTATAGGCGAGACGGAAAAGAATCTGGATCGAATCTTTATGGCGGCGCATTGCAGTAACGCCATCGTGTTTTTCGACGAAGCGGACGCCCTGTTCGGAAAGCGCTCGGAAGTGAAGGATGCGCACGACCGCTATGCCAATGTGGAAGTGGCGTACCTGCTGCAGAAGCTCGAAGAGCACGACGGCGTGGTGATCCTGGCGACGAACCTCAACAAGAACATCGACGAGGCGTTTGCCCGCCGCATGCATTACGTCGTGCGCCTGCCGTTGCCGGATGCCACGGATCGTGAGCGGCTGTGGCGCGGCATGTTTCCGGCGCAGGCGCCGCTCGCCCCCGACATCGACTTCGAATTCATCGCCAGCCAGTTTTCGTTTACCGGCGGCGAAATCAAAAACGTCGCGCTCGACGCGGCGTTTCGCGCCGCAACCGACGGCGGCGTGGTGACGATGGCGCATCTGACGCGCGCTATCGCGCAACAGTTGCTCAAGGAAGGCCGCAACCCGACGGCGGCGGAGTTCCGCCACCATCACGCGTTGCTGGAGTAGGGAACAGGGACACCCGCAGCGATGGGAACGCCAACCACAACCTGTGAGCGCAAGCGCAAGGACCTGGGCGGTCCCGGCAAAGACACCGGCGGCGCGCCGTTGAGATCGACGCCGAAGCCGAATCCATCGTGGCAGAGCGCCATCGGCAATCTCGAGCTGCAGTACTCATCGATTGAGACGCAGTTTCCCGCCTCGCACGCCAACTGGTCATTTGATCCCTGGGAAGAAAACATCGGCATCTTCACCAATCGCGAGTTGGTGGATGCGATCCTCTTCACCGAAGACTGGCTGGGAGCCAACGGCATTATCCAGCTGGACTACGACGCCTATAAGGTCCGCCAGAAGCGGCTCGAAAGCGAACGCCAGCGGCGCATCGCGCTCGGCCATCTGTGGCTGAAGACGGTGCACGACCGACTGTCGGCGAAGCTGTATCAAACCATCCCCGGCGCTAACGGCGCCTTCGACGTCGTCTCCATTGACAACGACGAAGTCGTTTACGGGCCGGTCCGCGATATTTCGGACCGCCCGATCATGACGCAGTCGCAGTTTCAGGGTTTCCTTTCCGCCAAGGGCGTCCCAACGATGGGTTTCGCCGAGTATCAGACGGAGATGGCGTCCCAGCAGGGAGGAGGCGGGATCCCGAGTTACGAGTTCTCGGATGCCGGTGCCTCGCCGATTATTCCCGTCACCGGTGGCATTCCGCTGAGTAACTTCCGCGCCAACATGCTGCAGCAACCGTTCTCCATGCGCAATGCCGTGGCGCGCCAGGGGGCGTTCGGCGAGGCGTATCTCGGCAGCAGTGGCGAAGCCGGCTACGGCATGCTAGTTTCGGATTACAACGCCATTCCCTGGACCCATCCGTTTCGCGGCACCGAGGTCGGTAACTATCCGCTGGTCGATTTTCGCAAGATGGCGATGGGGGGACCGCGGCCGGAGTGGTCGGCCAAAACCAGAACAGTCAGCAGCCCCGATCCGTTCGTTCAATACGACACCTACATGACCGGCATGCAGCAGATCATGAATACGCTGCCGGGCTATCGCGGCTTCACGCACTACATGAACAATGCTGGGGGCGGCCGGACGGCGGCGCAACTGCGCGATCAGTTGAGCTTGCGCATTAACGCGGACGATGTCGCGGCGTTTCAACAATTCATCTCCGACCCGTTTGCTCGCCAGGCCACACCGACCGGACAGCAGTCGCGGCTGTTCAATTATCAGCGCGCCGCAATGTCGCGGATTTACAACGGCATCCTGCAGGACCGGCCGTTCACGCTGCCGGATGGAACCACCTTTAACAGCGTTGCCGCGCTCGACACCGCGTTGCGCAACAACACGCTCAGCGCGGCACAGCATCGCCAGGCGCTGGTCGACGCAGGGCAGGCGGCTTCCGGCAAGATCGCCGCGATTCCCGATCTCACCACCGCTTTGCTGCAGCGCCTTGGCGACGCCCGCGGCGCGGTTCCCACCCGGATGACGCCGCGGGACGTGCGCTCCGCGGTGTCGCCGGAGTACATGCATTCGTTGAGCCGGGGCGGCGGTTGGGCCGGAGACTGGCACGCGGCGAAAAGCTATGGCGGCAAGGGTGCCGCCATAGGCGCCGGCTTCGGCATCGCGCGCGAGCTTTATGACATGGCCACCGATGACGTCGACAATCCCGACGCCTTCGAACGATTGGCCAGGTCCGGCGGCCGTGAAGGTCTGCGCGGCGGTTTGACGTCCGGACTCGAAACCATCTCTGCCTCACGCGTCAGCCAGTACATCCTCAGTCGCGGCCTGGCCGCCAGCAGCGGCCAGGCGCTGGCGGCAAAAATCGGTTCGCGCTTCATTCCCGGCGGCGCCGTCGAGATGGGATTTGAAGGCTATAACATCGCCACCGAAAACCGCTCGCACCGGCCGCGCGAAGTCGGCTATCGGATGAGCCGAGCCTTCGTCATCGGTGGCACCTCGGCCTGGGCCGGAATCACCGCCGGCGCTGCAATCGGCACCGCGGCCGGCAGCGTCGTTCCCGGCATCGGCAACGTGGTGGGTTTTGTCGTCGGCGTGATCGTCGGCGCGCTCGTCGGCTTCATCATGAGCTCGCTGATCCCAAACTACGAGGAGATGGTGATGGAGCAGGTGCCGCTCAAAGAGTTCGAGAAAAATATCAATCAGCAGCCGGCCTCGTCCATTCAGAACCAGGTGCTGGCGGACCAGGAGCTGAAGCTGATGCAGCAGGTGGCGATGGGGCCGGAATGGCGCGGCCCGCACAATATGCGCGACATGTATACGCGGCGGAACCTCTCGCATTCACCGGGCGACCGCATGTTTGCGGAGTCGATGATCGGCGGCGATATACATGGCGGCTGCCAGGAATGTCACACGCGCAAAGCCGGATCCGATTTCAATGCAATGTTTGCGCCGGGTAGCCCGGCGTTCATGTCGCCGGTGGAACGCATGTATTTAGCGGAGCAGGATGAAGACATCTTCGGCGGCAACCGCGGCAAATTTCTGGATTGGGATGTCGAGGGTCAGACGGTCGATCCGGCGATTGCGGCGCAATTCGCGGACGATCCGACAGCGATGTCGATTGCACATTCGATCAATCAGATTCAACCGAACCTGCACGAATGGGAATCCATCATGGGTGAAAAAGGCCAGGGCCTGATTCCGGGCCATGTCATGAACAGCCCGAAAGGCCCGACGGCATTGAAGGACGCCATCAAAAGCAACATCGACTGGCGGCAATGGTATTTCGAATTGATCTTCAACGAAGTTGGCGAGGACGAATACAAACTGTATCGCGACAATATCAAGAAAGCAGAAGAAGAGCAGAAGAAGAAAAACGCCAAATGATCACTGGCGACGATCCGCGAAGCGCGACACCGCGCTCGCTGATGCCAAGGAGGCGCGCCGCCTTGGTGTGCCGTCCGCCCGATCAGATGCGCGTTTTCCATCAGGAACCGCCGCACGTCGCGCAGCACCCATGAAGTCCGCGGATGCATTCGGTCATAGCGCACGGTGTTGCAAAACCAGCCGTTCGGGTCATCCGAAGCGCGCATCAGCGGATCGCCGGAATAAGCGGACTGTTCGGAGGTAAGTATCATAATCCGGGGTTACGTTGAGTGGGTCGTCAGTCCGCGGGGACGAACTATGCGGGCTGACGGCTCGTGGATATTTCCCAAATGAAAACGTAGCGGCTGAACCAATCCATGACCGCGACCAAATAAATGAAACCGACACGCAGTCGAGTATACGTGATGTTGCTCGACCACACTTGATTCAGTCTCGTGATGACCATGGTGCGAAACCGATATTTAGTCAGAAGAATTGCGAAGTGCGTTCTAGTTTTTGAACTATCCGCCGCGTCGCTCTTTTATCGGAAGCTCATTCTTTACATTATTTCTGAATTTGTAGTGTCACTTTTTGCGATGGGCGTGGCTCAATCCAATATGGAGGAAAGCAGTGCTGAGAAAAGCCGACCGCTTTAAATCAAGCTTGAATTCATTTAGATACAGTCTGAGTACCTTGGGTAAGAGTGGCGATGTTATAGGAGAACCGCATCGAACTATGGAATTTAGGGCCTTTTCTTGAGAATTCTTCTCATGGGCCCAAAAATTGAATGACAAAGTTCGTTAAGTAATTGCGGGGGAAGGATTTGAACCTCCGACCTTTGGGTTATGAGCACAAGTTAATGATGGCCGGTCCTTTCGTTTCAAAGCATTTGGTGCCTGATAGTGTCTGGTTTTAGCCCTTGTTCTCGGATTTCTGTGAGCATTTTGTGAGCATGATCCGGCCGAATATACCCGTCTCGGCCGCCGCAAATACGGTAT
>Ga0163163_10006083_pt1 | contig 10503 bp, 9 predicted proteins | sample S65metaG_FD_119766 | JGI IMG/M metagenome (GOLD analysis project Ga0163163, IMG submission 119766) | Switchgrass rhizosphere microbial communities from Kellogg Biological Station, Michigan, USA - S6-5 metaG | ecosystem: Host-associated > Plants > Roots > Rhizosphere > Soil | place: USA: Michigan... | reverse complement strand
TTGGATCAACTTCGGAAGCCAATCCGGAACTAGTCGGGACGCCGGGGAAAGTAGTGCGCAAAGCGGAGCGAAACTGGAAGCGCCGCTGGAAAAGCGCGTCGAGACGGCCCCGCTACCAGCTGGCTCTTAACGGAAACCAGTAACGACACTGGTCGCATACAATGGCAACTCGGCGGAGCCTCGGTATACCGATCGGCCCGGGCACGAGCAGGCTCATCGAGCCTTCAATCGTGCAAAACAGCTTCGGTCAGCAACCGGACACTGACGGTGATTTGTCCCGAGCCTTTGTATTGGATCAGCCCGAGTTTTCGAAATTTTCGCATGAATCCACTGACCTTCTCGCGACTCGCCCCCACAGTTTCTGCCAACTTTGCCTGCGTGATTCTGGGTAGTTTTGCATTGGGACGCTTATCCTGATGGCCGTTCCGGGTGAGTTTCAAAAGTGCACAAGCCAGCCGCTTTTCGCTGTGGTTGAAGAGCTGATCGGTAAGATCGTCTTCCAGATTGATATTGCGGGCTAACAGGGAATTCATGAACGCTGAGGAAATTCGTGGATCAAGATGAAGCGCATTCAGCAGGGCTCGTTTTTCAATCCGAAATGCTGTCGAAGCTTTCATTGCAGTTGCGGTACTCGAGCGGCAAGAGCTGCTGACGAGACACTCTTCGCCCACAAAATCGCGTGGACCCAGAACGGCAAGCACCGCTTTCATGCCCTGGGGGGAAACGACCGTCAGCTGCACCTTTCCTGTCCGAACAAAAAACACAGCAGCTCCTTTTTCACCCTGGGAAAATAGTTTCGCTCCCAGCTTAAACGTCACCAGACGTCTCCCTCCCACGACATGCCTTAGCAGGCTGCTGAGATCCGTGCGGATCTTGGTGGATCTGGTTACGACGGCTCTCTCTGTGGATTTCATGGTGTGGTCCTTTACTGACGCGCGAAGTTGTGGTCTGTCCGAGCATGGAACAAAAACCAGATGGAATCTGGGCAGAATTGCACACTTTGTGGGAATACCAGATCGACGAACCGTCAATCGTGCGGAAAGAATTCGTGGCGCTGAGTGTGTGCTGATGGTCTTAAGCAGTCGGATGGTTTACCATTTCGACCGTGAAAGCACTTGTTAAGTCTCACGCGAAGCCCGGTTTGTGGCTCGAAGACATTCCCGAGCCGGAAGTCGGAATCAATGACGTCCTCATCCGCGTTCTCCGAACAGGAATCTGCGGCTCGGATATTCACATCTACGACTGGAACGAATGGGCGCAACAGACCATTCCAGTCCCGATGGCAATCGGTCACGAGTTCGTCGGCGAGATTGTCGAAGCGGGATCCAACGTCAATGACTTTCAGCCCGGAGAACTGGTATCCGGCGAAGGCCATGTGGTGTGCGGCCGCTGCCGGAACTGTCTGGCCGGTCGCCGGCATCTTTGCGCGAACACCTCCGGCGTGGGCGTCAATCGTCCGGGAAGTTTTGCGGAATTGATTTCTCTGCCGATGACCAACGTCTGGCGTCACGATCCAAAGGTGAATCGCGATGCGGCGGCGATCTTCGATCCGTTTGGAAACGCCGTGCACACCGCTCTGACATTTGAAGTGCTTGGCGAAGACGTGCTGATCACAGGTGCCGGACCTATCGGAATCATGGCGGCAGCTGTCGCGCGTCACGCCGGAGCGCGTTACGTGGTGATCACGGACGTCAACGAATATCGTCTGAATCTGGCGCGAAAGGTTGGAGTGAATCTCGCCGTCAACGTGACAAAGTCGTCAATCAAGGAAGCTCAGGCCGCATTGGGCATGAAGGAAGGATTCGATATCGGCCTGGAGATGTCCGGCAACGAAACAGCATTCCGGGACATGCTGCATAACATGGCGCACGGCGGCCGGATCGCCATGCTCGGCATCCCCTCCGGCGAAATGGCCATCAACTGGCGCGAAGTCATTTTCAATATGCTGACGATTCGCGGCATATACGGCCGTCAGATGTATGAATCCTGGTACAAGATGACCGTTCTCCTGCAGTCCGGCCTCGATATCCAACCGGTAATTACGCACCGTTTCAGCTATCGCGATTTCGAGGAAGGATTCCAGGTTATGCGGTCTGGCAACAGCGGGAAAGTCATTCTGAACTGGGAGGAGTTGCGGTAATGCTCGGCAGCTACAAGGATTTTATCGAATCGGAGCTCGGCGATATCCGGCTCGCGGGTCTTTGGAAGCCGGAGCGAATCCTGGACACTCCGCAGCGACCGGAAGCGCGAATTCATGGCGGATCGGATGTTCTCGTACTCTGCGCGAATAACTATCTTGGGCTGGCCGACAATCCCCAGGTGATTTCCGCGGCTCGAGCGGCGCTGCATCGCTGGGGTTACGGCATGGCGTCGGTGCGATTCATTTGCGGCACGCAGGAACAACACAAGGAACTGGAAAGCGAACTCAGCAGCTTTCTGGAAACTGATGACACCATCCTCTATTCGTCGTGCTTTGACGCCAATGGCGGCCTGTTTGAAACGCTTCTCAACGAAAAAGACGCCGTGATTTCCGATGAATTGAATCATGCATCGATCATCGACGGTATCCGGCTGTCGAAGGCACAGCGCTTTCGATACAAGAATCGCGATATGGCCGATCTCGAGGCACAACTCCATGCGGCACGGGAATGCCGATTTCGATTGATTGCCACCGATGGAGTCTTTTCCATGGATGGAACCGTGGCTCCGCTTCAGCAGATCTGCGATCTGGCGGAAAAGACGTCTTCGATGGTCATGGTCGACGATTCTCATGCGGTGGGTTTCATGGGACCGCGTGGGCGTGGGACGCACGAACACACCGGTGTGATGAAACGCGTCGATATTCTGACCGGAACTCTGGGCAAGGCACTTGGTGGCGCCAGCGGAGGCTATATCTCCGGACCGAAGCCGGTGATCGAAATGCTCCGGCAACGATCGCGGCCGTACCTGTTTTCGAATTCCCTTCCACCTGTTGTGGTCGCCGCGTCCATTGAAGCGCTGAGGATACTCAAAGCCTCCAGCGAACTGCCGCGGAAGCTGCATGCCAATACCGAATACTTTCGCGCACGAATGACTGAACTTGGAATCGACATCATCCCTGGCGAACATCCCATCGTGCCTGTCATGGTGGGCGATGCCGCACGCGCTGCACGAATGGCCGAATATCTCCTGCAACGGGGAGTTTATGTTGTTGGGTTTTCTTTTCCTGTTGTGCCGCTCGGCAAGGCGCGCATCCGGACGCAGGTTTCTGCAGCCCATACGACGGATGAGCTCGCGCGCGCCGCCGCACTGTTCCGCGAAGCCGCAGACAATGTCGCCTGAAATCCTTGCAACGCTTACTGAGGCGTTTCCCGCAGCAGACTATCAGAACCGGAAAGTACTGCTGATTGTCCCGGACGGGACAAGAACTGCTCCGATCGGACTGGTTTTCCGAACTCTTCACGAACAGATCGGCGGCATCACAAAATTATTCGATGTCCTGATTGCGCTCGGAACTCATCAACCGATGAGCGAGGCCGCTATCCGGCAGCGTCTGGAAATCACCGAAGACGAACGGAACGGCATTTATCGCAATGTGCGAATCTTCAATCACGAATGGAACAATCCTGACGCACTTCAGCGCGTCGGCGTGATTCCGGCGGAAGAAATCCACGAATTGTCCGGCGGGCTGTTCTCCATGAATGTTGCGGTGGAAATCAACAAGCGCGTCTTCGACTACGACCAGATCATTATCGTCGGCCCGGTTTTTCCTCATGAGGTCGTCGGGTTCTCCGGCGGAAACAAATATCTCTTTCCTGGCATCTCCGGCCCGGAACTTCTGAATTTCTTCCATTGGCTCGGCGCGGTGATCACCACTCCGAAAGTGATCGGCAGCAAATGGACGCCGGTACGCAAAGTGGTGGACCGTGCCGGCGCGATGCTGAAGGTCGACAAGCGCTGCGTTGCAATGGTCGTCCATGCAGACAAGTCGCTGGCTGGCCTTTTCATTGGCTCGCCGGAAGCGGCGTGGGACCAGGCGAGCGAACTCTCACGTCAGATGCACATCATCTATAAGGATAGGCCCTTCCATAGAATTCTCTCGTGTGTCCCCCCGATGTATGACGAAATCTGGACGGCGGGAAAGGCGATGTACAAGCTGGAACCCGTGCTGGCCGATGGCGGCGAATTGATCATCTACGCACCTCATGTTCGCGAGGTGTGCGTGACCCATCGCGAAACCATCATGGCAATTGGATATCATTGCCGCGATTACTTCCTCAAACAATGGGATGCGTTCAAGCATCACCCGTGGGGGGTTCTCGCGCATTCGTCTCACGTGCACGGGCTCGGCACCTACGAAGACGGCGTGGAAACGCCACGCGCGCGAGTAACGCTGGCCACGAGCATCCCGCCGGAAGTCTGCCGGCAGATCAATTTGGGATATCGCGATCCAGAGTCCATCCGCGCGGAGGACTTTGCAAATCGAGAAGAGGAAGGTGTGCTGCTTGTGCCGAGAGCGGGAGAGATTCTCTATCAGTTGAAGAACCGGGCTTCCTGGGCTTAGCTGTGGGAACAGGCCGTTCCAAATTGCGACCATTCGATCTGCCATATGCGCGGTGGAATGTGAGTTTCAGCCGATTCTCAGAATCAGAGGTATGTATTTGCGAATCCCTCTCCCAACGGGAGAGGGTGCCGCGAAGCGGCGGGTGAGGGGTACAAATGAACAAAATTGCTTTAATAGATGCGGTACCCCTCACCCGGCCCGCTGGCGCGGGCCACCCTACCCATGAACCTCTACGGAAGCTATTGATTTTATTAGATCGCAAAAAAGAGGTTCATGGGATCAAATCGTGAGCTTTGCGGCTCATGGAGTCTCTCCCGTTGGGAGAGGGATTTGCTCGAATGCTTCTTTCAATTTGGACACCACAGACTGTTCCAGGAGGGAGTTGTCCTTCTCCACCAATTATTCACACTTTGGTTTTATTCCACCGCGTCGATGACCAGGCGAGCCTGTTTGGCTCTGAGAAGATAGAGGATGTAGCCGGATGCCAGCGTCAGAACGCCATAGAATGCCGCCACCGGTTGTTCCTGAATACTCCAGACTGTCATCCAGATCGTGAAGCCAAGAAAGATCAACGGAGGTATTGGGTACCCAACGCAGATCTTGATTCTCGATCGTCCCTCTCGTCGCAGTCGGAACAAACTGAGCACCGTCAGCGCCGCAAATATATTCAGAGTGAAACCGATGTAGATCAGCAGCGTATTGAAATCCAGCGTAATGGCAATGAGTGTCGCGATACCTGCCTGAAGGCCAATGGCTCGTGCCGGCACATTGCGGCGATTCAGCCTGGACAACCACGTCGGTAGAAATCCATCACGTGCCATTGCTTCTGCAATTCTTGGACCGACCATTAGCATCGAACTGATGGGACAGAGAAGAGTCAGCGCAATCAGCATTGAAACGACTCCGCCTGTGTTCGATCCCCACAAGCTCGACGCCACGGTATAGCCGACTTCTTCAATGCCCGAGAGCTTCTGGGCCGGCACAGCCAGGAGATACGAAAAATTCAGGAGGCAATACAGAATCGTTACCAGGGTCGTCCCCAGCAGCAACGAACGAGGCAGCGTCCGCTTCGGATCCTTGAGCTCGGTTCCGATATACGCCGCCGCATTCCAGCCGGCGTATGCAAATGCGACAAGCACCAGGACGACTGCAAATTGGGATGACACGATAAAACTGCCATTCACCTTCAAGAGGTCCCCGTGATCGCCCTTCGGATACGCCATCAGGACCGCGCCGATGAATCCGACAATCAATACGACCTTGGTAACCGTAATGACTGTTTGAAACCTGCTGCCGATATGAACATCGCGGGAGTGTAGCAACGCCAGTCCCATGATCAGCGCAGCCGCCATGGCTCGCACGGGCCAACCGGGAATGACGGTCGCCACGTAGCTGTTCATGAGCATTGCCGCGGCCGCAACCGGTCCGGCAAATCCGACGACAACGGAAACTGTACCGGACATGAAACCCAGGGAAGGATGAATCAGCCGGCTGAGATAGTAGTACTCGCCCCCCGAATGCGGCAGGTTCGCGCCGACTTCGCCGTAGCATAGAGCACCACATAACGCGATCAGGCCGCCCAGTATCCATGCCAGCAGAATGTCGCCGCCGCCGGCGCCACTCTTTGCCATGAAGCCTGTGGTCGTAAACGCACCCGTTCCGATCATGTTGGCAATAACCGTTACGGTAGCCGCGGTTAGTGTCAGGACTCGTCGATTTGCCACGAATCAGACCGTTGAAAGAAGGTGTCCGAGCTTGTTCTTTTTGGCGAGGAGATACTTCTGAGTATCGTCCGTTGAAGGGATCTCAATACTGATGCGCTTCACAACCTCGATGCCTGCCCCCTGTAGCGCCCCCACTTTTCGCGGGTTATTTGTCATTAGACGCAGACGATTCACTCCGAGATGGCGCAGCACTTCAATGCAGAGTGTGTAGTTTCGAAGATCAGCTTCGAAACCCAGGTGGTGATTGGCCTGAACGGTATCCATGCCTCCGTCCTGGAGTTGATAAGCTCTCAGTTTATTTACCAGCCCAATGCCGCGGCCTTCCTGCAGCTGATAAATCAATATTCCGTGGCCTTCCTCGGCAATGGATTTCAGGGAAAGTTCGAGCTGGTCGCCACAATCGCAGCGGCTGGATTTGAAGACGTCACCCGTCAGGCATTGAGAATGGATTCGTACCAGAGGTGCGTCGCTGGTTGCAGGGCTTCCCATGACGAGCGCCAGGACTTCGTCGGAATGGTCTTCGGATTCGAAGCCGAAAACGACCCGGAACGATCCATATTTTGTGGGGAATGCCGCCTCTCCAAGGTTGCTGACGTTCATGAGCGTGAAGTATATCACGCAGGTTTGAGGGTCACGGCGCCAGCTGCAGGTCGTCGGGCGTGCCTCGAACGCCGTCCGCTCCATCAGAAACCAGGCGAAAACTGGTCCCCACGACTTCATAACGGATCGGTCGGCCCCACGCGTCCAGGCGGATCAGATCTGTCATGTAAGTTGGGTGAAGGATATTGGTCAATCCGACGATATCGGTAGCATTCGGGGAAGCACCATTTCGTTGTCGATAGGACTCTATCCCGATGGCGAGTTTCTGGAACGACTCCAGTGTTGTCCTTTTCCGGCTATCGTTGACAGCGGCGACAATCTCAGCGACGCCGACCCAGTCGCGATCTCCCATGCGTACCGCTGCGATGTGCCAGGGGTCGGAAGATTTCGCTCGCTGAAATTCGAACGCCATGGCGACCGACGTTTCGGCGATGGCCTCCTTGTCGGTTTGGGAGACGATACGCTGAATGTGAATCGAGTCGGGGACCAGTGAAGAGTTCCCAATCTCAGCGATTTGTTTGCGGGCATCATCATGAGACAGCCGCGCGCCGGAACATCCGCCAGAGATTCCTGCAATCATTAAGGAACATGCAAGAGCAGCAGGCAGGAAAGTGTAGGAAGCAAGTCGTGACGAGCCTTTCATGAGAAAGTGGAGTCTAGCACGCTGTGATATCATCCAACAAAGTGCAGGTTAGACTTCTATTCTTCGCATCAATTAAAGATATTGTTGGCGCGCGTCAGATCGACGTAGAGATTCCCGCCGGGACCACAGTTCGCGGATTGCTGGAGATGCTGGAAGAGAAGTATCCGCGCCTCGCAGGCTATCGTTCGATATTATTGACGTCTGTGAACGAAGAATATGCAAATCCGGAAACAACCATCGCCGATGGCGACGAGGTTGGGGTGTTTCCGCCGGTGAGCGGGGGCGCCGTTCAATCCGAATTCTACCGCGTCACGCACGACGTCATCGATGCGCGTGCTGTTGCCACTCAACTTCAGCGGCCGGAAGCAGGCGCTATCTGCATTTTCGAAGGGATCGTGCGGAACAACTCCAAGGGGAAAACCACTCGATACCTTGAGTACGAAGGATACGAGACCATGGCGCTGGCCAAGATGGAGGAGATTGGTGTGTTTGTGCGCCAGGCCTGGGAGATCGACGCGGTGGGAATCGTGCACCGCCTCGGCCGTCTCGAAATCGGAGAAACCAGCGTCGCCATTATCGTTACTTCGGCCCACCGCCGTGCGTCCTTCGATGCCTGCGAGTACGCGATAGACCGACTCAAGAAGATTGTTCCCATCTGGAAGAAGGAATTCTTCGAGGACGGGGAAGTCTGGGTTGAGGGACAGACGTAGTCTGAATCGACAAGCGAAACCTGGAAAGAGCGAATTGCCCCTCCTGGACAGGAGGGGTGGCGCGAAGCGCCGGGGTGGTTGTTCAGGCGAATTTACTTGAACAACCACCCCGTCTGCGCGAGTTTGGAAGCTGCGCGTCATTTTCTAGATCGCGCAGCCACCCCTCCTGTCCAGGAGGGGCAATTGCCCGCGCTTCCAGACATCGCGTAATTCCTACACTCCTTCATAGACCCCGCCTCCATCTCAGCATTGGCTTGCGCGCAGCAGCTGCTTCGTTCACGCGATTGATTCTCGTAGCGTGCGGAGCGGACTTCACCAGTTCGGGGTTCGTTTCCGCTTCCTTCGCAATTGCCAGCATCGCGGTGATGAAGGCGTCGAGCTCATATCGGCTTTCGGTTTCCGTTGGTTCGATCATGAGTGCGCCGGGAACGATCAACGGAAACGAAACCGTTGGTGGATGAAATCCATAATCCATGAGCCGTTTCCCGATATCCCCAACGTGAACGCCGAAGTGAGTCTGCAGCTTGTCGGAGAACACCACTTCGTGCAATGTAGGCGAATCGAATGGCAGTTCGTAAGCTTCTGCCAGCTTTGCTCGAATGTAGTTCGCATTCAGCACCGCCATTTCCGAGACTTCCTTCAACCCTTCCGGCCCATTGGCCAGGATGTAACACAGCGCGCGAACGTGCATGCCAAACTGGCCGTTGAATGCTTTCATCTTTCCGATCGATTGAGGACGGTCGTAATCGAACAAATAGCTTCCGCCGTTTTTCAGCGCGACAACCGGAAAGGGAAGGAAGGGTTCCAGAATCTTTTTCACCGCCACAGGTCCGGAGCCTGGTCCACCCCCGCCGTGCGGCGTCGTGAACGTTTTGTGCAGGTTGATGTGAAGCACGTCGATTCCAAAATCTCCGGGCCTCGTAATGCCCATCATCGCGTTCAGATTGGCGCCATCCATGTACACCAGCGCGCCTTTCGCGTGCATGATTTCGCAGACTTCTGCAATATCACTCTCGAAGATCCCCAGCGTGTTCGGATTTGTCACCATGATTGCGGCAACATCCTCGTTTACCACGTCACGCAATCGAGCGATATCTACCGTGCCATGGGGAGTCGAAGGTATGTTTTGAACTTCGTAACCCGAAATCGTCACGCTCGCCGGGTTGGTTCCGTGTGCGGAATCCGGAATCAGCACCGTTCGACGCGGACGGCCTTTCGACTCGTGATATGCACGAATCATCAGGATGCCCGTCAATTCACCGTGGGCGCCTGCAGCCGGCTGAAGCGTGACGGCGTCCATTCCGGTGATTTCGGCAAGGCAGGTCTCCAGCATCTTCTGCACTTCAAGCGCCCCCTGCGACAGTTCGGTCGGCATGTAGGGATGCGCCATGGCGAATCCTTCCAGACGAGAAACCAGCTCATTGATTTTCGGGTTGTACTTCATCGTGCAGGATCCCAGAGGATACAAGCCGAGATCGATGTGGTAATTCCAGGTCGAGAGCCTTGTGAAATGCCGCACTACATCCACTTCGCCGAGCTCCGGCATACCGCTAACGCTGTCTCGAAGCAAGTCGGGAGGAATGATTTCCGAGACTGGGACGGCAGGAACATCGAGTGCCGGAAGATCAAATGCATGTCGGCCTGGTCCTCCCTGTTCAAACACCAGGAGTTCATTGATCTGGAAATGCGAGCTCGTGCGTGGGGTCTCGTTCGTCATTCGAGTCCTTTGACAAGAGCATCGATCTGATCGCGCGACGTTGTTTCCGTGACGCAAACCAGCAGGGAGCTTCCCAGCTCCGGATAGAACTTCGCAATGTGGAGTCCCGGTACGATATGGCTGCGCATGAGACGGTGAGCCCGTGAAACGTAATCATCTTTGAGCTGGACGACGAATTCGTTGAAACGCGGGCCCGAGAATAAAATGGAATGCCTCGTTCGAGATCGTATCTGCTCAACCGCATAATGCGCTTTCTGAAGATTCTGCTCCGCGGTTTGGCGCAAGCCCCCCGGTCCCATCGTTGCAAGATAGATTGTGCATATCAGCGCGCACAACGACTGGTTCGTGCAGATGTTCGATGTCGCCTTTTCGCGGCGTATGTGTTGCTCGCGTGTCGACAGCGTTAGTACGAAAGCGCGACGTCCCTGCTGGTCTTCACCCATTCCCACAAGCCTGCCCGGCATCTGGCGGACCAGGGCCTCTCGCGTCGCCAGGAACCCAAGATGCGGCCCCCCAAAGTTCATGGGAATGCCAAAGGACTGGCCTTCGCCTACGACGATATCGGC
>Ga0163163_10006082_pt1 | contig 10504 bp, 10 predicted proteins | sample S65metaG_FD_119766 | JGI IMG/M metagenome (GOLD analysis project Ga0163163, IMG submission 119766) | Switchgrass rhizosphere microbial communities from Kellogg Biological Station, Michigan, USA - S6-5 metaG | ecosystem: Host-associated > Plants > Roots > Rhizosphere > Soil | place: USA... | reverse complement strand
GGCCAGCAGATGCGCGCGGGTGACCGGGTCATGCTGATGTTCGCCGCGGCGAACCGTGACCCGAAGGTGTTCACCGACCCGGATCGAATCGACTTCGACCGCGTCGGTAACCGCCACCTGGCGTTCGGCGCCGGGGCGCACCGTTGCATGGGCTCCAACCACGCGCGCGTCATGTTCAAGGTGATGATCTCGGAGATCCTCACGCGGCTGCCGGACTACACCATCAGCGATGAGATCGAGCGGTTCGCTGACGCCGGCGATGTCTACGCCGTGCGCTGCCTGCCGATCCGTTTCACCCCCGGCCCCCGCTCCCGGGCCGGCTCGCCAGCTAACTCCGCGGCCTGACCCCGCCTACCCGTTCGCTACGAACGACCATCGGCTACGCATAAGTCCGACGGCGGGCGGGTGGCGCGTTGCATGCGACCGGGCATGGTTGACATACTCGTCAAGTTCCGTTTCCAATGTTCCGCTGGGAGCCTGGCGGACGCGGGAGAGGCCGTCAGCCGGTCGCACCCTCGAGAAGTGCGCCGAAACCGGGCTCATCGTCGACGGCTACGACCATCTCCGCTTGGCTGGCTGTGTCGGTCGGCGGGCCACCGATCGTCGACCGGCAACGGAAGGAGAGAGAACCGCATGACCGATGTCGCCGACGTGACCGAGACCCTCCCACGCCCGCCGGAGGGTGACTGGCTGGGGACGCCGTACCTGCGCTTCGAGCGCCACGGGGTGTTCGCGCATGTCGTCGTGGACCGGCCGGAGGCGCGTAATGCGCTGACGGGCGCGATGTACTGGGGGATCCGGTACGCGGTCCAGCACGTCGAACGCGACCCCGACCTGGCCGGACTGTTGATCACCGGCACCGGCGAGGTGTTCATACCGGGCGGTGACCTGAGCCAGCGGGGCGTCGACAACTGGATGGACTTCTCCCAGTTGCTCATGGATGTCACCCCGTTCGACACGCTGCGCCAGGCGTCCAAGCCGGTGGTGTGCGCGGTCAACGGGATCTGTCAGGGTGGTGGTCTGATGATCGCCCTGTGTTCCGACCTGGCGGTGGTCAGCGAGCGTGCCACGTTCCGGGTCCCGGAGCTGTTGCGCGGGATCGCCGACACCTACTACAGCCAGATGCTCTTCCGCACCATCGGCCCGGTGCGTACCCGTGACCTCATGCTCACTGGTCGCACGTTGAGCGCGGCTGAGGCGTTGGACTGGGGCATGGTCGCCCGGGTGGCGCCGCATGAGCAACTGCTCGATCAGGCGACCGAGGCGCTGGCGATGATCTGCCGCACCGCGCCGGGTGCCCGCGGGGATATCAAGCGCAGTATCGACGCCCAGCTCGGGCTTTATGACCGCATCGCCATGCGGGAGAGCGTCCAGGGCGACGAGGCCCGGGAGGGCTATCTGGCGTTCAAGGAGCGCCGCTCGCCGTCCTGGGTGCATCCGGACCTACGGACCGCTGGCCGCCTCTGAGCGGCCTGTTATCCCCGTCGTTCGGGCACGGCGAAGCGCATGGTTCATCAATTCACAGGCAGGCGTGTCGGGCAGAACCGGCACCCGAGTCGGAAGACGAAGGAAGCGTGGCTGGGCGAGTAGCAGGCAAGGTCGCGTTCATCACCGGGTCGACCGTCGGGATGATGCCGAACTCCGTCGACAACGCGGCGATGGGTCCTGGCAGCGCGGGCTACGGCTGGTCGAACAACGACGGCTCGCTGCTGAAATTCCCCAACGGTCCGACGGGCTGACCGGGCACATGGGCTGGTTCGACGACGTCATCGGGATCCACGCCGGTAGCGCGCGGCCCGTGGTCATCGACGCCGCCGGGCCTGTCACAGGTGCCGAGCTCGTCGGTCGGGCGACGCACGCCGCCGAGCTGGTCGCCGGGCTCGGCGGCACGCCGGAGGCGCCACTGCCGGCGCTGCTGACGAGCAACGCGGACGCGTACGCGCTGCTGCTGGGCGGGGCGGCGGCTGGCCGGCCGCTCGCCCCGCTCGGCCCGCGGCTGACGCCCGCGGAGCTGGTGGGTCCGGTGCGTGCCAGCGGATCCGATGTGCTGCTGACCGAACCGGCGTTGCGGGAGGTGGCGGACGCGGTCGGCCGGGAGGCTGGTGTGCGGGTGGTGCCTTTCAGCCCGCTACGCGCGTCGGCGGCGCCGCCGCCGACCCCCACCGGGCAGGTCATGTTCTACCTGCACACGTCCGGGACGACCGGGGCGGCCCGCCGGGTGGCGTTCACCCAGAAGGTGCTGGCGGCACGCACCGCGCTGTCGTCGGAGCTGCTCGAGCTCGGCCCGGACAGCCGGTACGCGGCCGGCTCGCCGATCCACCACATCGGCGGGCTTGGCAACGCGCTGGTGGCGGTGTCCGTCGGTGGCGCGGTGCTGCCGGCGGCGCGGTTCACCTTCGAGTGGTGGCGCGGGCTGCATGCCGCCGGCGCCACCCACTGCCACCTGGTACCGGCAATGATCGAGATGTTGCTCGCCGAGGGCGAGCTGGACGCAGTCGGGATGCGCATGCTGGTCTACGGCGCCTCGCCGATCAGCCCCGACACGCTGCGCCGGGTGCTTGCCACGCTCCCCGGCGTGCGGCTGGTCAACATGTTCGGCCAGACCGAGGGTAGCCCGATCACCTGCCTGACGCCCGCCGACCATGTGCGCGCCGCGGCCGGCGAGGCGCGGCTGCTCGCCACCGTCGGGCGGGCCGTACCCGGCCTGCGGCTGCGCATCGAGGACCCGGACGACGACGGGGTCGGGGAGGTGCTCGTCGCCGCGGGGCACCTGGCGGTACACGGCGAGGACGGCTGGCTGCACACCGGCGATCTCGGCGCGCTCGACGACGAGGGCTACCTGCGGCTCGCCGGGCGGCGGCACGACATGGTCGTGCGTGGCGGGGAGAACGTCTACCCGCTGGAGGTCGAGCACGTTTTGGCCAACCACCCGGACGTGGCGGCGGCTGGCGTCGTCGGGGTGCCCGACCAGCGGCTGGGTGAGACCCTGGCGGCGTTCGTCGTCGCTGCCGAGCGGGCGCACCCGCCGGACCCCGACGAGCTACGTCGGTTCGTCCGCGCCAGGCTCGCGGGCTTCAAGGTGCCCGCGTACTGGTACGTCGTCGACGAGCTGCCATTGAGCCATGCCGGCAAGGTCATGCGCGCGGCCCTCCACGACCGTCACCTGGCCGCCGAATCATGACTGATGATCATGATTGATGGCTTGATCGGGGCGCTCCCTGAGTCGTCCATGTCTTCACCACCGCGATCCCATCCCCTCCCCGCGTCCGGACATCGGACAAGACAGACATCGGACAAGACAGGAGCGCCGCAGTGGCATCGACGAACGAGGCCTACATTCTCGCGGGCGCCCGCACCGCGATCGGCACGCCGTTCAAGGGCACGCTGGGCCAGACGCCGATATACGACCTGGCCGAGACCGTGGTCGAGCAGGCCGTTCAGTGGGTGTGCGCGATGAGGATGTCGCAAGGCGCGTGACGGGCGACGTCCACTGCGATGCTGCCCAGTACTCGGGTCACGCCTTGGACGCGCTTGTTGCCAACCACGATGATACTCGCCCCGATCTCTTCGGCGACACTGACGAGCACGTCAGCCGGTTTGCCGAACTCCGAGCGAGGAGTGGTTGGCAAGCCAGCGAGGTCGGCCGGGAGATCTTCGATCGCCTGCTCGGTCATCTTCAGCGCGGCGTTGCTCGCGGACAGGTCGAGTTTGTCGCCGGGCCGGCCCGTCTGCAACGGGTCGGTTGAGCTGAAGGCGCTGACGATTAGCTCATGCCCGAAGGCGGAAGCGAGCACCGCTGCTCTAGCTGCGGCCTTGCTCGCTGTGTCACTTCAATCGACGCCGACCACAATGATCTTGCCCATGTCACATCTCTCATGGCCTGCGCGGAAGCACGACGGCAGCCGTGCCCGGCATGACGTTCTGTCTGCGCCGGTTGGTTCCCCAGGGAGCCGACTGCCCGTGAATGTGCTTGAGAGTGCCGGCGTCGCCCATCCGGTTCGTGAGCGACTGGACCTGCCAGCACATCCGCTGGACGCCGACGTCGTACGCGATCTGGGTGCCCTGCAAGCGCGCGGCGTAGTCGTGGTAGTGGACGACGTAGACGGGCTCCAACCGGCAAAGGCCCCGCGGACTGGTGCAACGGCGATGCCTGGTTCGACGTCATCCACACGGGCCAGGAGCCGTCTCGCCTGCGCGCGACCATGGTGCGCTTCGCCCCCGGCGCCCGCACCGCCTGGCACCACCACGCTGTCGGCCAGTGTCGGCTGCGGACCGCCAATCGACAACGATGCGATCTTTGTCGCGGCCAGATGGTGTCGGAGGGTACCGCCTGCTGGTCAGGATCGGTCGCGTTGGTGGCGTGTGGCGCGCAGCATCGCCTTGTACATCTGCCGTGGTGGGGCGCGGCGTTGGCCGTGGGTCCTGGGCATGATCCTAGAGGAAGTGGAGGGTACCGTCCATTTTCCTGCTACTGTGGGTGAAGCAAGTGGAGGTTTGCGTCCACTTCTTTCCCGAGGAGACTCACGTGCGTGCTGTTTGATCACCGGGCAGGGAACGCCGTCTCCGGGGTCAGCGTCGAACTCAGACGCGGTGAGACGCTGGGCCTGGTGGGCGAGTCAGGGTGCGGCAAGTCCACCCTGGGAAAGGCCATAGTCCGGCTGGCGAAACCGACGTCGGGCAGCGTCGTGTTCCAGGGCGAGGATCTTCTCCACCTGTCCAGCACGCGGCTCCGGGCCGTCCGGGCCAAGCTCCAGATGATCTTCCAGGACCCGGTGTCCTCGCTCAATCCCCGCCGGCGGGTGGCGGAGATCGTCCGTGAGCCCCTGGAGGTCTGGAAGGTCGGTGACAAGCCGGCCCGGGGGAAGCGCGTCCGCGAGCTCCTCGAACAGGTTGGCATCGACCCCGATCTCGCGGGCCAACGCCGGCCTCAGGAGTTCTCCGGAGGCCAGTGCCAGCGCATCTCCACCGCGCGGGCGCTGGCCCTCGAGCCGGAGCTGATCATCTGCGATGAGCCCGTCTCCGCGCTCGACGTCTCCGTCCAGGCCCAGATCCTGAACCTGCTGGAGGACCTGAAGGAGCGGCTGGGTCTCACCCTGGTGTTCATCTCCCACGACCTGGCCGTCGTGAAGAGCATCAGAGACCGGGTCGCGGTGATGTACCTGGGGAAGATCGTCGAGACGGCTCCGGCGGGAGAGCTCTACGAGAACCCCCGGCATCACTACACCGCGGCCCTGCTCGCGGCGATTCCCGACGACGAGCCGGGCACCGGTCGGACGATCGAGGGTGTGCAGGGGGAGCTCCCGTCACCGCTGGCTCCCCCGTCCGGATGCAGGTTCCGAACCCGGTGCCCTCGTGCCGAGGCCCGGTGCGCGGAGGAGGAGCCCCGGCTTCGAGCGGCCGGACCCATCGCGGGCCACCTGGTGGCCTGCCACTTCCCTCAGGACGCCGGGTGAGTCTTTCCACCACCACACACGGGAGGCGGAGCAGCATGGCCGCAAGGGGCGAGTTGGAGCTGTGGACAAACATGTCGACGGCACAGCGGGCGAATCCGTTCGCTATGGCGAAGCGCGCCGCGCGGCTGGAAGCCGACGGCTGGGACGGTGGATGTGTCGTCGACAGCCAGTGCCTGTCGGCGGATTCGTTCATGAGTCTGACCCTGTGCGCGCGGGAGACGACGAGGCTGAAGCTCGGTACCGGCGTCAGCAACGCGGCCACCCGGCACCCGGCGGTGGTGGCCGGCGCGGCGGCCACTCTCCAGGTCATCTCCGAGGGCCGTGCGTGCCTCGGCCTCGGCCGGGGCGACTCCGCGCTCGCCTACATCGGGGCCTCGCCCCAGGGGCTCGCCGAGTTCGAACGCCGGACCGCCATGATCCAGGCATATCTGCGCGGCGACCACGTGCCGCTCTCCGAGGCGGCGTCGAGCCTCAGTGGAGTCACCCCGGGCTACGAGAAGCTCGCGCTCGGTGAGTCGCTGCCGGGCAGCTGGCTGAAGTGGCTGCCTGACGATCTCCCGAAGGTTCCTGTGGACGTCCTCGCGACCGGCCCCAAGGTGATCGGCATCGCCGCCCGGCGGGCCGAGCGGATCACCTTCGCCGTCGGCGCGGACCCGGCGCGACTGCGATGGGCGATCGAGACGGCCCGTCAGGAGCTCGAGCGCGCCAACCGCGATCCCGCCCAGGTCAGCTTCGGGGCCCTGCTCCCGCTCCTGACGCACCACGACGTGAAGGTGTCGCGCGAGCTGTCCGTCGGCGCCGTCTCGGGTACCGCGCGCTTCTCCATCATGAACAAGAAGATCGTCGGTCCCGTCTCCGACGGGCAGCGGCGCACCCTGGAAAGGATCGCCTCCGTCTACGACATGAGGACCCACGGCGAGGGCGGCGCGCAGGCGGGGGTGCTGGACGAGGACTTCATTGACGGCTTCGCTCTGGTGGGTCCGCCGGAGCGCTGCATCGAGCGCGTCCAGGAGATCGTGGCACTCGGTTTCGACCGGCTGTGGCTGAGCACTCCGATGGACATGGGCAGCACGGGCGAGGAGAGCTACGCAATGTCGATCAGCGAGGTGCTCCCGCGCCTGCGGGCGGCCTGAAGACCCCGGGCCGAGGCGGCCGAGGCATCGAGGTGGATCAGGTGACCGTGTACCGGTGGGTGCAGCGCTTCACACCCCTGCTGGTCGAGACAGCCCGGCCGTGTCGGCACCGGCCGGTGACGCAGATCATCGCGCCGCACGGGCTTGCCGGCAACGGCACTTCCTGCGGCCTCGTGTTGCCTGTGGGGCCGACCGGAACCAGAAAGCCGGCGAGGACGGCCCACGGCAGCCCGGGTGTCCGATCACGCGGAAACGCCTGATGTTCTGACGACGTCGACCGCGTGCCGTCAGACGGGGCGGCGCGTCCTGCGGGTGGAGGGGGCGGGTTTTCCTCGGCGGCTGGCGCCGGGCCGGGCCCCAGCCGCCCGGCTTGGCCGTTCGGGGCGCAGGTTGATCGGCTGGCCGGCGATGCGGGTGCGGGCCAACGCCCGCTGGGTGCCCTCGGTCAGGGTGGCGGGAAGTTCGACGAGGCTGTGGTCGGCCCGGATGTCGATCCGACCGAAGTCTGCCCGGTTCAGGCCGCCCTCGCCCGCGAGCGCCCCGACGATCTGGCCCGGGGTGACCCGCTGGCGATGCCCGACCCCGATCCGGTAGGTGGCATAGACCGGCCGCGGTCCGCCGGCGCCGCGGGCGGGCCTCTCGCGGGCAGGCGGCGCGGTGTCCGGCGGGAGGAGGAAGTCCCCCGGTTCCCGGCAGGTCATCACGGCCAGCGCTGCGGTGATGTCGGCGAGCGGTACGTCGTGCTCGTGGGCGTAGTCGAGGACCAGATCCCTGAACACGGCGTGGGTGGGCGCGCTGAGCGCGGCGGTGATCGCGTCGTGGAACTTCGCGACCCGCCGGGCGTTCACATCCGCCGCGGTGGGGAGTTCCATCTCGGTGAGCGGTTGGCGGGTTGCCTTCTCGATCGCGGCGAGCAGGCCCTTTTCCCTGGGGGTGACGAGCAGTAACGCCTCACCGCTACGCCCGGCGCGGCCGGTACGGCCGATGCGGTGGACGTACGACTCAGGGTCTGTGGGGATGTCGTAGTTGACGACGTGGGTGACCCGTTCGACGTCGAGGCCGCGGGCGGCGACGTCCGTGGCGACGAGCAGGTCGAGGGTGCCGTCGCGGAGCTGGGCGATGAGCTTCTCGCGCTGTGGCTGGCTGAGGTCGCCGTTGATCGCCTCGGTGGCGAACCCGCGGCTGCGCAGCCGCTCGGCGACGTCCTCGGTCGCCGACTTCGTCCGCACAAAGATGATCATTGCTTCGAACGGCTCGACTTCGAGGACACGGGTGAGCGCGTCCATCTTGCGCGGCCCGGCGACGGTCAGGTAGCGCTGCCGGGTGTTCGCGGAGGTGACGGTCCGCGCCCTGACGGTGATCTCGGCCGGATCGCGCAGGTACTGCCGGGAGATGCGGCGGATCGGCGCGGGCATCGTCGCGGAGAACAGCGCGACCTGCTTCGCGTCGGGGGTCTCGGCGAGGATCCGGTCGACCTCCTCCTGGAAACCCATCCGGAGCATCTCGTCGGCCTCATCGAGGACCAGCGTGCGCAGGCCGCTCAGGTCGAGCGTTCCGCGTTCCAGGTGGTCGATGACCCGCCCGGGAGTGCCCACGACGACCTGCGCGCCGCGGCGGAATCCGGCCAGCTGGGGAGCGTAGGCCTGCCCTCCGTAGACGGGCAGCACCTGCAGTCCGGTCAGGTGCTGGGCATACCGGCCGAACGCCTCGGCGACCTGCAGGACCAGTTCCCGGGTCGGGGCGAGCACCAGCGCCTGGGTGGCGGCGCTGCGCACGTCGATCGTGCACAGGATCGGGAGAGCGAACGCGGCGGTCTTGCCGGTCCCGGTCTGGGCGAGGCCGACGACGTCGCGGCCCTCGAGCAGCGCGGGAATCGTGCCGACCTGGATCGGCGACGGCACCTCGTAGCCGAGCTCGGTAAGGGCTCGCAGGACGGACGTACCGAGCCCGAGGTCATGGAACGTCGGCTGGTCTTCGGACTCGGTCACACCTGAGAATACGGTTCCCGCCTGGCGGCCTGTGGCGCACGTGCCGAAAACAGGGCCAGGTGCTGGGTCCCAGCGATCAGTTCCGCGGCGGCCCGCCGGGCCGCGCCTGCTCCTGGCCGCCCGCCGCCGCGGTCTGCTTCATGGCCTCCAGCGCCCGCTCCTGCCACACCGCGTCGCGACAGGGCGCTCAAGGGGACGGGGTGAGTGTTCGGGCCACAGCGGCTGGCAGTCGGCTGCGGGGCCCGCCGGCCCCGCAGCCGAGCGGGCTAAGCCGCGATCGGGGTGTAGTGCGCGGCGTCATCCCCTTCGATGGCGTAGCTGTTCCGGCCGTCCAGTCCGGTGGGCACTCCGCCGGCGACCGTGACCCGGTGCAGCAGCCGCGGGAGGTCGCCGTAGTCGTCCACGGCGTAGTGCTGGGTGATCCGGTTGTCGAAGAAGGCGAGGTCGCCGGGTGCCCACGTCCACCGGACGGTGTTCTCTGGCCGGGTGACGTAGGTCTGCAGCAGGCGGAGCAGATCACGTGACTCGGTGTTCGACAGGCCGACTATCCGCTGCGCGAAGCCGCCTATGAACAGGGCTCGCTCACCCGTCTCGGGATGGACCCGGACCACGGGATGCGCGGTCCGGTACTTCCGGGAGACGAAGACCTCGCGAAAAGCCTTCGTCTGCGCCGTCTGGGCCGGTGGGATCGCGTAGTCGTAGTCGTTCGTGTGCTCGGCCCAGAGCCCGTCAGCCAGGTCGCGCAGGGGATCCGGGAGATCACGGTAGGCCGTCGCCGTGTTGGCGATGAGGGTGTCGCCGCCGAACGAGGGGACGGTGATGCTGCGCAGCGTACTGGCGGACGGCGGGCTCACCACGAAGGTCACGTCGGTGTGCCAGTTGTTGGCGCGGCCCTCGGTCGAGTCCACGCGCAGCACGTTCGGGCTGCCCTCCAGGGAGGGGACGGTGGGGTGCGCCCTGGTGAGTTCGCCGAAGCGGGCGGCGAACCGCTGCTGCCCCTCGTCGTCGAGTTCCTGGCCCCGGAAGAACAGCGCCCTGTGTTCCAGTAGTGCCTTCCGGACGGCGGCAATGGTCTCGCCGTCGAGGTCGATGCGCAGGTCGAGGCCTGCCACCTCGGCGCCGATCCGTCCGGCTACCTTGCGTACGTGCAGATCCGTACTGACTGCCATGGTTGGCTCCTTGGCTCACGTGGGGTCGCTTGGCGGGATCAGTGGAGGGCAGGAGGGCAGGAGGGCTGGCCGCTGGCCAGCTCGTCCGCATGCCGTCGATGCCGTCCGATCCCTCACCGGTGCGAGGACCCGGACGGGCACTGGGCGACGTCGAGACGGCCGCGATCCGATGCTGAGGTGCGGCTGTCGCGACCGGGCCTGCCGCCGCCCGCGTGGCTACCGCCGGCTGAGGACCGGAAGTGACGGGAGCAGGCTGCGAGGCGGTGCCACGGCTGACCGGCGGACCTGGCCCGGGCATCAGTCGGATGGCGGGCGCTCAAACGCCACCCGGAACTGTCAGGGTCACCACGCCGCTATCCCTGTCGCGACGTCATGGTTACGCCTGCTGACGGGGACGTCAACAATTAGCACTCACATGAAAATAATCCCGTCCTTCGGTGGAGCGGAACCGATACTCTGAGTGAGAGACCAGGAATACATGCCCCGAGCTGGCGACAACCCTTGACAGACACCTACTTCATCAACATAGTGGGCAACGTGATCGGGGTGGAACTGTCTACTCGGCGGCCCGTGGACCATGTCCACGTCGCCAGCGCTTTGTGTTGCCGCTGAAGCTGCGCCTGCGTCGGCGGTCCGTCGCGAGCGGGTAACGGCATCGGAGTGCGGCCCTCCACGGCCGACGATTCCGGGGGAATTCGTTCCCTGGTACGCCGCGGCCTGCCGCCCCAATCGTAGCGAATAGCTTCGTCCGGCACGCTTCT
>Ga0163163_10006081_pt1 | contig 10504 bp, 13 predicted proteins | sample S65metaG_FD_119766 | JGI IMG/M metagenome (GOLD analysis project Ga0163163, IMG submission 119766) | Switchgrass rhizosphere microbial communities from Kellogg Biological Station, Michigan, USA - S6-5 metaG | ecosystem: Host-associated > Plants > Roots > Rhizosphere > Soil | place: USA... | reverse complement strand
GTTCTTGATCTTCGGCGCGGTCACGGCGTTGCTCTTCAGTTGTGCGGTCCCGACGCTGTTCTTCGGCGGGGCCTGGGTGACGGCTGCGCCACCTACCCCTCCGAGGGCGAGAAGCAGTGCGAGGCAGGCCACCACCAGCGCGGATGACGGCAGGCGCGCGGATACACGACTCATCACAACCTCCTTTGTCGACGGCGTGGTGTTGGAGAGTCGGGGGTGCCGTACCCGTTCCGCGCGGAACTAACCGGCGGAGCCGGGGCGTGCCTCAGAAGGGGCCGCGCGGCTCGTAGCTTCCCGGACGCGACCCGACGGCGATCATCGTCATGCCGTCCGGGCCGGCGATCGGAACACGAACGGTGCCGGGGTCGAAGCGGAGGAACGTGCCCACCTCGACGTCGATCTCCTCGCCGTCGATTCGGTATCTGCCTGAGCCGGCGACGATGACGTTGACCTCCTCCTGGCCGGTCTCGAGCTCGTCGTGCTCGCGCCCCTCGGTGTTCGCCGGGATCTCGAACCAGTTGATCCCGAACGCCTCGACACCGAGCACCCGGCGCACGAAACGCACGGCGCCTTCCGGCCCCGACGGCTCGACCTTGTCGACGTGGATCATCGAATAGCCCATCAACGTCCTTTCTACCTACATGCGGAAGACGCCGAATGTCGTCTCGGGAACGGGCGCGTTGGCTGCGGCGGCGAGCCCGAGGGCGAGGACGCGGCGGGTGTCGAGCGGATCGATGATGCCGTCGTCCCAGAGGCGCGCGGTGGAGTAGTACGGGTTGCCCTCGGCTTCGTACGTCGCCCGGATCTCGTCGGGGTCGGCATCCCCGACCATCGTCAGGACGGTCGCGGCCTGGTCGCCGCCCATGACCGAGATGCGGGCGTTCGGCCACATCCACAGCTGCCGCGGCTCGTACGCACGACCGCACATCGCGTAGTTGCCGGCGCCGAACGAGCCGCCTGTGACGACCGTGAACTTCGGGACGTTCGCGCACGCGACAGCCATGACGAGCTTCGCGCCGTCCCGTGCGATACCGCCCTCCTCGTACTCCTTCCCGACCATGAAGCCGGTGATGTTCTGGAGGAAGACGAGCGGGATGCGGCGCTTGCAGGCGAGCTCGATGAAGTGCGCTCCCTTCTGCGACGACTCCGCGAAGAGGACGCCCTGGTTGGCGAGGATCGCGACCGGATAGCCCTGGATCCGCGCGAAGCCGCAGACCAGCGTCTCGCCGTACAGCTGCTTGAACTCGTGGAGGCGCGAGCCGTCGACGATGCGGCCGATGACGGCACGTGCGTCGAGCTCGTGCCGGAAGTCCTCGGGGACGAGCCCGTACAGCTCAGTCGGGTCGAGGGCTGGCTCCTCGGCATGAGAGAGCTCCCACGGGGACGCCTGCGGAGGATCGAGGTTCCGCACGATCTCTCGGGCGATCGCCAGCGCGTGCTCGTCGGAGGTCGCGTAGTGGTCTGCGACGCCGGAGCGGCGCGTGTGCACGTCGGCGCCTCCGAGCTCCTCCGCCGTGACGTCCTGGCCCGTGGCGGCCTTCACGAGCGGCGGCCCGCCGATGAAGATCGTCCCGGTCCCCTTGACGATCACCGTCTCGTCGGACATGGCGGGGACGTAGGCGCCGCCGGCCGTGCACGAGCCCATGACGACTGCGATCTGCGGGACCCCGAGCGCTGACAGCCGCGCCTGGTTGAAGAAGATCCTCCCGAAGTGCTCGCGGTCCGGGAACACCTCCGCCTGAAGCGGCAGGAAGGCACCACCGGAGTCCACGAGATAGAGACACGGCAGGCGGTTCTGGCGCGCGACCTCCTGTGCGCGCAGGTGCTTCTTGACGGTGAGGGGGTAGTACGAGCCACCTTTCACCGTCGCGTCGTTCGCGACGATGACGCACTGTCGACCTTCGACGACGCCGACACCCGTGACGATTCCCGCCGACGGGGCGTCGCCGTCGTAGAGCTCCCAGGCGGCTAGCGCGTTCAGCTCGAGAAAGGCGGTTCCCGGGTCGAGGAGTCGATCGACCCGCTCGCGCGCGGTGAGTTTTCCCCGGGAGCGGTGCCGTTCGACGGCTTTCTCGCCGCCACCGGAGGCGACGAGCGCCGTGCGCTCCCGCAACTCGGCGACGAGTCCTTGCATGCGCTCGCGACGCCGGTCGAACATGTCGTCGTGAGCGACCTCGGGCGCGAGCACCGCCATCGGCGGCTGAGCCTACCGCTTGCCCGTCCGGGGTCGACTGCGGAAGACTTCAGGCGACGCCGTCCGACCGGGAGAGGAGCGCGACATGTCCGACCAGGTGAAGTACGTCCTCGACGAGAGCCGGCTTCCGGAGGCCTGGTACAACATCGCCGCCGACCTGCCTTCGCCTCCTCCGCCCGTGCTCCATCCGGGCACCGGGCAGCCCGTCGGACCGGACGACCTCGCGCCGCTCTTTCCGATGGCGATCATCGGACAGGAGGTCTCGACCGACCGGCTGATCACCATCCCCGAGGCGGTGCGCTCGGTCTACCGGCAGTGGCGGCCGACACCGCTCTACCGCGCGCGGCGGCTCGAGCAGGCGCTCGAGACGCCGGCGCGCCTCTACTACAAGTACGAGGGCGTCTCCCCGACGGGCTCCCACAAGCCGAACACGGCGGTCGCGCAGGCGTACTACAACAAGCAAGAGGGTGTGAGGCGCCTCACGACAGAGACCGGTGCGGGGCAGTGGGGGTCGGCGCTCGCCTTCGCCGGCGGCATCTTCGGCCTCGAGGTCGACGTCTGGATGGTCAGGGTCTCCTACGACCAGAAGCCGTACCGCCGGGGCCTCATCGAGGCGTTCGGCGGACACGTCATCGCCAGCCCGTCGGACGAGACGGACGCCGGGCGCGCGATTCTCGCCGAGCACCCCGATTCGACGGGGAGCTTGGGTATCGCGATCTCCGAGGCGGTCGAGGCCGCGGCCCCGAGCGATGACACGAAGTACTCGCTCGGATCGGTGCTGAACCACGTCCTCATGCACCAGACCGTGATCGGCGAAGAGGCGCAGATGCAGATGGACGACGCCGAGGACTACCCGGACGTCGTCATCGGCTGCACGGGCGGCGGCTCGAACTTCTCGGGGCTCTCGTTCCCGTTCATCGGGAGGGCGCTCCGCGAGGAGGCGTCGATTCGCGTCATCGCGGTGGAGCCCGCCGCGTGCCCGAGCCTGACGAAGGGCTCGTACGCATTCGACTTCGGCGATACCGGACATCTCACGCCGCTCGTGAAGATGCACACCCTCGGCTCGACGTTCGTCCCGCCGCCGTTCCACGCCGGTGGTCTCCGCTACCACGGGATGGCGCCGATGGTGAGCCACCTGAAGGAGCTCGGTCTGATCGAGGCGCGCGCCTATGCGCAAACCGAGGTGTTCGCGGCTGGCGTGCAGTTCGCGCGCGTCGAGGGGATCATCCCGGCGCCGGAGGCGAACCACGCGGTCAAGGCGGCGATCGACGAGGCGCATCGCTGCCGCGAGGAGGGGGTGTCGCAGGCCATTCTCTTCAACCTCTGCGGCCACGGGCATTTCGACATGCAGGCCTACATCGACTACGCGGCCGGCAAGCTCAAGGACGAGGCGTACTCGGAGGAAGAGGTCGCGATGGCGCTCGCCGGGCTTCCGGCAGTCGCCTAGTTCGCCCTACGCAGCGTGTCGGTCGGACACGCGGAGCATTGCGGCGACGTCCCGCACGCCGGGAACCTCGGCGACCCTCTGCACGAGCGCATCCGCGCGCTCCGTCCCATCGACCGCGCCCTGGAGCGAGACGATCCCGTCCCGAACGTCGACATCGAGCGCGTCGGGGTCGATCCCCGCCGCCGGCAGTGCATCACCGAGGACGCGATGCTCGATCGTCGCGTCGTCCACGAGGCCGCCCCGATCCTCGCGGCGGCGGCGGTGCGTCAGCGCGCGCTCGACGAAGAGTGCCGTGCCGAGCCCGAGAACGAAAGCCTTCGTCGAACGCATGCTCCTCCTAGGGTGCCGATACCAGCTGTGAAGACCGTGTGAGGGTACCCCTGGGGTCGGAGGGCCAATCCAGGTAGTCCCTCTCTCCTCGCGACCCTCGTCCGAGGGATACCCAGAAGGGGGGTCGCCCCTTAACGTCAAGAGGGTGACGAGCATCTCCGTTGTGGTTCTCGACTCTCGCATCGCTCCCCGCGATCAGGCGACCTGGGCGTTCACCGACGAAGGTGATGCGATGGCCATGGCCGGGTTCCTGAATACGCGCGTCGGGAGAGGGGACGAGATCGCGTGGGTCGAGGTCGTGCCTCTCGCGCGCAAGCTGAACAAGAAGGCTCTGCGGTACCTGGACACCTGGGCCCTGCTGGCCGAGGACGTCCGTCGCGAGGACGAACACGGAGAGCATTGATCGGTCGGGGGTAGGGCAGGCCGCCGATCAGACCGGCTGCGGCGCGGTCTGATCGGCGGCCGGACTGCCGCCGATTCGATCTCTTCGAATAGGACCGGCGTCTTGCGTTCGACGCCGCCATCCATAGGGTGAGGGCTGCAGGCGCGGTCTAGCTGGGCGTCGATGACGTCCCTCCCCCGCCGCGCCTCGAGGGGGGCCAATCCGACGGTGGGGCGGCCCCCAACTACTTCACGTCAGGGGCTGCTCCGACGAGGATCCTTCGCCTACGCCGGCGCTTCGCAAGTGCGCGTCGCGAAGCCGAGCTTCTTGCCGGAGTAGGTGACGTCTGCCCTGTACGGATCGACCTGCGGCGTGTCCACGACCGCGAAGTCAGGGCCATGCGTCGTGACCGTAATCGACGTTTCTGCGAGAGGCGTGGAGTTCGACTCTCGCCACGTGATGTGTGCGCTCGTCGTCCCGCTGATCCATGTGACGGTCGTCTGGCCGCCCGTCCCCAGGGTGCAGGTGACCGAAAACGCCGGTTTGGCAGCGCCCCCCGGTGCCACGAGGATCGCGGCAGCGAGAGTCGCACAGAGGGAGATTCCGATCAGCTTCTTCATTGCGTTCGACTTGTACTGGCCATGGGTGTTACGACCTCCCCCTTCTTGCGTACGCGAAGCGCACGTTCGGGTGAGTCGCACCCGAATCCACCCGCCGGCCCACCACGGGCTCACCGCGATGGGGCTCAGCATCTCCCACGGCTCGGGTGATCCCGAGGGGTCCCCATTTGGGTAGGAACTTGACGAGCCACGTTGTGCACGCGGTGAATCAGCGGCGACAAGGCCGTATCCGCATGCCTCCTCTGGGGGTGGATGGTGCCGCGACACCGGCCGATACGTCCTCGGATGGATCCGTTCAGCGATTCACGCACGATCAGCCTCGAGCGATTCCGGCAAGTGGTCCTGTACGTCCTCTTCTGCCTCATCCTGCTCGGCCTGTCCGTCGCGATTCCGAACGCGATCTTCTGGACGCTGAGCCGATACGGATAGACGCCCTGGAGGGTGGTGCCTCGCAGAGCACGCTCCAGCCTATGAGTGCGGGTGGCGCGGATTGCTCGTCGAGCTCTTGTCAGTCGGCTTCGGTGCGATCGTCCCCTGCAGTATCGGAGGAGGCGACTTCACCGGGCTCGCCGCTCATTGGCTCAGGGGAGCGTGGCCGCGCCTCGTAGACACCGTCGAGGCTCAGGAGCATGTCGCGCATCTGCGGATCGAGCGTCTTCTTCTCGGTTCGCTTGGCAACGAGATCGCGGAGTGACCACTTCGGCATCGTGGGTCCTTATCGGCACGCTGCCTGAATGTGCTGAAGCGCCAAAAGGGACGAGAGCCATATGCCGCCAAGCGATGATCTCGTCCCTTTCGGCGTGTCTTCCCCTGATGAGTAGATGCGCGGCGTTCGCAAAACCTGCGCGGAGAAGACGCCGAGAGTGAGCTCACGACCTTGAGCGTCTCTTGAGCGGGCTGTACGACCCTCCAACTCACACGAGCAGGACCGCCAAACGACTCGCTCCGGTCGTGAGCGCCGTGTTGGGCGTTGCGCTCCTTTCAGCAGCCGCAGCGCCATCGGCACCGAGTTCGAGCAGTGGCCTCTACGTCGTGAGCGCGGCCGGTGGCAAGTCCCGGAAGGTGGTCGACGCGTGCGTCGAGTCGGTCGCCTGGTCGCCCGACGGCCGCGCGATTGCCTACAAGCGCCTACTCAACGACAACGAATCCGATGCTGTAACCGAGATCATCGATCTTCGAACGGGTCGAACGAAGCGGCTCGCGGACGAGGGTCGAGCAGAGTCGCCAGCTGGTCACCAGACGGAACGCGTCTGGCATTCGACACGGGCGCGGGCATTCTGGTCGGGCTCCGAACTGGTCCGAGCAAGGCCCGCCTCGTCGCGTCGGGAGGAAGCGACTACTGGCCGGTCGTGAGCTCGAGCGGCGCTCGGCCGAAACCGCTTGCTCCTATGTACCTCGGCGGTTGGGCACGTCACCGACTCTGGTGGTTCACCAAGCTGACGGGCCGCACCGCCTGCACTGGAGCGGGATGCGTCGGGATTGACCAGTCCTGTCCATCGGTGTCCCGAGTGGGGGAGCCTGGTTCGAGCCGAGTACCGCCCACTCCCGCATTCGCCCGGGGCTGCAGGCTCGCGGGTCGGAGGTGCCTCAGGCGAGGATCTTCGAGAGGAACTGCCTCGTCCGCTCCTCCTTGGGGGCGACGAAGAACTCCTCGGGGCGGCCCTCTTCGACGATGCGGCCGTCGTCCATCATCGCGACGCGATCCGCAGCTTCGCGTGCGAACCCCATCTCGTGCGTGACGACGATCATGGTCATCCCCTCGCGGGCAAGCACCTTCATCACGTCGAGCACCTCGCCGATCATCTCGGGGTCGAGCGCGCTCGTGGCCTCGTCGAACAGCATCAGGGTCGGGTTCATGGCGAGCGCCCGGGCGATGGCCACGCGTTGCTGCTGTCCTCCCGAGAGCTTGCCCGGGTAGACGTCACGCTTGTCGGCGAGGCCGACGCGCTCGAGGAGCGCCTCGGCGCCGACGACCGCGTCCCTCCGCGGGACCCCCCGCACGTGCACGGGTGCCTCGATGATGTTCTCGAGGGCAGTCATGTGCGGGAAGAGGTTGAATCGTTGGAAGACGATGCCGATCTCCGCCCGCTGGCGTGCGATGCTCTTCTCCGAGTCCTCGACGAGCTTCCCGTTGCGCTCGCGGTACCCGATGAGGCGCCCGTTCACCTCGATCCGACCGGCGTCGATTTTCTCGAGGTGGTTGACGCAACGGAGGAAGGTCGACTTACCAGAGCCGGAGGGCCCGATGATGCATACGACCGCGCCTCTGGGCACCTCGAGATCGACGCCTTTGAGCACTTCGAGCCGGCCGAAGCGCTTGTGGACGTCGACGGCCCGCACGACGACGTCCGCCGCCTGCACGGCGGCGTCGGGGACTAGCGCGCCCCGCGCGCCCATGCCTGCACCGGCGTCCAGGACTCGACGATCCGCTCCCAGAGCGTGAGCTCGTCCGCACGCTCGCTGGCGGCGAGCTTGCGCTCGATCGCTGCCTGGATGACGGTCCAGACGCTCGTCAAGACGAGGTACCAGATCGCGACGGCGCCGAAGAACTCCACCGGCTGAAACGTCTGCGAGTAGTGGATCTCCGCGTCGGAGAACATCTCGTAGACGCCGATCGTGAACACGAGCGACGTGTTCTTGATCATCGCGTTGAACTCGTTGCCGAGTGGCGGCACGATGACGCGCGCCGCCTGGGGTAACACGATGCGGCGCATCGCCAGACCATGCCTCATGCCGAGCGAGCGAGCGGCCTCCATCTGTCCTCTGTCGATCGCATCGATTCCGGCCCGGATGATCTCGCGCATATAGGCGCCCTCGTTGAGCCCCAGGGCGAGAATGCCCGCGAAGACGGCGCCGTCCATCGTGAAGAGCCCGAAGTCCAGGGTCGTCGGGATGAGTGCAAAGCCGAACAAGAGGTTGACGCCGTAGTAGACGAAGAAGATCTGCACGAGGAGCGGCGTGCCGCGGAAGATGAGCACGTAGAACCCTGACAGCCACCTCAGCGGGGCGAGGTGCGACATGCGCATGAGCGCCGCGAGGAGTCCAAGGACGACCCCGAGGATCTGTGCGGCAACTGCGATGTAGACGGTGGTGAGGAGCGCCCGAAGGAAGATCTCGTCGGGGTGGAAGAGTCGCTCCCAGACGACGTGCCAGTCGACCGCGGCAAGCATCGGGCGCTCCCTCTCGCTTCCGTTACTTCATGAGCAGGACGACGGCCTTGGCCATGCCCCACTTGGCGACGATCTTCTTCATCGATCCCGTGGCGTAGAGCTGGGCGATCGCCTTCTGGGTCGCCGCTCGGAGCGGATCGCCCTTCCGGATCGCGATCCCGATCGGGAACGGGTTGACGGGCGAGCCCGCGACCACGACGGACTTGTCCGTCTTTGCGTAGTAGGCGACGGGGGGAGCGTCTGCGTAGTACGCGTCGACCCGACCCGCCTTGAGTGCCGCGAAGGCATCCGTGTCCTTCGGGAAGGTCTTGATCGTGATCGCCGACTTCCCCTGCTTGACGAGCTTCGCCGAGGTGGCGGCCAGGAAGTCGCGGTTCGTCGTGCCGGACTCGACCGACACCGTGTGACCCGAGAGGCTCGCGAGCGTACTGATGTGGTCGGGATTTCCCTTCTTGACCATGATCGATTGGCCGACCTTCAGGTAGTCGACGAAGTCGACCTGCTTCCGCCTCGCGGGGGTGTCGTTCATCCCGCTGATGACCGCGTCACACCGCTTCGAGAGGAGCGCGGCGATGATGCCGTCGAAGCCCGTGTTCTTGAACTGCGCGCCGACGCCCATCGCCTTCGCCACGCCGGTGCCGATGTCGATGTCCGAGCCGACGATCTTCGAGCCCTGGAAGTACTCCTCGGGCGGGTACGTGGCGTCGGTGCAGTAGACGATCTTTCCCGCGCTCTTGATCGCCGGGGGCGGTGTGATCGCCCGCAACGTCGCGGATGCGGCCGTCGCCGCGATTGCCGCGAGTGCTGCTCCCCCCGCGACGAGCGCGAGCAGGTTACGTGTGGTCATGCTCGTCTCCCTTCAGGCCTGCGCCAGTGGAATCGACCAGTGTGACGGATTTCGGCGCCGACCTGCGAGGAGAACTGCATGCGAGAACGTTCGCGCCTCGCGCGCGCCTCTCAACCTGCCTCGCGTTCGTGGCCATCGCTCTTGCTTGCGCGTTCGCGGCTCGAGCCGCGCCCACAGTCGTCTACCGCGTCGACCGCGTCACGGACGGCGATACCGCCGTGCTCCGGAACGGCCAGCGCGTGCGCCTCGTCCAGATCGACTCCGTCGCCGTCGTCTTCGGTGCAGCTCTCGCCGCCTAGGGGCAGCTACGGACTGCTGAGCGAATAGATGCGTCGCGATCGCGTCCCCGCGTCTAGCGGCAGTTGACACAAGTCGTTGTCTGGGTAAAGAATCGCTGCGTGAGGGGGAGAACTCGTGCTGCGGTAGTCGTTGCGCTCGTCCTCTGCGCGTCGGTTTTCGTTTCGACGATCGCCTCCGCAGAACCAACGATCTTCCGGCATCCGGTCTATGGCGGCGGCGAGGCGTACTTCGGTACGTGTACTGAAAGCTCTCCGCCGGGAACGGTCTGTATCGACAACTACGTCCTGCTCTGGCAAGGACTTGCCGTACTAGGCGGAGGTGCGGCATCTCCGGTCAACGCTCCCTGGCACCTCTACATCCGCACCGAGAGAGTCGAATGGGGAACTGCGGAGGAGCCGGACGTGACGTTGCTTCGTGAGGGCGAGGCCGTATTCACCAGCGGTGCGACCTCTGACCAGCAACACCTGACAAGCGCGTCGGTGTCCGCAACAGCGGTTCCTATGAGTGACGGCACGACCTACAACTTCGCGGCAACTTGGACGGCGTGGTCAGACCGCCTTGTTTTCGGCGTGGACGGCCCGGCAACCGGCGTGCCACACAACTACGTGGATCGGTGCTTGACCTTTGTGGCGAACGGACATCAGAAGTTCCGGTTCGCGCACATGAGCGGAACACTGAATGGTGCGGCCATTCAGTCGTACACCGACTTCAACTTTGGTGCCTCCATCTTCAGCAACGACTTCCAGTACATCGAGGCCGAGCACGGCGGCGACGCCTGCGATTAGCGGTACGACGGTAGTTCCGAAAGCCGCAGCCTGTCATCCGTAGCGACGCTGGCCCGGAATCCATCTCACTACTCGAACAACCAGCTCGGGCCGATGGCTATTCCGACCCGATATGCAGGTCAATCACACGAGCCCCTCTCGTCTCCGCCACTCGTGCTCTTGGAGCAGCACACCGCGAAGCTCTGCCAACGCGTCCGTGCGGACATCATCGAGTGCCCAGAGGATGCGCTCACGGTCTTCGATGGTGAGTGCGACGACCTCGCCTTCGAGCGCGAGCGCGTTCTCAAGAAAAGAACGGGTCGGCTCGTCCACGAGGTTGATGAGCTCGCGTACGTCCTCGTCCGGCCGCAAGCCGGCCAAGTACACGGGAAGCGAAGGTACCCCGTGATTGGCAGTCGCGTAACCGTGTCCGCTGACCGCGATGGTGAG
>Ga0163163_10006080_pt1 | contig 10505 bp, 7 predicted proteins | sample S65metaG_FD_119766 | JGI IMG/M metagenome (GOLD analysis project Ga0163163, IMG submission 119766) | Switchgrass rhizosphere microbial communities from Kellogg Biological Station, Michigan, USA - S6-5 metaG | ecosystem: Host-associated > Plants > Roots > Rhizosphere > Soil | place: USA: Michigan... | reverse complement strand
GCGGCGCGGCGGCGCGCGCAACGCCGATCACGCAGAGACCGCCGAGCAGCGCGAGCGCCGCGAGCCGAGCGAGCTGTCGAATCGCGCGCCTCATCGTTTGAACGTCGTCGTGCTGTGGCACGTGTTGCACTCGGCGGTGGTCGCGATGTGGCCCGCGAACGTGCCCGTCGCGATCACGCCGTTGTGGCAGCTGGAGCAGACGCCGAGAACCTGCGTGTGGTCGACGCGCGCAACGGACGCGAAGGTCAGCACGTTGTGGCAGTCCTCGCAGAGATTCGTCGCGGGGATGTGGCTCACGGGCTTGCCCATCGCGGTCGTGCCGTTGTGACAGGACGCGCAGCCGCTCGTGATTCCAGCGTGATCGAACGTCGCGGGCGAGAACGACGTCGTGCGATGGCAGTCGCCGCATTGATTGCTCGCAGGGATGTGATCCACGGGCTTGCCGAGCGCGTGCCGGCCGTCGTGGCAGCTCGCACACGCACCGAGCGTCTCGAGGTGGTCGACCGCGATCACCGGCGCCCAGGTATTCGTGCGGTGGCACGAGTCGCAGAGCTCCGTGGTCGCGATGTGCTGCGCCGGCTGCGGCGTCGCGCGCACCCGCGTGCCCTGCGCGTGACAGCCGCTGCAGCGGATCGGCGTGCCGACGAATTGGCCGTCGACGTGACAGCTCTCGCACTCCGCGAACCGGTGCGCACCGTCGAGCCGAAACGCGGTCGTGAAGTGATCGAATACCGCACCGGGTCCGCGCTGTGCGTGCGCTCCGCCGATCGCAAATAGGACGAGCAACGCGCCGACGACGCGCGCAGCGATCGACACCGAGCGGCGCGAGCTTGGGACCGATCTAAGAACAGAGCGACGAGCACGCATGGCTCACCTCCCCTTGCCGTCCGCGAACGACGTCGTGCCGTGGCATTCGCCGCAGTTGCCGCCGAAGCGACCGCCGTGCGGATCGTCGCGGCGATGACATTGAATGCAGCCGCCGCGCGCGGCCGCCGCGAGCGCACGCCCTCCGTCCGCGCCCCGGTGGCACGTGTCGCAGGCGAGCTCGCGGTGCGCGCCCGTGAGCGCGAAGTGCGTGGCCTTGTCGTGATCGAACCGCGCAGCCCGCCAGTCGGTCGGGTTGTGGCACGTCGCGCACGCGCTCGAGAACCGACCCGCGTGCGGATCGTCGTGCGCATGGCAATCCGCGCAACCGCTCTGCGTGTCGTGGAAAGCGAGCGACGAGTGGCAGGCCTTGCAGTCGAGCGCCGCGTGCTTGCCGAGCAACGGGAACGCCGCGAGACCGTGGTCGAACCGGATCGATTCCCGCCACGCGACGTCCGCGTGGCAGCCGTCGCAGCGCGCACCGAGCTCGCCCTTGTGTGGATCGCGCTCCGAGTGGCAGCTCGCGCAATCGCGGCCGAGCGGCGCGTCGACGCCGTGCACGTGGCACGCGCCGCACTCGAGCTGTGCGTGCGCGCCGCTCAGCGCGAAATGCGTCTTCGCCGCGTGATCGAAGCCGCTGCCCGACCAACTCGTCGTCTGGTGACAATCCGAGCAGGTCGTGCCGAGCTTGCCTTGGTGGCGATCGTCGGACTTGTGACAGCCGACGCACGTCCGCGGTACTGCCGCCGCGACGCCGGCCGCGTGACACGACTTGCAGGCGAGCTGCTTGTGCTTCCCCGTGAGCTTGAAGCCCGAGCGCGCGGCGTGATCGAAGCTCACGTCGGCCCACGTGGTGGACGAATGGCACGCCGCGCAATCCGTGCCGTTCTTACCCGCGTGCTTGTCGTTGGCGCGGTGGCACTGCACGCACTCGGTCGGCGTGCCCGCGAACTCGCGATTGCGATGGCACGCCGAGCATTCGACGTTCGCGTGCGCGCCCGCGAGCGCGAAGCCGGCTTTCGCGTGGTCGAACTCCGCGCTCTTCCAGGCGGTCGCGGTGTGGCAGCCTTCGCACTGCAGCCCGAGCTTGCCCTGATGCGTGTCGTCGCGCGCGTGACAGCCGCTGCATTGCGACGGCGCCTCGCGATACTTCTTGCCCTCGGCATGGCACGCCGCACACGGCTTGCCCGCGTGCGCGCCCGCTAGCGGAAAGTGCGTCTGCGCATGCGCGAATGTCTTCGGGTCGAGCCCCGTGATGTTTGCCGCGCGGCCTTTGTGCTCAGCGTGACAGGCGACGCATTCCTTGCTCACGGCGGCGTCGGTGCCGTGAAGACCGCCCTTGCTCACCCGGTCCGCGCGAATCTCCTTGTGGCACGAGAAGCAGAGCTCGCTCTGCTTCTGCGTTTCCTTGCTTTCGTGACAGCTGTCGCACTGCTCCTCGATCTTTGCGTGCGCCTCGATCACGGGACCCGGCATGATCAGGGTGCGCAGCGTGAACGCGCCCGCGCACGACGGTACCGCGACGGCAGCCGCCGCGGCGGCCGCGAGCCCGACGAGGCTCGCGAGACGAAGAGGTAGGGACAGCCGGCGCGCCATCAGTAGCGGTAGACCGCGTAGAGATGGACCGCAAGCGCGACGAGCAGTATTACGAAGAACGGCCGGTGCACGACGTGCCAGAGCGCGAAGAGACGCTGGTACGCGATGAACTCCGCGACGCGCCGCACCGCGCGCAAATGGGCCGCAACGTGCTGACGCGTGGTCCGCTCGAAGCCCTTACGATTTTTCGCAACCCAGGGCGAGCACATCGACTCGACGAGCAGGCGGCGCCGAACGAAGCGCAGCAGCGCGAAGCGCTCGTAGCGCGTGCGCAGCGCGAGCTTCAGCGGCAGCACGGCGCACGCCGCGAGACTCGACGGCGGCTTGAGCACCGTGCGATCGAACGTAGCGAGCCGCGTGCTGAGCTCCGGCACGAACTGCGCGATCCGGGGGTCGGTAGGCTTTGCGGCAGCGACGCGGGCGAGCAGCTCGGTCAGCGTCGTCCGACGTCCATAGAGGCCCTGGTGAATCTTCGTGTAGATGTAGCGGCCGACGAAGCCGCTCAACGCCACGAGCAGAGCCGAATAGAGCGCGACGCGGCTGTTGAACGCGCCGGGCGAGAAGTTGCAGTGATACAGCGCCGCGAGCGGCCCGACAGTACCGATGACCATGTGCGAGCGGAACCAGTGCTTCACCGGCCCCAAGAACGTGAGCGAGCGGAAACGCTTGCGCAGCGGATAGAGCAGCTGCGCGAGCATGCAGGTCATCGCAAAGATGCCGAGCGCGAGCCCCAAGCCTTTGCCAGAGCTCAGCACGCGCGCGTCTCGGCCGAGCCAGCCGAGCAGCATCGCTAAGAACGCAGTGCCGAATCCCAACCGCGCGCCGAAGCGCTCGTAGAGTCCGCGCCACGCGTCTTTCGGTCGTGGCGTCAGTTCTTTGGGAGCTCGGACGGCGCGAATGCCGGAAGGGATCGTGGCCATTCCTTTGCCGCATCGCCCCTTGTCGTCATCGAACGCTGCGAGTCGGCATTCCCACCACCGACTGCACCCCTTTGCTCGGCTCGCGCAACCCCCGCGCATCGTCGAGCTCATCGTCCCGCGTCATCGACGCGTCATTAGTAGATCGCAAAACCATCCCGTTCGTACAACTGTCGCCAGAAGGGAACAGAGAATTCGAAAGTTTCGAGTTATGTTGCAACTCGCTTGTCGAGCGTCGATTGGCTTCTAGACTCCGGCGCACATCGCGATCTTTTCTTTCGTTGACGACGCGCACTCACACTCGAGTCGTTCGAAGAAAGAAGCGATCGACGATGTGGGGAGTTTGCGGTTGTCGACGAGCGGGTCATCGGGGGTAGACACGACTCGCACGCCAGCACCGTAGGGGGTGTCTTCGAGTCACGAGCGGCCGCGCTCTGTCTCGTCTTCTTGCTCGACGGCCCAGTGCTTCGGACACCGATTGTCTGCGCCTTCTCGCGCCGACAGCGCGCGGGCGCAGATCCGACGACGGATCTACGAGGTGCCAGGGATGTGCCCAATCAAGCGAAAGATTTCGAGGATCGCGCACGCAACAGCGGTCGCGTTGTGCGTCGCCGCGGCGGCGGGAAGTCACGCCGGTCCGCGTGAGCAAGCGGAGCGGCTGCACGACCGGCTCGTCGGCACGCCGCCGAGCACGACGGTGCTCGACGCGATGCAGGCGAAAGTGGCTGCCGGTGACGCGGTCGGGGCCGCGATGCAGGCGATGACGAACCCCGAGTTCTACAACACCACCGTGCGCGAATTGGCGACGCCGTGGACGAACCGCGACCAGTCCGTATACGCGGATCTCAACGACTCGACGGCGACCGTGATCGGCATGGTCCGCGACGACGTGCCGTTCGACCAGGTGATGTACGAGGACATCGTCTATACCGGGTCTGGAGCCGCGACGAGCGTCGCGTACTCGCAGGCCGACAACGCGCACTACCTCGATCTGCAGACGAAGCGCGTCGATCTATCGCAGACGGCGAACCTGGTGCGCGCGACGCAATCGAGCCTGCCCGGGAGCGTGCTCCGCGCAAGCGACACCGCCGGCATCATGACGACGCGCGGCTTCGCGCAAGCGTTCCTCGTCGCGGGAACGAACCGCGCGGCGGTGCGCTTCGCAACGCTCAACATGCTGTGCATGGACATGGAGGATTTCCGCGACGTGTCCGCGTGGCCGGACCGGATCCGCCAAGACGTGAGCCGCTCACCGGGCGGTGACAGCAACTTGTTTCTCAACGACTGCATCGGCTGCCACGCGGGACTCGACGGACTCGCGGGCGCGTTCGCGTATTACGACTACGACGCGACCGCGAACAAGCTCAACTACACGTTGAACATGGTGCAGCCGAAGTTCTTGAAGGCGCCGACCACGTTTCCGTACGGCTACCAGACGACCGGCGACTCGTGGATCAACTACTGGCGAGTCGGGCCGAACGCGTTCGTCGGCTGGCAGGGCTCGGGCTCTGGCAGCGGCGCGAAGTCGCTCGGCATGGAGCTCGCGAAGACACGCCAGTTCTCCGAGTGCCAGGTGAAGAAGGTGTTCGAGAAGGTTTGCTACCGCGCGCCGAACGGCGCCGCAGACAGCCAAGCCGTGCAGACGATCGCGAACAGCTTCGAAGCCAACAACCACAGCATGAAGCGCGTGTTCGCCGAGACGGCCGTGTATTGCATGGGCCAATAGCGCAGCGCAAAAAATTGGGAGGATCACCGTGAACCACGACAATCGATTCCAGCGCGGCGCACGCACGTTGCGCTTCGCTTCGCCGCGCGCACTCGCAGCGCTCGCGCTCGTGCTCGCGCTCGCCGGCTGCGTCCGCGACGAGCAGCCGGCGACATCGCTCATGGGCGACAGCACCGGCACGCAGACTCCGCAACCGCCAGGCAGCTCGCCGGGCACTCCGGCGCCCGGCACTCCGCCGGCCGACAACACGCCGGCGCCGGTCGACCCGACGACGCCGACGACGACTCCGCCGACCACGGACGTCGCGGCGTTCCAGCAGACGCTCTATCCGCACCTGCGCGATCCGCAAAACCTCTGCGTCGGCTGCCACGGCGCGACGCAAATCCCGACGTTCGCGGTCGCCGACGTGATGACCGCCTACAACGTGATCACGACGCAGCAGAAGGTCGACCTCGTGAACCCGCAGCTGTCGCGCGTCTACCTGCGGCCGGCCGTCGACCGCCACAACTGCGGCGGCAACGCGGCCTGCGACGCGATCGCGGCGGACTTCCTCGCCGCGATCCAGCAGTGGGCGCAGCTGCGGCCGGCGCAGCCGCCGCCGACGCAGCAGGCGCTGATGAGCGCGGTCACGAGCTTTTCGCAAGGCATGGGGTCCAGCAACGGGCGCGCCGACGCGAACGCAGTCGCGGTCTTCACGTTCAGCGAAGGCGCCGGCACGACGACGACCGACAAGGCCGGCCAGATCACTCTGCAATTGACTGGCACGCAATGGGTGCAAGGCGGCCTCAAGAACGTGTCGGGCAAAGCGCAGGCAAGCGCGGCCGATAGTCAGAAGCTCTTCAACGCCGTCAACCCCGCCGGCCAGTTCAGCGTCGAGGCCTGGATCATTCCGGACAACCTCACGCAGACGGGGCCCGCGCGCATCGTGAGCTACTCGAACGGCACGGCCACGCGCAACTTCATGCTGGGCCAGAACGCGACCGACTATCGCGGACGCGCGCGGACTTCGGTGAGCAACGCGAACGGCGACCCGCAGCTCGACGGCGCAAACCCCGACGTCGCGACCGCGCTCCAGCACGTGGTGCTCACGTTCGACCCCGCGGTCGGGCGCAAGCTCTACGTGAACGGCCAACTCTCGGCTCAGGAGACCGCGCCCGCGACGCTCGCGTGGACGAACGATCAGACGTTCGTGCTCGGCAACGAAACCTCGAATGACCGGCTGTGGATGGGCACGTTCGAGCTCGTCGCGATTCATAAGAAGGCGCTGAGCGCGGCGGAGGTGCAGCAGAACTTCGCGGCCGGCGCCGGGGGGCTCGTGACGCTGTCGTTCGACGTCTCGAGCATCGTCGGCGCGCAAGCGCACGTCGATGTGCTCGCCGCGCCGCTCGACGCGAAGAGCTACCTGTTTGCGAAGCCTACGTTCGTCGGACCGGCCAACACACGCGTCAAGAACATCCGGATCGCCGTCAACGACAGCGTGCCGGTCGCGGCGCAGACGTTCCGGCGTGTCGACACGACGGTGTCGGCGTCGGGCACGGAGCTTTCGGCGCTCGGCGCCGTGGTCCCTTCCGCGCTCGGCCCCGACATGGACAAGTTCCACTTGGAGTTCGAGGCGCTCGGAACGAAGGTCGGGCTCGCGGAAACGGTGCCGCCCTCCTCGCCGCCCGCGCCCGCGCCCGACGTGCCCGAGCCCGCGCTCGGCGTGCGCAGCTTCTCGCAGATCGACGCGACCATGGCCGCGCTCACGGGCATCAGCATCGGCGCGACCAACGTGCAGACGCTCTACACCGACGTACGCGACTCGCTGCCTGCCACCGCGAACCTGCTCGCGTTCGGCACCAGCCAACAGGTCGCGATCCAGCGGCTCGCAACGGCGTACTGCGGCGAGATCGTGACGAATGCGACGACGTGCAGCGGCTTCTTCGGCGCGTGCACGATCGGCGCGACCGCGCAAGGTCAGATCGCAGACACCGTCTACGACAAGCTGCTCGGCACGAATCTCGCGAGCCAGCCCGACAAAGCGTCCGTGCACACCGAGCTCGTGAAGATGATGAACGACCTCGGCTGCACGAATGGCTGCACGGGCACCACCGCGCAGACGGCCCTTCAAGCGACATGCGCCGCGACGCTCTCGAGCGCGGCCGTGACGCTCAACTGATTACCACGAGGATCACTTCCATGGGCAAATACACAGAGCTACAGCGCGCCGCGGCCGCGCGGCAACGCCGCTTCGAGCAACGCATCGAGGAGAACTGCCGGGTGAGCGGCCACGGCCGGCCCGCGACGCGCCGCGAGTTCCTCGCGCGCGGCCTGATCGCGGGCACCGCGACCGTGTTCCTGCCGAGCATCGCGACGTTGCTCGCGCGCGAGGTGCACGCGCAAACGGGCTGCCAGACCGCCTCGGGCGCCGGCATGCTCGGCGCGGGCAAGATCCCGTTCCTCGCGATCGACCAGGCCGGCGGCGCGAACATCGCGGGCTCCAACGTGATGGTCGGCAAGGCCGGCGGCCAGCTCGACTTCCTCGATGCCGCGGGCTACGCGAAGCTCGGGCTTCCGACGGCGATTCTCCCGCAGACCATCGGCGTCGACACGACGTTCGGGCTTGCGATGCATCGGAACAGCGCGCTGCTGCGCGGACTGCTCAGCAAGACGAGCGCCGGCACGCGCGCGAACACGAACGGCTTCGTCGTGCCGGCGCGCTCGGAGAACGACACCGGCAACAACCCGCACAACCCGATCTACGGAATCGCGCGCGCGGGCGCGAATGGCGAGTTCGTCGCGACGATCGGCTCGCAGAATACGGAGTCCGGTGGCAACTCCGCGGCGCCCACGTCGATGGTCACGGCGGACCTGCGGCCGACGAAGGTCAGCAGCCGCACCGAGGCGATGGGGCTCGTCGGCGGCGCGACGAACACGTTCCCGAACGGACGCGTTGCGCAGGCGGCGGCGACGTTGAGCGCGCTGAAGCTCGGCAAAATCGGCGAGACGCAGGCGACGAAGGACCTCGTGCAGTGCGGGTTCGACAAGACGACCGCAACGCTCAACACGACGATCACACCCGCGCAGCTCGACCCGAACACGGACACGCTGCTCCAGGCGATCTTCCCGGGCACCGAGCTCACGCAAAACGCGGACTTCAGGAAGGCCGCGGCCGCGATGAAGGTCGTGATCAACGGCTTCGGCGGCGCGGGCACGATCTCGTTCGGCGGGCGCGATTACCACCAGAACCCACGGCCCGACACCGACACGAAGGACTTCGTGATCGGCCAAGTGGTCGGCGCGTCGCTCGAGTATGCCGCGCAGCTCGGCAAGCCGCTGATGGTCTACGTGTTCAGCGACGGCTCGGTGTCGGCCGACACGAGCACCGCCGAGGACGACGGCAACGGCACGACCAAGTACCGCTGGCAATCGGACGACTCGCAGACCGCCGCGAGCTTCGTGCTCGTCTACAGTCCGACGGCGCGGCCCGCGCTGCGCAACGGCGCGGCGTCGCAGCAGCTCGGCGCGTTCAAGGCGACGGGCGCCATCGACACCGCGTCGAGCCCGTTCGCGAACAGCGTAACGCAGCTCGCCGAGATGGTCGTGTTGAATTACCTCGCGCTGCACGGCGAGGAGGCGAAGTTCAACACGGTGCTCACGAATCCGGGCCTGGGCTCGGGCGCGGCTGTCGCGCCCTACATCGCGTTCAACCGGATCGTGTGACGCGCGTGGGTCACTCGATGCGGACGCGGGCGGGCGGCCACGAACGCGCCCGCGCCGCGCGCGCGCGCCGATGACGCGTGCGCGCAGCGAGCCGGCGCGAGCACCGGCGCCGGACGGTCTCGGCGCGCTCGCGCCGCTGCTCGCGTGTCCGAGCTGCAAGCACGAAGGCGGCGGCCTCGCGGCACGCGGCGATCATTTTCTCTGCCTGAACTGCAAGACCGAGTTTCCGGTGCTCCGCAGCGGTGGTTTCCGGATCCCGTGGCTCGACCGCGCGCCCGAAGCGGCGCGCCTCGAGTGGCGCGCGCGATTCAACGAGTTCCTGGGCGCGAACGCGGCGGAGCGCCGGCGGCTCGAGCGCGCGCTCGCCGAGGTGCGCCGGAGCAAGCCCGCGGTCGCGCGCATTTCGGCGCTGCTCTCGGCGCGCGAAGCGCAGCGGAAGGAGATCGTCGACCTGCTCGCGCCGCTAGCGCTGGGCTCCATGCGCACGGCGCCGACTCTCGATCGGTCGGGCGTGCTGCACGAGCGCATGCCGCAACGATACGCGCTCGTCGACGAGCACGACGCGCTGCTGCGGGACTGGGCGTGGGAGAGCGTCGAGAACGACAGCCGATTCGAATGTGTGCGCGAGGTTTTGCCCGAGCGCAAGTCGTTCAAAGCCGGCAAGCTGCTCACGCTCGGGGCCGGCGCTTGCCGGCTCGCCTACGATCTGCACCTGCGCTACGCGCCCGAGCTGTCCGTCGCGCTCGACGTGAATCCGCTGCCGCTGCTGCTCGCGGCCCGCGTGCTGAGCCGCGAGACGATCACGCTGCACGAGTTTCCGGTCGCACCGTTGAGCCAGTCGATGGCCGCCATCGCGCGCCTGTGCGCCGCGCCGGCGCCGCTCGACGCCGATGGCCCTCCGTTCGTGCTCGTGCTTGCCGACGCGCTGCATGCGCCGTTCAAGCGCGGTAGCTTCGATACCGTCCTCACTCCTTGGCTGCTCGACATCGTGCCGCAGAGCTTGGCGGACTGGGTGCGCACGGTGAACCGGCTCCTGGCGAAGGGCGGCACCTGGATCAACACGGGGCCGCTCGCGTTCCGGCATCGCAACGAGGCGTGGTGCTATGGCGAGGAAGAGGTGCTCGAGCTCGTCGGCGCAAACGGCTTCGTGCTCGCGGCGTGCGAGCGGAAGAAGGTGCCGTACCTCCAGTCGCCCGCGAGCGGCCGCGGCAGAATCGAGCGCGCCGTGACCTTCAGCGCGACGAAAGTCGCCGACGCCGCCGCGCCGGAACGCCTCGAGCACCATGCGCCCTGGCTCGTCGATACCACGCGCGCGGTACCCGACCTCGACGAGCTCGTGGTCGCGTCGACGCAGCGGCTTTTGCAAGCGCAGATCCTCGCCGCGATCGACGGCAAGCGCAGCATCGTCGAGATCGCGCAGTTCGTCGCAAAACGCTACGGACTGCAGAAGAGCGAGGCCGAGGGCGCGGTGCGCCGACTGCTACGCGAGCTGTACGACGCGACTCTCGCCGCAAAGACGAGCTCGACTGCGGCGCTCGAGTAGCGTCAGCCCCGACCTTCGGCCACGGCCGGCTCGCCAACCGGCGCACCCGTCGGCCGCGGTGGCGCCTCGACGAGCCGCCGGTTGAACTGGTGGCGCAGCAGCAGAAAGCTCACGACGGCCTGCATCCAAACCGTCGCAACGGACACGTACCACAGCT
>Ga0163163_10006079_pt1 | contig 10505 bp, 8 predicted proteins | sample S65metaG_FD_119766 | JGI IMG/M metagenome (GOLD analysis project Ga0163163, IMG submission 119766) | Switchgrass rhizosphere microbial communities from Kellogg Biological Station, Michigan, USA - S6-5 metaG | ecosystem: Host-associated > Plants > Roots > Rhizosphere > Soil | place: USA: Michigan... | reverse complement strand
GAGACCAGGGATTGGCACTATCGACGGCCCACCCTGCGACGACTTGTTGTGGACCAATGATTTCTCCCCAGCCATGGAAAGTTGGCGGAAATGCGCTGACTCGAAATCCAAGCGCCAGGGCAGCGATAAAGATGGTTTCGAGCACGGCTTTACCTATCAAAAGCTGAATCAGGCGTGCTGGAGGTATTTTCATTTAAGCAGGCAGACTCTTGGGTGGGAAGAGATCAGGCCATTTGCGCCTAAACTCGACTCGAACAATCTCTTCAACCTCATCTGCTGTCGCGCATTCCAAACATCTCACCACAATCTCCTTCGCTGATTTGGCGTCAATCTTACCCAGTATTGACCTTACTCGCGGGATCAGCGCTGGAGTCATGCTGAGATCTACTGAGCCCATTCCGATTAACAAAACAGCATAAGCCGGAGTAGACGCCATTTCACCACAAACGATCACCGGAATCCCCGCCGCGCGAGCCGAACTCAAGGTTCGATCTATTTCATATAGAACCGCCGGATGCAATGTGCGAAACCAGTCTGAGACCTCATGATTTCCACGGTCAACGGCCAAAGTGTATTGGACCAGATCGTTTGTTCCCAGCTCAAAGAAATCCACTTCCCGGGCAATCTTTTCTGAAGTCAATACGGCAGACGGTACTTCAATCATTGCTCCTACCCGCACCGGGGCGACGGCGATTCCCGTCGACTGCATGTCTTCGAGTTCGTGTTGAATAACGCTCTTGGCGAGGCGCACGTCAGCTACATCGGCGACCATCGGCAACACAACGCTTAGCGGACCAGCAGTGGCGGCGCGCAGGATGGCTCGAACCTGAGTGCGCATCACCTCAGGATGTCTCAAATCGAAGCGGACTGCTCGCAATCCGAGAGCGGGATTACGTTCAAGCCGTTCAGACAAGTCACGTCCGATTTCACCACCAACGTCGAATAGTCTAACCACAGCGCCTTCGTCACCAGCCGCTTCAACTAGTCTCCGATACGCGAGATGTTGCTCTTCTTCGGACAACATCAAACCGGGTCGCGAAAGAAGAAACTCAGAACGAAAAAGCCCGATTCCAGAAGCGCCGAAGCGCTTTACTGCCTCGAACTCAGTAGGCAGTTCAACGTTTGCGCGAAGCACCACACTTACACCATCTTGCGTTTTTACTGGACCAACCTCCAGCGACTCGGGAAGGTATTGAGGAGCAGGAATCGTTTCCGCCGAAAACTGATATTCCTCCATCGTGGCGGGCAGCGGGTGAAGAATGACTTCGCCTCGCTTTGCATCGACGATGATCTTCTCTCCGGTACGCGTTCGGTGATAGAAGTCGCGCAAGCCAACGACAGCAGTTAAGCCGATACCACGCGCGATAATCGACATATGCGAGGTCCAACCGCCGGCATCGGTGGCAATCGCTTTCACGTACTTGAGATCTAATTCAGCTACGGTCGAAGGTAAAATGTCCTGGGCAACAATAACCGCATCTTCAGAAAGACTTGGATAAGCTCGTTCTTCTCCTGTCAGGTTTGCCAATAACCGTTGAATGACATCTTCGATATCAGAGCCGCGTTCACGTAGATACTCATCGCTAATCTGGGTGTAGATCGACAAGAGTCGATCGCCCACTACCCGAGCGGCCCATTCCGCATTTGCACGCTCCTTAACGATGTAATCTTCAACGTCACGGGTCAGTTTTGCATCGTCCAGAAAAAGTAAATGGGCGTCGAAAATATATGCGTGGCCCTTCCCCAGTTCCCTCTCGGCCCGTTGTTTGATCGACTCGAGTTGCGTTCTCGAAGCTCTGACGGCAGTTCGGAACCGCCTACGTTCGCGTTCGACATCCTGTTCACCGATCGAAGCCCGATAAAGATCTCGCGTCGCTCCCTGAATACGTAAAACCCGTCCAATCGCAACGCCATCAGACACGCCCAACCCTTTAATACGCAATTCGGCGTTGGCCGCTGAACTGCGCTCACGTTCGATTGGTTCTCCCTCGTCAAACTGCCGGACAAAGAGTACGCTGATTTCATTGAGGGCTTGTTCCTCATCAATCCCATCCGCAGTAAGCAGGAGCTCCGTGCCGCAGGCCGCGGCGAGACTTAATATACTTAAGATTGATTTGGCATCAGCCTCATCCTGTTCATTGGGCCGATCTACTCGCCGCAGTGTTATTGCGCTACGAAATTGAGAAGCTACTCGGACGAGATTTGCCGCGGCCCGGGCGTGCAGACCGAGACGAGCAGTGACTCTGAGCTTTCGTTGGGTCACTTCAATCAGTTCCGGTTTTTGAAGGAGGGGCGAGTAACGCTCCGGCCAGATAGATTCCCTGCCGACCCTGGTCGCAGATCTTGCGGGCGATTTCTGCAAGACTTTCTTCAGCTGGAGAAGTGGCGAGCTTAATTACCATGGGCAGATTCACCCCGGTGACCACTTCGACCGAGCCTTCTTCAAGGAACATCGAGGCTATATTTGTGGGCGTTCCGCCAAACATATCAGTCAGTAACAAGACGCCACGTCCTTGCGAAACTCTGGTGATGGCGCGCTGGACCTCATCTCGAGCGGCATCAACATCGTCGTGCCAGCCAATAGAAACCGCCGCGATATGAGAGATTGGTCCAATGATCATCTCAGCGGCGGCGAGCAACTCGCCGGCTAGATGTCCGTGCGTCACGATTACTCCAGATGTTCGCTTGACGTCAGTCGGCGGCGGGATATTACTCATGAGATTGCTCCATGCTGGTGGTCGGGTCGGTCATCTGGGGAAACCTTTGGAAGATTTTCCATTGATCATTGATCATTTTGTCATCGTCTGCATTCCAGGCACGTAACTCCAATCACACTTCTTCAAACATGCTTTGCCAAAAGTCGACTTGTGACAAGCCGCGAGCCATTAATACGGTACCGCTAGCGGACAAATAAATCCTCAACTTATGAAGTCTAGCCTCTCCCGCGAATCCCTTTACGAACGTCTCGGTGCCGCGCATGTACTTCAAATCCAGCACTTCTCAGGGTCCGGGCCAGCGCATTTGCCACCATCACTGAACGATGACGACCTCCAGTGCAACCAATGCCAACCGTAACGTATGATTTTCCCTCCCGTTTATAAAGCGGCAGAAGATACGTCAAGAGGTCTGTGAATCGCGAAATAGTCTCCTGAACCTCCGGGTTTGAACGCAGATATTTTACAACTCGACTGTCATGACCCGATAAGGGCTTGAGCTCAGGTATAAAGTGTGGATTCGGCAGGTGGCGTACGTCAAACAACAATTCAAGATCACCCGGGTTGCCGTACTTGTGTCCAAAACTCAAGATCTGAACACGCATTGGTGCGCCAGCCAACTCCGGACTAAACCGGTCGAGTAAAAACCGCCGAAGACTGTGAACGGTATGATCGGAGGTATCGATGATCTGATCGGCTAATGCACGAATGCTCGACATCGCTTCACGCTCAGAGGCAATTGCCGCGCGTAATCCGTCTCCTCTCTCTGCTGGATGAGGGCGTCTCGTTTCGCTGAAACGGTGTTGCAGCACCTCATCGGAGGCTTCAAAGAATAAGACTCTCACACTTAGACCAAGCTCGCGTAAGGCGACAAGTTGTTTCTCAAACTCGGCCAGAAAGACACCCTCTCGGATATCGATGACCAGGGCGGCACGGCGGATCACCTTCTCGTCTTCTTCGGAGGTAATCAAACGTGCAAACGTCTGCAGCATCGTGAGGGGAAGATTGTCGACGCAGAAGTAGCCAAGATCCTGAAAGGCATTGGTTGCGGAAGACATACCAGAGCCGCTCAGGCCGGTAATGATTACAATATCGGGAACTTGATTAGAACTGACAGACGGTGATTGGATTGTCGGATTACGAGCCATTCGCTGCGATGCGCTGTCGACCTCAGTTGATCGCTTTCGTTGCGGTTGGACAACTTGTTCCGCTTTGCTCTCAAGAGTACCTTAAAACGCAACAAGTTGTCCGGTTTTACCTCCGATTTTATGGCTCAATTAGTCCGTAATTGCCGTCCTTCCGCTTATAGAGCACTCCTAATCTCTGGGTATCGGCATCACGGAAGACGAGAAATTGATCGGCCTCAGATGACAAGCGCAGTGCGGCTTCTTCAGCAGTCATCGGTTTCACCGCATATCGGCGCGCGGCAACAATCCGCGGTGGGCGCGGAGTCGCTTCCAGATGACCATCGGGATCCGGAGCTACTCGGCCAGTCGATTGACCACTCTGCTTGCGGTCGATGATCTTCTTTTTCAGTTTAAGAGCTTGCTTTTCTATTTTGGAGATGGCCCTGGTCAGGGCCATGTACATATCCGCATTCGTATCCTTAGCGGTGAGCGTATGTTCACGCCAGTAGACTATGATTTCTCCGATTTGACGGTTTTTCTCCACGTCGATGATGATGTGAGTACTAAGAGACGAATCGTTGAAGATGTGGTCCAACTTCTTGAAATGACCCTCGACGTGTCGCCGAATAGCGGGAGACACCTCGACGTGCCGACCGGTATATTCAAATTTCATCAGCCAACTCCCTCCTCGAGCAGTGACAAAGATGCAATGCGAAACCTATCCTGATCGGGAAGGCTAGTCGCAACAGTTAACATGATACGTCTTTGAAGTTATTAAATCGCGCTGCGGGGCGTTCAGACAACTGCGCGGCGCTCGCGTGAGCCAGGAATTTGCATTTGATCGCGATATTTCGCAACGGTGCGGCGCGATAATTTTATTCCATCTTTAGCCAAGATCTTCACGACCTGGTCGTCAGTAATAGGATTATGCGAATCTTCTTCCTCGATAAGCTTCTTAATTTGTAGCTTTATTATTCGAGTTGATATTTCTTCGCCATCTTCGTTGAGCATGCCCTCAGTAAAGAATCTCCGCAGCTCAATTACGCCTTGCGGTGTATGAGCATACTTGCGATTAACAACTCGTGACACAGTCGAGAGGTGCATGCCGATATCTTCAGCAATGTCTTTCAGCATCATGGGTTTTATGTACTGCACGCCATGATCGAGAAAGTCCCGTTGCCGCTGCACTATCGATTCCACAACTTTATAGATGGTCTGCCGGCGATGCTCGATGTTTCGGAGGAGATCGACGGCGGAGCGCATCTTCTCTCTAATAAAGCTCTTCGTTTCGTTGCTGACACCCTGACTGAGCATGTGCTGATATTGCTGACTGACACGCAACCGCGGACTTCCATCATCAGCAAAATAGATAATGTAGTCGTCGTCGTTTTCGTCCAGCTTTTCGATATAGATCTCGGGGCTGATCAGAATAGGCTCATCTGAAGAGTAGCGGCGACCAGGATATGGATCGAGCGTGCGAATAAATTGAAGCTCTTCAAGCAAAACTTCAACCTCGACGCCAATCAGTTTCGACAAGTGCGGGAGTTTGTGCTGTTGCAAATCCGCCAGATGCTCAGAAATTAGCGTAGCTGCCAGCCGATCTTTTTGCCCTAACACTTCAAGTTGGACCAGCAAACACTCTCGCACATCGCGAGCACCACAACCGACTGGATCGAGACGCATGATAGATTGGCGAGCTTGCTCAACGACTTCCTCTGAGCATTTCTCCATCGCGGCCATTTCTTCATTCGTCGCATTGAGGCGACCGTCAGCATTCAGGTTGCCGATCACGCAGATAGCTGCTTCGAGCACTTCGCCCTCAACCGGACTCATGTGCAACTGCCACTCGAGGTGGTCCGCTAGAGACGGCGGACGCGTCAAAAACTGCTCAAATGTCGGCGCGTCTTCTTTATATTCAATTTCCTGGGTCTTATACCCCGGGTCAAGATAATCTTGAAATTCTCGCCCAAAATCTATTTCTTCGAAGGCGTCTCGCGCCCCTTCTTCGCTAACTGACTCTTCGCTTCCGCCTTCTTCAAAGTTCTCCGTAGTAACTGCCGCAAAATCGGATTCACCTTCGGTGCCCGCAGAAAGCGATGCGACTACTTCAGGATCTCCAGATCCGTTAGTCGAAGCTGCTGGAAATTCTGTCTCGCTCGAGGGCTGCTCAAATGAAGCTTCTCCATCCGAACTGGCCAGGTGATCGAGCACCTTTTCTGCCAGCTCTTGTACTTCCTCGTGACTGGGAACTTCCTCCAGAACGGGGTTCTCCAACAACTGCTGCTGGATGAGATCGGTCAACTCCAGAGATGTCATCTGCAACATCTCGATGCGTTGACGCAACTGCGGTGTCAGCACTAGTCGCTGGGATAAGCTGGTAGTTAATTTAAGGGACATTTATCGAACTAAAAATCGCTTTTGACTTCGTATTTTTGCACTATTGAAAGTGCACGGTAGAGGTTATAACCGATCCGGCATAGTTTGTGCGGAGAGGTGTCACATTCGAAACTTCTCACCAAGGTAAAGGCGGCGAACTTCGGCATCGTCGGTAAGATCTCTCGGTTTTCCGGACCTGAAAATCTTGCCTTCTGCCATTATGTAGGCCCGATCCGTCACACCCAGGGTCTCACGAACATTGTGATCGGTAATCAGGATACCGATGCCACGATCTCGTAAATAAATTATTACATTTTGAATATCGTCTACCGCCTTGGGGTCGATACCTGCAAACGGTTCGTCGAGGAGAATGTATTGCGGCTCTGTAGCGAGGGCTCGTGCTATCTCTGTCCGTCTCCGTTCACCGCCTGACAACGCGTCACCTCGAGTGTTTCTGACATGACTGATCCCGAATTCTTCGAGGAGTTCCTCCAAACGTTTGAGTTGTTCCCGGCGGCGCAACCCCATTGTTTCGAGCACAGCCAGAATATTCTGTGCAGTTGTCATTTTCCGAAAAACCGAAGGCTCCTGAGGCAGATATCCAATTCCCAGGCGGGCACGCAGATACATGGGCAATTTGGTGAGATCTTGCTCGCCCAGCAGGACTCGACCTCCATCCGGTCGTTCCAGGCCAACAATCATGTAAAAAGTTGTAGTCTTTCCGGCGCCGTTCGCCCCGAGCAGACCAACAACCTCTCCCTTCTCAACCTGCAGACTGACGTCATCAACGACTCGCCGTCTGCCGTAGTGTTTGACGAGGTGATCGCCGCGAAGAGCGGCTGTGTTTACTGCTTCACCGTCGGATTGCAACGAAGTCGCCACAGGTGTTGAAGTGTCAGCCGGCGTTCGTTCTTCGAGTTGCAATTGATCTAGACTCATCGAATACAGGTGCTATGGCTTCCTGATCTTGTGCGTCGATCGGATGCGGCCAGGTGATTGTGGTCCACGCGTATCGTCGGCGGTGACAATACTGTCTCTGACCGATAGGGTCAATCGTTCTCCCTGCGTATCGCCTTTCTCGGTGTCCTGCACCTTTGCGGGATTACCTTTGAGAATTGCGACTTCCGTTGCTGCTGTATATTCAACCCAGTCGCCAGTGCCACGTCTCGAAGGCTGAGTAAGCACCACATTCTTTTGGGCAACCGTCCTTTCCATGTCGTTTGTCTCTTTGGCTAGATAGACATCGGCAACTCCTCCAGTCAAGCGATCGGGACTCTGCTTAATATCGACATTGCCATCGTAATGGATGACACGATCGGCGTCGGAATAGAACATCGACTCAGCAACTGCGAAGACGGGAACGACTGAAGCCGCTCCGTCCACTGTCCGCTTTGCATTATAGAGAGCAGTTTGAACATGGCCCGCCGCTTCCATCCGCTTTTCATTTGTGTAGAGTGAAACTTTATCGCCTTTGACAAAGTTGTCGTCTTGCCATGCTCGGGCATTCCCGGTGTAGATAGCGAGACCACTCTCATGACGAAACTCGGCGCGATCGCTGGTCACAAATACTGGACTCTTAACTTTGGTGAAAGGCGTTGACCCATTTGTCTGTTCCTGACTGTAGTAGGTTGTGGCTATCTTGCCCCGGCCGTACGAAACGTTTCTAGAGAGGTCCGAGTCAAGTTCCAGGCCTTTGGTGCGAGCACGTGAGTCCCAGACGGTTGGCTCTCCGCCGCGCAGCCGGATCATTTGATCGCCGGACGTGTACGAGACGTTTTCCGCAATTCCATTGCGATCATTTTCGTTAAACTTGGCATCACCCTGCGCGTCCATGCGCTCTATATCCTGATTCTCGCGCAGAAAAGTTGCCGCCATGTTCTGTGATGTAATCGTTCTCGTCCCTCGATTCGGTACAGTCACGACGGGGTCGAGTACCGCCTTAGCGTTTCCATTCGCCTTGCAAAACCTGGTGAGATTGCCAGCCTCAAAGAAATCGCAGTTCAATTGTTGCGCGGTAAGCGTTTTTCGCTCAGCGGTTGCATTCTTGGCAACTGGATCGACAAAAAGTTCTGCAGCTCCCGTGACCTCAGCCTTTTCCAAATCTTTTCCAGACGCTCGCCAGGTTAATTTCACAGCGTCGCCAGTGAGTCGCTTGGCAGCTGCTCCCGGATCGTTGGCTTTGGACTTCGGGGCTGAGAGAGTCACGACACTCTTGCCAGAGGTTTGCATCTCACTCAGTAAGCTTTTCCCATCCTGCGTTTGAAACTTAACTTCAACGGAGTTACCGGCGTTCAGTTGCATATCCGAGTCGGCGTCGAGGCTTCGCGCAATCACATCATTCCAGCCAACCGCGCGCTGCAATAGTTGATTGCCGTCGAGAAAGAGATCCATGTTCAGGGAGTGGACCTCTGCCGCATTGCCCGGCTCCATTGCCCGCAGGTATGCATTCCCTCGTACCTCCACCTTTTCCAGTTGTTGCTTCTGGTTGAGATTTGCATAGATAGAATCGCCGCTCATGATGTCGCGGTTCTGTTCGACTGTGACTCCGCCCGAGAATGACAACTTCATCACGTCTTGTTCAAAAGTAGCCTGAGCAGATTTTATGGTTGCTGGACTCTGCTTAATCGTCTTTCCCTGACCGTCTGATTTTGGAGTAATGGTTACAGCAACACTATTCTTAAGGTCGAGGCGTTTAGCGTTCTGGTTCACGACTGCGCCAACCGAGGTTCCTTTGACTGTATCTTTTTCGAATTCCAAGGGAGCGTCCGTTTTGGCAATTTTTTCGTTTTGCTCAAAGACAAGTGTTTCTGTGCTTACTCGGAGCTTCTCTTTGGTCTCGATCTTTACGTTACCCTGGAATGTGATCACGGAGTTTTCAGGTAAATAGATGGCCCGGCTCGCGCTTATCTGGTCTGGTACATCGCCGACGTCGGGATAGACAGCGACACTAACGTTTTCCAGTTCGTGATGACTATCTGAGTAAGTGATGTCGCGTGACGCTTTGACCAGCAGGTAAAGACGATCGTTCTTCGTTACCTGTTGCTCGTAACCTTCAACGACTCCCGTAATGCTCTTAGACAATTCCGGCGTGCCTGGTTTCGATTTCCAGTGAGTATTTCGGAGACCGTAATAGGAGATGGCGACAAGTGCAAGCCCGGTGCAAAGTAGTAAAACGGCGGCGATTTTGGCTAATAGTGGGAATCGGGCTCGCAACCCGATACCAAAAGCTCGTTTTCTGGCGACTTCCTGCATTTAGCTACTTAGTATACTGCCAGTAATCTACAAAGCTTTAAGGCCCTTTGTCATTAAACCTTTAAAGTCATGGTCAGGCGGGTTCGATGCCGGACCACTTGGGGACGTTTGCTTGAGAGGATTTAGCCACCAGCATCCAGTACCGGAACGCGTAGCACCGGCTGAGTCCACTTATAATGAGCTGGCTTTTTTGTCCGTTTGAGCCGGCGCTACCGCGGTCCGGTACTGACTCGTGTTACGTCAGGCCGTGGGTAATTCAGAGGATTCGCAGACGTTTGAGAGTACTGGGAAACGGTGCCGATCTTTAGAAGGAAAATGAAAAATGATTAATGAGAAATGACCAACGACTTCTAGCCCTGGCTGGACCGAGGCTCTCTAGCCTGCGAACCAGCCATTCTGATCTAACAGCTTCACACCAATCCGCTTCGATCCATCAATTTCGTCGGTCCATGAGCCGTTCACTTCGGCTTCGAGTTTGCCGCCAAACGGAGGTATTAGGACCACGTTTGAACCGACTGGCACTTCTGCATCAATAATCAGAGTGGCGCCGCCGCGACTGATCTTGGTTGCTTTGGCCTTCAGGCTAAAAGGATTACCAGAGCGATCTTTCCCTTCAACCTCCAGATCAAATTCGACTGGTACTCGGGGACTTCTCGGTCGCTGTGAAGCGGCGACTTCACCTTGGGGATATTTCTCACTCATCAACAACTCACCGCCTTCTGGCTGTATTGATTATCGGGGCGAATACTGCTTCGTGCCCGGAGAGGAGGAGGGCACAGGTAGTTTACCGAATCTGACGTGATATTGATAGACCTTCTCTCTAATCGCCGTAATATGCGTTGAATTTAATATCGAGGATCAATCTACGCAGAGAGACGCAGAATCTCGAGGGGTGAGGCAGAGACAAAACCGGCGAGATTCCAGGCGTTTCTGGGCCAGTCTAAAAACGACCATTGCGTTAAATTAGGTCAGATCGCAGCGGAAATGTAATGAGAGGCCAACCCGGCAAGAATCAAGGTGCCCACAATCAAACGAT
>Ga0163163_10006078_pt1 | contig 10505 bp, 9 predicted proteins | sample S65metaG_FD_119766 | JGI IMG/M metagenome (GOLD analysis project Ga0163163, IMG submission 119766) | Switchgrass rhizosphere microbial communities from Kellogg Biological Station, Michigan, USA - S6-5 metaG | ecosystem: Host-associated > Plants > Roots > Rhizosphere > Soil | place: USA: Michigan... | reverse complement strand
GTCGGCTTCAACGACCCGACGCCGGCTGCGCCCGTCGGGGGAAACCCCGGCACCACGCTCGGCGAATAGCGCACCAACGTGTTCATGCGCGCCGCCGCCATCTGGGAAGCGAAACTCCACCCGAAGCAGGACATACGCGTCCTCGCCGCTTTCAGCCCGCTGGGCACGAACGTGCTCGGATCGGCAGGGGCGATCCAGATCTTTTCCAATTTCCAGGGAGCGGAGCTTCCGAACACGTGGTACCCGGTCGCGCTCGCGAAGCATCTCGCGAACACCGATCTCAACCCGTGCGGCACCCCGCTGACGGTCCTCTGCTTCGACATCAATGCGCAGTTCGCCACGACCTTCAACTTCTACATGGGGTTCGACAACAACGAAGGAGCGGGCCAGCAGGATTTGTTGGTGGTGATCCTCCACGAGCTGGCGCATGGCCTCGGCTTCGCCAACTTCGTGAACGTGTCGAACGGAACACGCCCGTTGGATACGGCGGACGTGTACTCGGAGTACACCCTCGACGTCACCAGCAATCAGGTCTGGAACCACATGACCAACGCCGAACGTCAGGCTTCGGCGATCAATGTACGCCACGTTTCCTGGAACGGCGTGAACGTCAACGCCGCGGTGCCGACGGTCTTGAAACCTGGCGAACCGTCGCTGCTCGTGCTCACCGCGAATCCGGTTCTGGCGCTGCCGGTTGGCGACGCCTCATTTGGCGCGCCGCTGACCAGCACCGGCATCACCGGCGAGGTCGTCGTCGCGCTCGATGCGGCCAACGTTGACGGGCCGCTGACCACCGACGGCTGCTCGCCGATTCAGAACGACGTCGCCGGCAAGATCGCGTTGATCGATCGCGGCACGTGCGGGTTCGTCGTCAAGGTGAAGAACGCCCAGAACGCGGGCGCCAAGGCGGTGCTCATCGCCGACAACGTCCAGAGTTCTCCCCCGCAGGGCCTGGGCGGCACCGACCCGACGATCACCATCACATCGGTTCGAATTGCCCTGTCCGATGCGAATGCGATCAGAGCCAGTCTGCCAGGCGTGACGGTGAAGATGGCAATCGACGAATCGGTGCTGGCCGGCACCGACCGGGTGAAGGGCCTGATGATGCTCGCCGCCTTCAATCCGGTGATCACCGGATCGTCAATTTCTCACTTCGAGGGGGTCGCGTCTCCCAATCAGCTGATGGAACCCGCGATCAATCCCGACCTGACCACGGCCGTCGACACGCCGCGCGATCTGACGACGAAGCTCTTGACCGATATCGGGTGGTTCTCGGATAAGGACGGAGTGCCGGACGGGGCCGATCGCTGCCTCGCATCCGACATTCGTCCGACCGTCGTGATTCAAGATTGCGACACCGGCGTAACCAACGTCGTGCAAGCCGACGGCTGCACGGTGTCCGACGTGGTGTCACAGTGCACGGCGAACGCCAAGAATCATGGCGACTACGTGAGCTGCGTCGCCCAGACGAGCGACGGGCTGCGAAGCCTGGGCGTCATCAACGTCACCGATCACGGCAAGATTCAGAGCTGTGCGGCACGGGCCAGATAGCCAAAAAGGAGGCTGGCACCTTCCCGGGGAAGGTGCCAGCCTCCTTTTTCTTGGTCGCGAGCCGTAAGCACAACCCTATCAGCTACTTGCCAGCTGTTTCTGCCGTCAGCTCATACGACCGTAGTCGCGCCGTGTGATCGTAGATATGTGAGACGACGATCAGCTCGTCGGCCTGGGTGCGAGCGATGAGGTCGTCGAGATCTCCGCGCACCGTTTCCGGCGACCCGACGATCGAAACCGATTGGATCTCGTGAAGCGGGATTCCACGGAACGGCGTCACCTCTTTCTCGAACTCGCGATTCGGCGCTGGCAGCGTCGTCGGCATCCCGCGACGCAGGTTCGCGAACGACTGACGACCTGACGTCGCCAGGAAACGCGCCTCCTCGTCAGTATCAGCGGCCACAACATTGACCCCGAGCATCAACTGCGGACCTTCGATCACGGCGGACGAACGGAACCGCTCGCGGTAGATCGCGATCGCGTCCATCATCTGAGCCGCGGCAAAGTGGGAGGCGAAGGCGAACGGGAGACCCAGCATCGCCGCAACCTGCGCACCGAAGAGGCTCGACCCCAGGATCCAGATCGGAACATCGAGGCCACTGCCCGGAGTTGCGCGGACCATCTGCCCATCTTCCGGATGGAAGTACGACATCAGTTCGAGCACATCGTGCGGGAAATCGTCTGGATCGCTGTGCAGGGTGCGTCTCATGGCACGCGCGGTCACCGGGTCGCTTCCTGGCGCCCGTCCGAGGCCGAGATCAATCCGGCCCGGAAACAGCGACTCGAGGGTGCCGAATTGCTCGGCGACGACGAGCGGCGCGTGATTGGGAAGCATGATGCCGCCCGCGCCGACACGGATCGTCTTCGTCCCGGCGGCTACGTGCGCGATGACGATGCTGGTGGCGGCGCTGGCGATGCCAGGCATGTTGTGATGCTCGGCAATCCAGTAGCGTTTGTAGCCCCAACGTTCCGCATGCTGCGCAAGGTCGCGAGAGTTTCGAAGAGAAACGGCAGCGGTGCTGCCGTCAGTAATAGGGGAGAGATCGAGAACGGACAACGGAACCATTCAGCTAGTGTGCCACTGTCACAGGTGCCCGTCTCGTTCTCTCCTCCGTACGTCTAACTTTTGACTTTTTAGCTTGGCTACCGCAGCGTTATCGTCACTCTGTACTCCCCGCTGTTGTCCTGCAGGTAGTCGTCGTTGACGCTCAGGTAAAGCCGGCCAGTATTCGACACGTTCACTTGTCCCGAATCGCCCATGAAAATCGGTGCGCCGGTGCCGATTCGGCCGATCAGTGCGCCGGCAGGCCTGTCTCTGAAGGGGGCATTGTCCGCGCGCCGACCGCTCCAGGCCCCGGCGGGGGTTGCCCCATCGTTCTCGTTGCTCTGCGACATGCCAATGGTGCCGGTGGCCCGGTAGTCGATGACGCTGCCCGCGCGCACGTCGATGCCAGTGTCAAACCACCGTTGGGTGGATGGGACGACGACCTCGCGCGAGGATGAGCCGCTGGTCCCGACCAGACCAGGCCTCGTGTCCGCCGAAGCCAACTCGTCGCGCCGCAACACGCCATCGCCGTTCCGGTCGTACTGATTGAAGCTGCGGCGGGACCACTGCCACTCATTCGGCGTAATGCGTCCGTCGCGATTGCTGTCGATCGCATCGAACCTGTCCGACTGTCGGTTCTGCTCTTCACCGACGACCTCCGCACGGCTCAGCACGCCATCCCGGTCGCGATCGAGCCATCGAAACGCGTCGGCGCTGCTGTGCCATTCGGAGCGCTCGATGCGGCCGTCATTGTTGCTGTCGAGATAATCGAACCGATCCTCCCGGTCCGTGTCGGTGTCCGCATTCAAGAATTCGCGACGTGACAGGATGTTGTCGCCGTTCTGATCCGCCCGTCGGAATGACTCGTAGTCGAAACGCCATTCGTTCCGCGCGATGCGGCCGTCCCTGTTCGTATCAAGGCGATCGAATTCAGCCTGTGTCCAGTCGAAGAGCGTCGGCTGGGCCGACGTGGTGTAATCGTCGTTGCCGTTCACCGGCCGCGCCGCTCCGACGCGGACCTCGTTGCCAGACAGAACACCGTCGCCGTTCCAGTCGTGCGCGCGGAAGGATGCGTCGCTTCCCCGCCATTCACGCCTGGTGATGACGCCGTCCCGATTTGTGTCCATTCCCTGAAAGCGCATCGTTTCGCGCGATTGTGCAGTGCGCGACCGCGGCTGATCCTCATCTTGTGCGTGCGCCGCGGGCGCGCCGATCAGTGGAAAAACTAACGCGAGTGCCGTCACGAATACCTGAGGTCGCATGACTGCCTCCTGACGCCTAAAGAGGCAGAAACCGTACCGGCCGACCTCGGCAGGGTGAAACCCCTCAATTTTCGCCTTGTTGCCGCACTTTTGCCTTTTTCCTTTTGCCTTTCGCCTTCCTTATAATTGCCGCGAGTGTCCGACAGCGGTCCCCACAAGAAGGTATCGAACAGCCTGGTTGCGCTGAGTTCCGCGGCAGTGCTTGCTGTGTACTCCGCCGGGTACATCCGAACGAAATCAGCCGCGGATCGATTCGCCGTACAGGCCGACGCACGACGCCCGGCGATACCCGGGCCGGCAACGAGCGGACGAGCCGAGACTTCGACGCGAGCACTCCCGGCGGCGCCCGCGGACCCAACATCAACATCACCAGCAACGCACGGAGAATCGATCCCGGTGTCGGCCGCTCCGGTTGCATCCGAAAAACCGGCCCGCTCTGCCACGCGTAAGACGACACGTCGCCCACCCGCCAAGGCGGCCACCGTGGAATCCGCGCTCGCCGCGCCGCTCTTGCCATCTCCCGTAGCGGCTGCCGAATTGCCTCCGCCCGTAATCGAGCAGACGGCGGCGACCCCACCTCCTGCACCACCCGATCCACCGAAGCCGAAGTACAAGGACGGGACCTACTTCGGTTGGGGGACCTCGCGGCACGGCGACATTCAGGCGCAAGTCATCATTCAGGACGGCCGAATTCTGTCGGCGACGATTGCGCAGTGTCTGACGAGATACTCATGCTCCGTCATTGCCAAGTTGCCCCCTCAGGTCGCCGAACGACAGAGCCCCGAGACCGATTACGTCTCCGGGGCGACCCAGAGCACCAACGCCTTCTATTACGGCGTCGTTGAAGCACTTTCGAAAGCGAAGTGACGAGCGTGCCCACCCGCACCGAGGTGCTGATGGGCACGCTCGTGACCATCCAGGTCGTGCGTCCTGGCGCCGACGCCGCCATCGACCGGGCGTTCGGGTGGTTTCGGGAAATCGAGGCGCGCTGCTCCCGATTCGATGAACGCAGTGAGCTCGTACAGCTGGCCGCGCACGTCGGCGAACCGGTTCCCGCGAGTCCAATTCTTTTTGAAGCCGTCCGCTTTGCGCTTTCGGTTGCGGAAGAAACCAGCGGCGCTTTCGATCCCACCGTAGGCCGTCGCATGGAGTTGCGCGGCTTCAACCGTGAAGACCGAACGGGCCGGACCGTCGCCACGCTGATTCCGGCGAGCGACGAGGTCAGCTATCGCGACGTCGAGCTGGATCTTGAACATCGGACCATCACGCTCCGGCAGCCGTTGTTGCTGGATCTCGGCGCCGTGGCAAAGGGTCTGGCCGTGGACGCCGCCGCCCGCGAGCTGCAGCCGTTTCAGGATTTCGCGATCGACGCAGGCGGCGACCTCTATCTCGGCGGCCGTAATCCAGCAGGAATGCCGTGGTCCATCGGTATCCGCCACCCGCGTCACGACCACGAGCTCATCGACTCGCTGACGGTCTGCGATAAAGCCGTGTGCACCTCCGGTGACTACGAGCGCGTCATGTCCGCACATCGGGAACACCACATCGTGGATCCGCGCACCGGCAACTCTCCTGCCGCGGTCGCCAGTGTCACTGTCGTCGCGGCCACCGCACTCGCCGCTGATGCGCTCGCCACCGCCGCGTTCGTGCTCGGACCAGCCGATGGGCTCAAGCTGCTCGAACGTCACGGCGTCGAGGGACTGATCGTCACGACGGAGCTCGATCGCATCGAAACATCGAGCCTCCACCAATGACGGTTCGGCACTTCTTCAAGACGCCCAAAGGACTCCTGACGCTCGTCCTCATCGCGCTCGTCGCACTGGCTGCGCCGCATGAGCACATTCCGACCGTCGCCCCCGGCGTACTGAGTGCGCTCGCCGCGTCGGCGATCCTCGACGCCCTGATTCTTCGCTCGCGTCATACGCGCTGGGAGTTTCCGAGCGGTGCGGTTCTTACCGCGTTGATCGTGTCCATGGTCCTGAGCGCGCAGACACCGTGGTACGTGGTGACGCTCGTCTCGGTATTCGCGATCATCAGCAAGTACGTCGTTCGCACCCGCGCAGGGAATGTCTTCAACCCTGCCGCCCTGGCGATCGTCGTGACGTTTCCGCTGTTTCACGAAGGTCAAAGCTGGTGGGGTGCGCTGCCGGAGGTCGCGCCCATCGTCCAGGTGTTCCTCCTCGGGACCGGCGTCTTCATCGCGGATCGAGTCAACAAGATGCCGCTCGTCCTCGCGTTTCTTGGCGCGTACTATGTGCTGTTCACGATGAGTGCGTTCATGAGCGACCCCGCCTGGGTCTCCGAGATATTCCGGACGCCTGACCTGCAGGCGGTCCTGTTCTTCGCGCTGTTCATCCTGACCGATCCCCCCACTTCGCCCGTGAGGTATCCCGATCAGCTGGTGTTTGCGGTAATTGTTGCGGTCGCCAGCTTCGCGATCTTCGAGTGGACTGGGGCGGTGTACTACTTGCTGGCGGCCGTGCTCATTGGCAACGTCTGGGAAGCGTGGCGGCGCGTACAGCGCCGCGCCGGTCATACCTTTCCGGACGGCATCAGCGTGTTCGCCCGCGAAATCGCGCCGTTGCTCAGGCGCGCCCGTTGACAAACCGCTCGGCTCCATGCACCATAGCGCGCCTCAACCAGTCTCGTTATCACTTCACGTCTTGAACGCAGGGCGCGTGCGGAGCATTCATGATTGGACACACTGCCGTACGTGACGCGCTCGACCGCCGCCTTTTCGATCGTCGCCTTTTCAAGAGCGCGGCCATTGTTTTTCCTCTTCTGATCCTGGCTGGATTCGCTCGCACCTACTACTTGCGCGGCCTGTTCGACGTGCCTCCACTACCGTCGTTCATCGTCCACCTCCATGGCCTGACGATGACCGCCTGGGTGATGCTGTTCATCGCACAGGTGTGGCTGATCTCGTCGAAACGTGTGCGGGTACACCAGCGACTTGGCTACGGTGCGATTGGCCTGGCGATACTGATTCTTCCGATTGGGTTCGTCACCGCCGCCCGGTCCGCAAAGTACGGGTCGTCGTCGACGCCTCCGGGTGTAAACCCGCTGGGCTTCATGATCGTGCCGCTGTTCGACCTGATCATGTTCACGATCTTCTTCGCGGCCGCGATTTACTACCGCAAGAAGCCCGCCCAACACAAGATGCTGATGTTGTTGACGGCAATCAATTTCCTGCCGCCTGCGATTGCCCGCATTCCCATTGATTCGTTGCGGGCCCTTGGGCCACTCTGGTTTTTCGGTTTGCCCACACTGCTGGCACTCGCGTGCATTGGCCTCGACAGGTGGCGCTACGGGCGCTTCAACATCGTCTTCCTTGCGGGCACATTCCTTCTGATCGGGTCCTACGTCGCGCGGCTGATGCTGATGGAGAATCAGGCCTGGTTACGCGCCGCTCGCTGGCTGACCAGCTTCGTCTGAGCCGTTTCAACCGAATCGGCTGACTTTTCCCTTGTGTGTTGTCGCGTGGCCGCGGATCATACCCGCATGTCAAAGCAGCTGCTCGCGTGTGTGATGGTCGTAACGGCGGCGACATCTGCCCTGGCCTGGAGAGCCAGCGCTCCGGACACTCACGGTGTCGCGGTCACGAATCGGCCGGCCGAACGGCGGGTCGACATCTCGATTGACGGCCAGCCATTCACCTCATACATCTATCCGCAGTCGTTCGAGAAGCCGGTGCTGTATCCGATTCGCAGCGCGGCTGGCCTCTTGATCACGCGCGGGTATCCGCTCGACCCTCGGCCGGGTGAACGCGCGGACCACCCGCATCACGTCGGTCACTGGTTCAACTACGGCGACGTAAATGGTTACGACTTCTGGGGGAACTCGAGCGAGACAGCCGCGAACCTGAAACCCAAGACCGGTGTCATCGTGCAGAAGTCAATCACGCGCGCGGCAGGCGGCGAGAAATCCGGCGAACTGTCCGTCACCGCGGATTGGGTCATACCGGACGGATCGGTGCTGCTTCGAGAGCAGACGCGGTTCGTGTTTGCCGGGGCCCCTGGCGTTCGCACGATCGATCGCACCACGACGTGGACGGCGGGAGATAAGGCCCTCACCTTCAACGACACGAAAGAGGGGGCGTTCGGGATTCGTGTGGCGCGATCGCTTGATTCGCCGGTTCAGCAACGCGATTCCTTCGTCGGCGCTGACGGCAAGCGGGGGCCGGCACGAGCTGACGATAACGTCGGCGTCACGGGGCGATATCTTGGCAGCGACGGCAAGGCCGGCGATGCCGTGTGGGGAACGACAGGTCCCTGGATGAGCCTGAGCGGATCAGTGGACGGAAAGCCCGTGACGATTGCGATCCTGAATCACCCGTCAAGCACGAACTATCCCACCTACTGGCACGCGCGAGGCTATGGCCTGTTCGCGGCAAACCCGGTCGGGCGTCACGCGTACGATCCGACGCAGCCGGAACGAGTGCTGACGTTGGAGCCAGGCAAGTCCGCCACGTTCCGCTTCCGCATCCTGATTCGAGACGCGAAGCTCGGACGCGATGACCTGGAGAAGGAACAGTCAGCGTTTGCACGAGAGAAGTAATGTAGCTTCCGTCTTTAGGCGGAAGGATGTGGCTGTCGCTCGATCACAGTTAACGGCGGGACGCATCCTCCTGATCGTCTGCGGCGTCCTGGCGGTTGCCGGCCCGGCGTCGGCGCAACCGTGTGCGCCTCTCCAGGTGCGCAATCCCGCGGGCAACTACTTCATCCCCGGCGTCAAGGGCGACATCCCGTATTCAGGCGATCTCGCCTTCGATGCGTACGTCCAGCAGGGATCGGCTCGCCCTCCGTCAGTCGTCGTCATCCACGGCGGTGGCGGGACGTCGGGCAGCCGAGTCGCGCATGTTGGCCAGATTCTCGAGACGTTGACGCACGCCGGGTACAACTGGTTTGCGCTTGATTACAGACTCGGCGGACCTGGCCGGTTCGACGACTCGCTTTCGGATGTCCGGACCGCCGTGGCCTTCATTCGCTGTCACGCCGGCGAACTTCGGATCGATGCCAATCGCATCGTGCTCCTGGGCGAGGACTCCGGCGCGCAGCTGGCCGGGTCGCTGCTCACCGAACGATCGCCCGGCGTCATCGGCGCCGTGCTGATTGGCGGTATCTACGATGGAGAGGGAAACGTCGCCGGGATCCGGGGTGCGGGGGCCGGGATCCGGGCTGGGGGGCAGGACGTTCCGCAGCTCGTGATCCACGGCGGTGCCGACACCGAGGCATCGATTCAGGATGCGCGGCGCTATTGCGATCGAGTCGGGCAGTCGGGACCGCCCTGTCAGCTTGTGGAAGTCGCTGGTGCGAGCCATCGAAGCGAAAACTGGTGGCCAACTCAATGGCACTACAAGCAAACCATGGTGAAGTGGCTTGGCGGGCTTGGATCGCGTCCAGCGCTGCCGCATCGACCAATCGCGGGCAGTGTTCGCAAAGACATTCCGTACCGAACGTCCCCCACCCTCGGGCTCGACGCGTTCGTCCCACGATTCAGCACACCCGCTCCGGCGGTGATTGTCGTGCATGGCGGTGGCTGGGAGGCTGGCGACAAAGTCACCTACATCACACCCATGCTGGAGCCGCTCGCCCGTGCAGGGTTGACATGGTTTTCCATCGACTACCGACTGACGCCGGCGTTCACGCACGAGGACCAGCTCGCCGATCTTCGCGCAGCAATCCGATTCGTTCGTAACGAACACGAGCGTTTCCATATCGATCCGGCGCGAATATTCCTGCTCGGAGAGTCCGCGAGTGGACAGATGGTGGCGCACCTCGCTACCGAGGATCGCTCGTTGGCCGGCGTCATCTCGTTCTATGGTGTGTACGATTTCAACGCGATGGTCACGGACCCATCACCACGATCCCTGCTCGTACGGCTCTTTCGTCGTGACGTGTTGAACGATGACTCGCGCGCGGAACTCCGGCGGTACTCGCCCCTGTATGGTGCCCACAAGGACATGTCGCCGGTACTCCTGGTCAATGGCACCGGCGAGCGGCTCTGGGCGCAGGCGCAGGCATTCGATCGACGACTGACAGAGCTGGGGGTGAAGCACGATCTGATCTCCCTCGACGGCGCTCCGCACGGGATGGAAAACTGGGAAGGACATCCCGAGTGGGCGTTCTACAAGGCGCGCGTCGTCGAGTGGATCCGGTCAATCGCTAATCACTGATCACTGATCCTCGAATCCCCGATCCTCGAATCACTGATCCTCGAATCCCGATCCTCGAATCTCTGATCCTCGAATCCTGCATCCCTGAATCTCGATCAATTCGTCCGAGCCAGTACAACCCAATCCAGCGCTGATCGGATCGCGTCGTACATCGCGGTTCGTGCTCCGCTGAAGTTGTGATTGCTCGCCTCGATCGGCTGGAGCCATCGGTACGGCGTATCGGGGCCAAACTGTTCACGCGCCTTCGCGGCTGGCAGGTAGTGATCGTGTGTCGATTGGACGACCGCAATCGGCAGATTCCCCAGCTGCTCGAGGTATTCATAGACGTTCACCATGACTGCCGGGTGCGTCTCGTGCGGCAGTGCAAGGTGCCGATGCCAGCGGACGTATTCTTCTTCCTGCGTCAAGGCGACGGCGACGACGCCGGTGATCGAGTCTCGCAATTGACCGGCAGCCACGACGGAAAGGCCAG
>Ga0163163_10006077_pt1 | contig 10507 bp, 5 predicted proteins | sample S65metaG_FD_119766 | JGI IMG/M metagenome (GOLD analysis project Ga0163163, IMG submission 119766) | Switchgrass rhizosphere microbial communities from Kellogg Biological Station, Michigan, USA - S6-5 metaG | ecosystem: Host-associated > Plants > Roots > Rhizosphere > Soil | place: USA: Michigan... | reverse complement strand
GAGCGCGAGCAGGTAGAGCTCGACCGTTCGGAGCCACTGGTCGGTGAAGTGGACGTCGACGCTCCCGGCCTGCACGGGCGCGGCGATCGCCCAGCCGTAGCCGGCGAACGGCGCGAGCACCTCACCGCCGTTCTCCACCCGCCAGCCGGCGTCGAACTGATGGGCGACCACGACGGTGCCCGGGGCATCTGCGGTCCCCGAGTAGGTCTCGCCGCCGCCGTCGAGCGGGCTCGAGATCACGACGGGCGACGCCTCGACGGCGGCCGGGTCGGCGTGATCGGGCACGGGCGCGTTGGCCGAGACGAATGCCGTCGGAAGGACGGCTGCGTTGCGGAAGATCGTGAGCCCGCCCGCCGGGAGCCGGTCCAGATCGAGCTGCTCCGTCAGGCGTTCCACGACACCCGGCGGGAGATCGCCATCCTCGGCGATCACGAACCGGACCCCGAACGGTCCGAGCAACGCACCGGCGTGCCGTGTGCCGCCGGCGAGGAGCCGTTCGAGGACCGCGTACAGCTCGTCGTAGCCGTTGCCCGACCGCGCGCGGCCCTCGTCGAGGGCGGATACACCGTCGCGGTCCGTGAGGCCGAACCGCACGGTCCGGTCGCCGGCCTCGGCCAGAGAGATCGGGTCGCCGCCGGGCGCTGGGAACCGGTCGCCGTCCGGTTCGCCGAGCCACAGGATGCGGAACGGTCCCTGCGCGGTCGAGGCGATCACCGGCCACGCGGGCGGCAAGCCACCGGGCCCCACCGCCCACTCGGCGAACGTGACCTGGAGCGCCTGCCCGGCGATGCCGACGGACAGTACCACCGCCAGGACCGCCACCCCGAGCTGCCGGGCCCCGAAGGCCTGCCGCTCCAGCCCCTTGCCGAACGTCGAGAGTCCGTAGGCGAGGAGCGCGCTCTCGGCGACCGCGGCCGCCCCGATCCACATCGGCGCGTTGCTGAGCGCCGCCGGCAGCTGCCCGGCGACCGACGCCCATGCAAGGAGCGTCCCCGAGACCGCCACGATCAGCGCTCGCCACGCGCGACCGCGCTGCGGATCCCCCGCGCCGGCGAAGCAGACGATGGCCGCGATCGGCAGGAACGCTGCCACGGCCCAGGTGCCCGGCCCCGTCCCGGGCGCGAGCCGCAGCAGGGACCACGGGTCCGTCGTCCCGATCTCGGAGGTCAGGGCGGACGCCGGGTCACCGGACGCCGCGATCACGACCGGGAACGCGAGCGCCGCCGCGGCGAGCGCGGCGAGCACGACCAGCGCCGAACCTCGATCCCGCCGGCGGCCGGCCACCAGGTTCACCAGGGCGAACAGGGCGACGGGCAGGACGATGGCTGGCGCGAACGCTGCACCGACCGACAACGCGACACCGAGGCCGATACCGAAGCGGAACGGATGCTCGGGGGCGCGTCGAGCGAACGCGGCGTCGATCCGGTCCCACGCGAGCGGGAGGACCGCGAGCACGACCAGCAGCGAGAGCCGTCCCTCGGAGAACGACCAGAGCATCGTCGCGGAGAGCACGTACGCGGTCGCGGCCACCACGGCCGAGGCCGGTGAGCCGGTCTGGCGGGCCATCGCTCGGTACATCGCGATCACGGCCAGGGCCGGCATCGCGCCGAGAAGGACCTTCTGGGCGAGCGCCGTGCTCCCGAACGCCACCCACGATCCGGCCCCGAGACCGGCCAAGGCGGGACTGCCGGGCTGGACGCCCCCGAGCACCGTGGTTCGGACGCCGGAGCCGAACTCGCGGAAGAAGTCCCCGAGGTCGGCAGGGAACGCGGCGAGCGCTCCGCCCGAGAGGACCTCGGGGCCGACGAAGTGCCGCACTGCGAGCGCCCCGAGCCCGATCGCCAGGATCGACCCGAGCAGCACCGGATGGCCCGCCGCCACCGAAGCCGCGCGCCGCGGCAGCGGACGCCCGAGCTCCTCGTCGTCGAACTCCTCCAGACCCTCGTCCAGGAACTCCTCCGCGCGCTCGAACCACCTCGGTAGCCGGAACGTGGACGCCATGAACGGCCGGATCTTGCGATCGGCCACCGAGCGGACGGACTGGGCCCGGACCCGCCGGCGGAGCGTCCCCGGCAGGTGCAGGAGGTTCCACCCCCAGGCCGCCAGGAGGTCGAAGGCGTCCTCGAACCGCCTCGACAGGACCAGGTAGAGCATCCGGGCCACGCCGAGGACCACGTAGACGGGCAGGAGCCACAGCAGCGTGAGGACGCCATAGTCCTTGAGCATCGAGGCCAGCGCGGCGCGCTCGGCGTAGTAGCGGGTGCTCCTGGATGGCTGCTCCTGGGGCCGCTCGCCGCGACCGGTCGCGTCCCGGTGGCGAGCGGTCGCGAGCGGCGTCATGAGTACACGGAAGCCGGCCAGGCGCGCCCGCCAGCAGAAGTCCAGATCGTCGTGGTGGCCGGCGAAGCGCTCGTCGAAGGGTCCCGTCCGCTGCCACGCCTCGCGCGAGACCAGCATGACGGCGGAGGACACGAACAGGACCTCGAGCACCCGGTCGTACTGCCCCTGGTCCAGCTCGCCCTCCTGCAGGGGGGTGTAAGGGTGGCCGAACCGGTCGGTCGAGCGCCCCACCTCCCGGAGCACCCTCGGCTCGTCCCAGTCGACGATCTTGGGGCCGATGACGCCCACGCGTTCCACGGCCTTGATGCCTTCGGCGGGCTCGAGGAGGCGTTCGACGGCATCGGGCGCGAGCGCCGCGTCGTCGTGCACCAGCAAGAGGTAGTCGGCGGCCTGGGCGGGCGGGAGCTCGGTCGCGGCGGTAAGCGCCCCCGCGATGCCTCGGTTCTCCCCAAGGGCGACCACCCGCGCCTCACCGAGCGCCTGTCGGAGGAGCTCCAGCGTCCCGTCCGAGGAGCCGTTGTCCACCGCCACGACGCCCAGGCGCGGGTAGGTCTGCGCGGCGAGCGACTCGAGGCATCCGCGCAGCCATGCGACGGCGTCGCGAGTGACCAGCACGACGAGCACGCTCGGGGAGCGCACGTCGCGGGAAGCAGGAGAACGATCGACGGTTGTCGTGGCCATGGAGTGCGCCCAGAGGCGGCGCGCAGCCTAGCACGCCGGTGTTCGAACACGCGGAAGGGGGGCCATGCCCCCCTTCCGAGCATCAACAGCGATCCGACGCTACCGCTTCTTCGCGGTCCGCCTCTTCGCCGGCCTACGCGCCGCAGTCTTCTTGGCGGCAGACTTCTTGGCCGCGGTCTTCCTGCGTGTGGTCTTCCTGCGCGTCGTCTTCTTAGCCGCCGGCTTGCGCGCGGCGGTCTTCCTACGCGTGGTCTTCCTCCGCGCCGGCTTGCGCGCAGCGGTCTTCTTCTTCGCTGCGGGCTTGCGCCGCGTGGTCTTCCTCCGCGTCGTCTTCTTCGCTGCCGGCTTGCGCGCGGCGGTCTTCCGTCTACGGGTGGTCTTGCGAGCCGCGGTCTTCTTCGCCGCTGGCTTGCGAGCCGCCGTCTTGCGCTTCGCGGTGGATCTCTTCTTTGCGGGAGACATCGGTCACCCCCTTCCCTCGGTGTCAGGACGCCATACGCTTCAAGCGTCGCCGTTCGCGTTCACTCATCCCACCCCACACCCCGTACCGCTCGTCGCGGCGAAGGGCATAGTTGAGGCACTCGATGCGAACCGGACAATCGGCGCAGATCCGCTTGGCCTCTCTCGATGATCCCCCCTTCTCGGGGAAGAACACCTCCGGATCGTGTTGCCGACATCGCGCCCGCTCTTGCCATGGGATGTAGTGATGCATGTGGTCCCCGTTCCCTCCCCGAAATCACACGCGTGTGATTCTGGGCTATAGGTTCCCCTCTTGGCAAGAGGAAAACTCGAGTTCTCAGGCATCTCCACATGCGTCCCCAGAGAATCGAATACGTGCTCGGGCGCAGGTGCAAGAGGTTCTGCGAAGTATTTCGATGGTCTATCTCGTTGACCGGTTCGGTCAATCTCCTTGACGGAAACGGTTGTCGGAGGGCGTTCGATCGCCGGTCGCAGTCCCTAACGGCGCCATCGACACATGCGCATCCTGTTCGTTCATGTTGCGCTGCAACGGTTCGTACGTAGTCGACCGTTCGATGGGCGTGCGACCGATCGACGTGATCGCCGTGCGGATCTCCGAAGGCTCCATGCGGATCCCCCACTCGGCGCCCGCCATGCGGCTGATCGTTTCTTCCATCAAGGTGCCACCGAAGTCGTTCGCGCCGCCGTTCAGCATCGTCTGACACGCTTCCACGCCCATCTTCACCCACGAGACCTGGATGTTGTGGATAACTCCGTCGAGCAGGACCCTCGCGACGGCGTGCATCCGGCGGTTGTCGTCGAATGACGGGCCGGGTCGGGCCTTGCCGGCGAGATAGATCGGCGCGTTCTGATGGACGAACGGAAGCGGCACGAACTCGGTGAATCCGCCCGTCTCGCGTTGGATCCGCGCGAGTCTCCGGATGTGGAAAACCCAGTGCGGAGGCGCGTCCACGTGCCCGAACATGATCGTCGACGAGCTGCGGATGCCCAGGTCATGGGCGGTTCGGACGATCTCCTCCCACGCGTCGGCGGGCAGCTTGCCCTTGGTCAGCACCCAACGGACGTCGTCGTCCAAGATCTCGGCCGCGGTCCCCGGGATCGTCCCAAGGCCATGGTGACGGCACTCCTGGAGGAACTCGCGGAACGAGATCCCGAGCTTCGTGGAGCCGTTCAGCACCTCCATCGGGCTGAACGCATGGATGTGGATATCCGGTGCCGCGGCCTTCACCGCGTCGAGCAGATCGAAGTAGAACGACCCGGGCAGATCGGGGTGGATCCCGCCCTGCATGCACACCTCGGTGCACCCCCAGGCCGCAGCCTCGCGGGCTCGGTCGGCCACCTCGGCGAGCGTGAGCGTGTAGGACTCCGGGTCGATCTCGCGCTGCGCGAACGCGCAGAAGCGGCACCCGACGTAGCAGACGTTGGTGAAGTTGATGTTGCGGTTCACGACGTAGGTGACGCCGTCGCCCACGGCGTCGCGCCGTAGCCCGTCCGCGACGGCACACAGCGCCTCGAGGTCGTCGCCCTCGGTCCGGAACAGCGCGAGGGCCTCCTCGTCGCTGAGGGGCCGGCGCCCCTCGGCGTTGGCGAGCCCGGAACGGATCTCGGCGGCGAGCCGGCGCGGGGGGACGCGTTCCGCGTGCCATGCGCGGGTGCGTTCGGGGACGTCGGTCTCGCCGTAGACGATCTCGGCGTCCGCCCGGAGGCCGGCCCCCTCTACCTTCGCGAACGTGAGCTCGATGGAACGGGGCTTCCAGGCGACCTCGGGGTCCTGCCACCCGATCGGCGCCGCAACCGTGTCGGCGGCCAGGCCGTCGGGGCCCATCACGGCCGCGACCGGCGCCCGCATCTTGCCCGCGAGGAACGGATCGGGCCGCAGCGCGAACTCCGGGTAGATCGTGAGCCGCTCGCGGAGCTCGAGCCCGCCTTCGGCCGTCCGGCGGCCGAGCTCCTCGATCGCCGGCCACGGGCGCTCGGGGTTCACGTGGTCGGGCGTGAGCGGCGAGACGCCGCCCCAGTCGTCGATCCCGGCCTCGAGGAGGCGGGCCTGCTGCTCGGGGTCGGACAGGTTCGGCGGCGCCTGGACGTGCATCCGCGGTCCGAATACGATCCGCGCCGTCGCGACGGTGGCCAGGAACTCCTCGTCCCCCGGCTCGGGCGCGTCGTGCATCGCCGTCCCGGGCTTGGCCCGGAAGTTCTGGACGATGACCTCCTGGACGTGGCGGTAGCGCCGATGGAGATCGCGGATCGCGAGGAGCGACTCGGCGCGCTCCGCCAGGGTCTCGCCGATCCCGACGAGGATGCCGGTGGTGAACGGGATCGCCAGGCGCCCGGCGTCCTCGATCACGCGGAGACGGACGGCGGGGACCTTGTCCGGCGATCCGAAATGCGGGCCGCCGCGCTGGGACAGCCGGTCCGAGGAGGTCTCGAGCATCATCCCCATCGACGGCGCGACCTGCTTCAGGCGCGCCATCTCCTCGTAGGACATGACGCCGGGGTTGAGGTGCGGGAGCAGGCCCGTCTCCTCTATCACGCGGATGGCTGCGGCCCGGACGTACTCGAGCGTCGAGCGATACCCGCGTTCGGCGAGCCAGTCGCGCGCCATCGGGTAGCGCTCCTCCGGGCGGTCGCCGAGCGTGAACAGCGCCTCCTTGCACCCGAGCCGCCGGCCGGCCTCGGCGATCGTCACGACCTCCTCCGGGGAAAGGAACGGCCGTTCGAGCCTGGCCGGAGGCTTGGCGAACGTGCAGTAGTGGCAGTGGTCCCTGCACAGCATCGTGAGCGGGACGAAGACCTTGCGCGAGTAGGTGACGGTGCCGCCGTGTCCGAGCTCGCGTAGGTGCGAGGCGAGCGACATCAGGCGTTCGAGGTCCGGACCGCGCGCCGCGAGCAGCGACTCGATCTCGCCGGCCCACAGCGCCTTGCCGGCACCGGCGCGGGCGAGCGCGCGCCGGAGCGCGTGCGCGGTCGTGGCCTCGGCCATCCGTGCGCGAGCGTACTACGCTGCCGTGGATGCGGGTGACGGCGCTCGCGGGCGGGATCGGCGCGGGGAAGTTCCTGCGTGGGCTCGTCCGCGCCGTTACGCCGGAAGCCGTCACCGTGATCGCGAACACCGGTGACGACATCACGATGCACGGGCTGCGCGTGTCGCCAGATCTGGACTCGGTGACGTACTGGCTCGGCGACGTCTTCGATCGCGAGCGCGGGTGGGGCCGGCGCGACGAGACGTTCCGCGCGACCGAGGAGCTGCGCGCGTTCGATCCCGAGCAGGCGTGGTTCAACCTCGGCGACCTCGACCTCGCGACCCACCTGTACCGGACGGACCTCCTGGCGGCCGGCGAGACGCTGAGCGCCGCGACGGCCGCCGTCGCCCGGCGGTTCGGCGTAGTGCCGCGCCTGCTCCCGATGAGCGACGACCAGGTGACCACCCGTATCTCGGTGGTCGCCGACGGCGAGGAGCTCGACCTCCATTTCCAGGAGTACTGGGTCGGGCGCGGGGGACGCGACGAGGTCAAGGCCGTCCGGTACGAGGGGGCCGAACGCTCCCGACCCGCGCCCGGTGTCCTCGAGGCGCTTTCGTCCGCCGACGCGATCGTGCTGTGCCCGTCGAACCCGGTCGCCTCGCTCGGTCCGATCCTCGCGGTGCCGGGGATCCGCGACGCGGTCGCGGCCCGGCGGGCGGACGTCGTCGGCGTGAGCGGGATCGTCGCCGGCGCGCCGCTCGCGGGGATGGCGGACCGCCTGATGCCGGCGGCCGGTGCCGAGGTCACCGCGGCCGGCGCGGCCGAGTGCTACCGCGGGCTCCTGGCGGCATGGGTGGTCGACGAGGCCGATCGCGCGCTGATCCCCCGGATCGAGGCGACAGGCGTCCGCGCCGGCGCGACCGATTCGATCATGACCGATGACGCGAAGGCGGAGGCGCTCGCTCGGTTCGCGCTCGGTCTGCTCGGGTGATCGGAGCGTCCCGGCCCGCATGAGCATCGAGGTGCTGCCCGTCGAGGGGCTCCCGGAGGTCCGGCCGGGCGACGACCTCGCGTCGCTCCTGGCCGGGCCGCTGGGCTCGGTGGGCGTTCGCGACGGCGACGTGGTCGCGGTGACGCAGAAGATCGTGTCCAAGGCCGAGGGCCGTGTGGTCTCCGAAGCCGACGGCGGCCGCGAGGCCTGGGTCGAGCGGGAGACGCGGCGCCTCGTCGCCCGGCGCGGCGACCTCGTGATCGCCGAGACCCGCCACGGGTTCGTGTGCGCGAACGCGGGCGTCGACGCGTCCAACGTCGAGGAGGGGTTCCTCACGCTGCTGCCGGAGGATCCTGACGGCTCGGCGGAGCGGCTCCGCCTCGAGCTCGGCGAACAGCTCGGCGTCGAGATCGCCGTCGTGATCACGGACACGTTCGGAAGGACCTGGCGTCGAGGGGTCGTGAACGTCGCGATCGGCTGCGCGGGGATCCCGGCGCTCGTCGACCTCCGCGGGACCACCGACCACCACGGCCGCGAGCTCGAGGCGACGGTCGTGGCGCTCGCCGACGAGGTGGCGGCCGCGAGCGGGCTCGCGATGGGCAAGGCGTCGAGGGTGCCGGTCGCGATCGTGCGGGGCCTTGCGTTCGAGCCGGTGGCGGTCCCGGTGGCCGAGACGGTCCGGCCGCCCGAAGAGGACCTGTTCCGAACCTCCCCGCTACTGTCGATCTCGGAGCGACGGACGATCCGGGCATTCGGGGACGGCGAGGTGTCACGCGAGGCGGTGGAGGAAGCGGTTCGGGCCGCATGCACGGCGCCGGCGCCGCATCACACGCGACCGTGGTCGTTCAGCGCGATCTGGAGCCCGTCGGCGAAGCGGCGGCTGCTCGAAGCGATCGCGGACGCCTGGCGCGAGGATCTCCGCCGCGACGGGACACCCGAGGCCACGATCGAACGACGGATCGCGAGGAGCGACGGGGTGCTCGGCGCCGCGCCGGTCCTGATCGTCCCATGGGTCCGGTTCCGGGGCGCCCACCCCTACGCCGACGCCGAGCGCTCGCGCGCCGAACAGGAGATGTTCCTTCTCTCGGGCGGCGCCGCGATCCAGAACCTGCTGCTGGCGCTCTCGGCACAGGGGCTCGCGTCGTGCTGGATCTCGTCGACGCTGTTCTGCCAGCAGGAGAGCCGCGCCGCGCTGGGGATGTCCGAAGAGTGGTTCGCGCTCGGAACCGTGGCGGTGGGCCCGATGCCGGCGGGGGCCGCGTCGCCGCGGCCCCCGCTGGACCTCTCGGAGCACCTGCGGACCGAGTGAGCCCGGCCCGCAGCGCTTCGGCCTAGACCACCCCGTGCACGAAGTACCAGGCGAAGATCGCGGCCACGACGTACAGGAGCGGGTGGACCTCCCGCCACTTGCCCCGCAGGACCGCGATCACGACGTAGGAGAGGAACCCCGCGCCCACGCCGTTGGTGATGCTGTAGGTGAAGGGCATCATCACGATCGTGAGCAGCGCCGGGATGCCGATCCCCGGGTCCGACCACGAGATGTCCTTGACGAGCACCATCATGAAGTAGCCGACGAGCACGAGCGCCGGCGCCGTCGCCTCCGCCGGGATCACGCCGGCGATCGGCGAGAAGAACATCGCGAGCAGGAACAGTACGCCCACGACCACGGCGACGAGCCCGGTGCGCCCGCCCTCCGAGATCCCCGACGCGCTCTCGATGAACGTGGTGTTCGACGAGGCCGAGGCGGCGCCGCCGGCGGCCGCCGCGATCGAGTCGACCAGCAGGACCCGTTTGATCCCCGGGAGCCGGCCGTCCGAGTCGAGCATCTTCATCTCGCCGCCGAGCCCGATCACGGTGCCCATCGTGTCGAAGAAGTCCGACAGCATCACCGAGAGCACCACCGCGAGCGCGGTCGCGGTCCCGAGCACCTTGAAGAAGTCGAACGAGAACGCGCCGACGAGCCCGAAGTCGGGCGTATCGACGATCTTGTCCGGGATCGCCGCGATGCCGTTGCCCCAGATCGACAGGTCCTTCGCCTCGTTGACGATGATGGCCAGCACCGTCGAGACCAAGATCCCGATCAGCAGGGCTCCCTTGACCCTTCGTGCCACCAGCGCGGCGCTGAGCGCGAGTCCGACCACGAAGATCCCGATCGGCCACGTCGTCAGCTCGGCAGCGAGCCCCAGGGGGGTGGGTCCCGTGTTGGTGACCACGCCCGCGTTCACGAGCCCGATCAGCGCGATGAACGCCCCGATGCCGATCCCGATCGCCCGCTTCAGGTCCATCGGGATCGCGTTCAGGACCGCCTCCCGAACGCCGGTGAGGACGAGGATCGTGATGATGACGCCCTCGACCACGATCACGCCCATCGCCTGCGGGAACGAGAGCCCGTTCGCCGCGACGAGCGTGAACGCGACGAACGCGTTGAGCCCCAGGCCGGCGGCGAGCGCGAACGGGTAGTTCGCGACGACGCCCATCAGGATCGTCATCACCCCGGCGACGAGCGCCGTCACGGTGAGCACCTGTGCGAACGGCAACCCGAGCGGCTGCAGGTCGGGGATCCCGACGAACCCGAGGATGGCCGGGTTCACGAACAGGATGTAGGCCATCGTCAGCCAGGTCGTGATCCCGGCAACGATCTCGATCCGCACGGAGGACCCGCGCTCGGAGATCTTGAAGAACCTGTCGAGCCAGCCGCCCGGCGGCGACTCGACGCGAACCACGTTCGCGGTGCTCGTATCCGTGTCCGCCATGCCTCCCCCTTCCGGCCGGCGAGGCGCCGGCCAGCGCCGTGGGGAAGTCGCGCGAAGCATAGGAAGGCCGATGGGCCCCCGCAAGGCTCCGGGCCCCGAAGTTCTCGCGGAGATGGACCGGCCAAACCGCCCGCTTCCTCGCTATCCTTGTGGGCCGCCTCCGGGCGGAACCCTGATATGGCCGACCCAACTTCGAAGCAGCGTCTGACCAAGGCCGAACGCAAAGAGGAGGCCCGGCGTCAGCGTGTCGATCTCCAGCGCAAGATGGCGAAGAGCCGGCGGAACCGCAGGGTCGCGAT
>Ga0163163_10006076_pt1 | contig 10508 bp, 5 predicted proteins | sample S65metaG_FD_119766 | JGI IMG/M metagenome (GOLD analysis project Ga0163163, IMG submission 119766) | Switchgrass rhizosphere microbial communities from Kellogg Biological Station, Michigan, USA - S6-5 metaG | ecosystem: Host-associated > Plants > Roots > Rhizosphere > Soil | place: USA: Michigan... | reverse complement strand
GGCCCGCACCATCAGCCCGCCCGCGTCGAGGACCCCGAAGGTCGCGTGCGTCCCGGTCTTCGCCCAGCCGGCGTCATCGAATCGCGTCAGGGTCGCGACGGTCGTCCTCCGGGCATCCGCGTAGGTCTCCAGGAGCCGGTCCAGGGAGGCGTCCGGCTCGCCCGCCCACGGACCGGGCTCGACCCATGGCCAGAGTGGATGGTCCTCGGCCGCGAGCTGGGCGAGACGCGGGTGCCAGACCTCGAGCTCGACCGAGATCAGGTGCCGGACAACCTCCGACGGTGTCCATTCGCCCGGCGCGGGCGGCTCGGGCGAGGCGGCCCGTGCGGCGGCGGCAAGCCGGGCGGGGACCGCCGCGACGGCGGCCGTGAGGCGATCGCGATCGACGATCGGCCCGGTCATTGGCCGCTCAGCCGGCCGCGAGGTGGCGGATCGCCACAGCCACGTACAGCGCGACGCCCGTTGCCATCGCCGCCTCGTCGAAGATCACCAGGTTCGAGTGGTTCTGCGGGGCCGTCGCGGGGTCCTCGCCGGCCGGTCGCGCGCCGAGGAAGGCCATCGCGCCCGGGACCTGCTGGAGGACATACGAGAAGTCTTCGGCGCCCATGATCGGCGCCTTCAGCTCGACGACCCGCTCCGGACCCACGAGCGTCCGCGCCGTATCCGTCACGAATGCGGTGAAGGCCGGGTCGTTGATCGTCACGGGGTAGCCGGGCTCGAGATCGACCTCCGCGGACGCGTCGTGGGCGGCGGCGATCCCCTCCGCGACGCGTCGGACACCGGCCCGGACCTCGGCCCGCGTCGCCTCCGACACGCTCCGGATCGTCCCGAACAGGAAGGCGGTCTCGGGGATGATGTTGTTCGTCGTGCCGGCCGTGATCTGGGCGATCGTGACGACGGCGGGATCGAACACGTCGATCCGGCGGGTCACCATGGCCTGGAGGGCGATGACGATCTCGGCCGCAACCGCGATCGGGTCGACCGTCTGGTGGGGCGCGGAGGCGTGACCGCCTCGACCACGGACAGTGATCCGGATCACGTCCGTGGCCGCCATCTCGGGACCGGGCTTCAGATGGATCTCGCCGCTCGGGTAGCGGGTCGAGATGTGGATCGCGAGCGCGCCGGTCGGACGGACGCCCCCGCCGCGGACGGCGGCGTCGAGCAACCCCTCCTCGATCATCGTCTTCGCCCCGCCCATGCCCTCCTCGCCGGGCTGGAACATCAGGATGACGTGGCCGGGCAGCTCCGCCCGACGTTCCTGGAGGAGACGCGCGGCGCCGAGCAGCATCGCGACGTGCGTGTCGTGCCCGCAGGCGTGCATCGCGCCGTCGTCTTCCGAGGAGAAATCGAGCCCGGTGTCCTCTTGGAGCGGAAGCGCGTCCATGTCGCCGCGCAGGAGGATCGTCGGGCCCGGCCGGCGACCCTCGATGACCGCGACGACGGAGCTCAGCTTGTCGCCCTTCGTCCCCTCGAGCCCGAGCTTCGAGAGCTCCTCGAGGATCACTGCCTGGGTCCGCGGCAGGTCGAGCCCGACCTCCGGGCGGCGGTGGATGCGGCGGCGGATCGCGACGACGTCGTCGGCGATCGCCGATGCGGCGGCGAGAAGGTCAGCGGTTTCCGCGAGTGAAGAATCCGCGCGGGCTCGGTCAGTGGTCGTCATGGCGCCGAGGATACGCGTCGATCGACTGTCTGATCGGGAGACGTCAATCAGCGCTCGAGCGGATCGATCGCGAGCCCGGGTCCGAGCTCGGACGCCTCAGCGGCGCTCGACGCCGGTCGCTCGCGGCTCGTTCACCTCGCCGAGGTCGAGCCACCCCTGGCGCGTGGCGTAGGTGACCGCGCGCGTCCGATTGGCCACGCCCAGCTTGTGGAACATGATCGACAGGTGGTTCTTCACCGTCTGCTCGCTCATCCCGAGCGTCTCGGCGACCTCGCGATTGCGCGACCCTGCGGCGACCTGGGCCAGGATGTCGAGCTCTCGGGAGGTCAGCGTCTTCGGCGGCTCGGCGTCGGCGAGGATCGTGTCACGCAGTCCGTCGACGACGCGTTCCATGAGGTCCGGCCGGCTGATCAGCTGCTCCTTGAGCGGATCTTCGCCGTCGGCCGCGCGGCGGATCGTGTCGACCAGCTCGGCGGGCTCGGCCATCGCAGCGACGTGGGCGACCGCTCCGAGCTCGACCGCGCTGACGATGCTCGCATCGTCGTCGTCATGGCCCATGACGACGAAGGCCGAATTCGGGGCGCCCTGGCGAAGCCGCCGGGCGGAATCGGTGTCGTCGGTCTCCGGGAGCGCCACGTCGACGAGCACGACGTCCGGCGAGGTTCCATCGACGAAGGGCATCGCCTCCGCGGGCGTGTCCACGTAGGCGACAACGTCGAAGTCGGGCGTCCGTTCGAGAATCTCGCGGACGCCGATGCCGAGGATGGCGCGCGGCTCCACCACCACGAGGCTGATCGTCGGGTCGGCATGGGCGACAGGCAGTCGGCGGGGTGCGGCCATGGGCGTCCTCCTGCGCTGGAGCGCGAGCGCGTCGGGGCATCCTAGACCCGCACTGCCGATCCCGCATGGGCCGATCGAGTAGTCGGGCGCCGGTTCTTTCGTTCTGGCGCAGAGGTTGATCGCGCGGGTCTGCGATCGGTCGACGAGCGGCGGTCAGGCGCTGGGGCCCGTCGTCTCGGGCAACGAGGCGTCGTCCTCGAGGTTCGGCGCCAGCCAACGCTCCGCCTCGACCAGCGGCATTCCCTTCCGCGCCGCGTAGTCGGCCAGCTGGTCGCGACCGATCCGGCCCAGTCCGAAATAGTGGCTGGCCGGGTTCCAGAAGTAGTAGCCCGAAACCGCCGCGCCCGGCCACATCGCGAACGACTCGGTGAGCCGGATCCCCGCCCGCGTCTCGACCTCCAGCAGCTCGAACAGCGTCCCCTTCTCCGTGTGGTCGGGACAGGCCGGATAGCCCGGCGCCGGGCGGATGCCCTGGTACCGCTCGGCGATGAGGTCCGTGTTCGTCAGCGCCTCGTCGGGGGCGTAGCCCCAGAGCTCGCGCCGGACGCGCTGATGGAGATGCTCGGCGAAGGCCTCGGCCAGGCGGTCGGCGAGCGCCTTGGCGAGGATCGCCGAGTAGTCGTCGTTGGCGGCCTCGAACTCGGCGACGATCTCGTCCAGCCCGTGGCCCGCGGTGACCGCGAAGGCGCCGATGAAGTCATGGATCCCCGTCTCGGCCGGTGCGACGAAGTCGGCCAGAGCGAGGTTCGGGCGGCCGTCCGGCTTCGCCATCTGCTGGCGGAGCGTCCGGAACGTCGCGAGCGCCTCTCGCCGTGTTTCATCCCGCCAGACCACGATGTCGTCTGTGTCGATCGCGTTGGCTGGCCAGAAGCCGACAGCGGCGCTCGCGGTCAGCCGGCCGTCGGCCACCAGCTGCTGGAGCAGGGCGAGCGCATCGCGGTGGAGGTCGCGAGCCGCCGGACCGAGGCGGGAGTCGGCGAGGATCGCGGGATAGGCGCCGCGCATCTCCCAGGTCGCGAAGAACGGCGTCCAGTCGATGAAGTCGACGAGCTCGGCAAGCGGGTAGTCGGCGAACGTCCGCGGGCCGAGGAACGTCGGGCGCGGTGGACGCACCTGCGACCAGTCGATCGGGACGCGGTTCGCACGCGCCTCGGCGAGCGTGAGGCGCTTCTCCTTCGCGTGGCGGCCGGCCCGCTCGCGCCGGACCGTCTCGTACTCGTCGCGGATGCCGGCGACGAACGCGGCGCGGCGATCCGCCTGGACGAGGGCGCCGGCCACGCCGACTGCGCGCGACGCGTCGAGGACGTGGACCACGGGGCCGGAGTAGTTCGGGGCGATCTTGACCGCGGTGTGGGTCCGCGAGGTCGTCGCCCCGCCGATGAGGAGCGGGATCGTGAACCCTTGGCGCTCCATCTCCGAGGCGACGTGGGCCATCTCATCGAGCGATGGCGTGATCAGGCCGGACAGCCCGATCAGGTCCGCGTTGATCTCGATCGCCTTGTCGAGGATCCGGGCCGCCGGGACCATCACCCCGAGATCGACCACCTCGTAGTCGTTGCAGCCGAGAACGACGCCGACGATGTTCTTGCCGATGTCATGGACATCGCCCTTGACGGTCGCCGTCACGATCGTCCCGGACCGTTTGCCGGTCCCGGCCCGCTCGGCCTCGAGGTACGGGATGAGGACGGCCACCGCCTTCTTCATGACCCGGGCGCTCTTGACGACCTGGGGCAGGAACATCCGGCCCGACCCGAACAGGTCGCCGACGACGTTCATCCCGGCCATCAGCGGGCCCTCGATGACGTCGAGCGGCCGACCGGCGACGAGGCGGGCCTCCTCGGTGTCGTCGGCGATGTACGCGTCGATGCCGGCGACGAGGGCGTGGGTGAGCCGCTCCTCGACGGGTCGCTCGCGCCAGGCGAGGTCCTCGGCGGCCCGCTCCATGCCACTCTCGCCCGCGTACCGCTGGGCAAGGTCGAGGAGACGCTCGGTCGCGTCGGGACGGCGGTTGAGGACGACGTCCTCGACCCGCTCGCGGAGCTCCGGCTCGATGTCGTCGTAGATCGGCAGCACGCCGGCATTGACGATCGCCATGTCGAGACCGGCCCGGATCGCGTGGTAGAGGAAGACCGAGTGGATCGCCTCGCGGACCCGGTCGTTGCCGCGGAACGCGAAGGACACGTTCGATACTCCGCCCGAGGTCCGCGTCCCGGGAAACTCCTCTTTCAGCCGCTTGACCGCCTCGATGAACGAGACCGCGTAGGCGTTGTGCTCCTCCATGCCCGTCGCGATTGCGAAGATGTTCGCGTCGAGGATGATGTCCTCGGGCGCAAACCCGACGACGCCGGTCAGCAGGTCGTAGGCGCGGCGCAGGACGGCGACCCGGCGCTCGACCGATTCGGCCTGGCCCTGCTCGTCGAAGGCCATGACGACGACTGCCGCCCCGTAGCGCCGGCAGAGGCGGGCCTGACGGAGGAACTCGGCTTCGCCCTCCTTGAGCGAGATCGAGTTGACGACGCCCTTGCCCTGGAGCTGGTGGAGGCCGGCCTCGATGACCGACCACTTCGAGCTGTCGACCATGACGGGGACGGTCGCGATGTCGGGCTCGGCCGCGATCCGGCGCAGGAAGCGGGTCATCGCGGCGGGGCCGTCGAGCATCGCCTCGTCCATGTTCACGTCGATCAGCTGGGCGCCGTTCGCCACCTGCTCGCGGGCGATGTCGACCGCCTCGTCCTCGAGACCGCCGGCGACCAGGCGGGCAAACTTCCGGGAGCCGGTGACGTTCGTTCGCTCGCCGACGTTCACGAAGGCGTTGCCCGGCGGCGGGATCACGAGTGGGGCGAGGCCGGAGAGGCGGGTCGTGCCGGCCGGCTCCGGGATCGCGCGGGGCGGCAGGCCGGCCACCGCTTCCGCGATCGCGGCGACATGCGCCGGTGTCGATCCGCAGCAGCTGCCGGCGACATTGAGCAGGCCGTGCCGGGCCCATTCCCCGAGCGCTGCGGCCATCTCCTCGGGCGTCTCGTCGTACCCGCCCAGTTCGTTGGGCAGGCCGGCGTTCGGATAGGCGGAGACGGGCCGGTCGGCGACGCGCGAGAGCACGTCGAGATGCTCCCGCAACTGGCGCGGACCAAGGGCGCAGTTGAGACCGACGATCAGCGGGTCGGCGTGGCGGATGCTGTGCCAGAACGCCTCGACCGTCTGGCCCGACAGCGTCCGGCCAGAGGCATCCGCGATCGTCCCCGAGATGATCAGGGGGACGCGGAACCCGATCTCGTCGAAGAGCGATTCGACCGCGAAGATCGCCGCCTTGGCATTGAGGGTGTCGAAGATCGTCTCGATCAGCAGGAGATCGGCGCCGCCCTGGACCAGCGCGGCGGCCGACTCGCGGTAGGCCGTCGCGAGCTCGTCCCAGGTCACGCTGCGGGCTGCCGGATCGCCGACATCCGCGCTCATCGACGCCGTCCGGTTCGTCGGACCGAGGGACCCCGCCACGAAGCGCGGGCGATCCGGATCGGCCCGTTCCGCGGCGTCCGCCGCGTCGCGGGCGAGACGGGCGGCGGCGACGTTCAGGTCGTGGACCGTCACCGGATCGAAGCCGTAGTCGGCCTGGGCGATCCGCGTGGCGGTGAACGAGTTCGTGCTCAGGATCTCGGCGCCCGCGGCGAGGTAGCCCGCGTGGATCGCGGTCACCGCCTCGGGCTGGGTCAGGCACAGGACGTCGCTGTTGCCGCGAAGGTCGCGCGGATGGTCGCGGAATCGATCGCCCCGGAAGTCGGCCTCAGCGAACGCGTACGCCTGGAGCATCGTCCCCATCGCGCCGTCGAGGACGAGGATCCGCTCGCGGAGGAGGCCCGGCAGCAGGGCCAGGCGGGAGGCGCGATCGAACGGCGATTCCCTGCCCGCTTCCGCAACGGGCGGCGCGGCGGTGGTCACGAGGTCGCCGCCGTCGCGCGCCGATCGACCCCCGCCGGGTGGCGGGCACGGATCCGGCGAACGAGCTCGGCGCACTGCTCGTAGCGCCCGAAGCTGGGCATGATGTAGGTCCCCGCGACCTCGCCCTCCGTCGCTGCGAGGAGGCGATCGGCCATCTCGATCCCGACCTCCGACCCGCGCTCCCCGACAGCCCGCATCGCCGACCGCGCCTCGTCCGCGATCGTGATCCCCGGGACCTCGTTGTGGAGGAACTCGGCGTGGCGGGACGAGACGAGCGGGAGCACCCCGAGCAGGATGGGCACCGGGAAGCCCGCCGGCCCGAACCGCCGGTGCGCCTCCTCGAGCATCGACTCGACCTGCTCGACCGAGTACAGCGGCTGGGCCATCACCAGGTGGGCGCCTGCGGCCAGCTTGCGCTCGAGGCGGTCCCACTCGGTCGCGCCGTCTGCGGCCGTCGAGTCGAGCGCGCAGGCGATCGTGAAGCCGGCCCGCTGGCCGATCGAGGCGCCGGACGGGTCCTCGGCCCGGTTCAGCCGGGTGAGGATCTCGATCAGGCCGATCGAATCGACGTCCCAGACTCCGGTCCCGGTCGGGTAGTCGCCGATCCGCGGCGGGTCGCCGGTCAGGGCAATGACGTTGCGGACGCCGAGGGCGTGGGCGCCGAGCAGCTCCGACTCGAGCGCCATGAGGTTCCGGTCGCGGGTCGTGCAATGGACCAGGCACTCGAGGTCGAGGTCGTGTTGGATCCCGAACGCCACCGACAGGGCGCTCATCCTGACCCGGGCCATCGCGGAGTCCGAGACGTTCACGAGGTCGACCCCGGCGTCACGCAGCAGGCGGGCCGCCTCGATCGTCCGCTCGATCCGGATGCTCCGGGGCGGGTCGATCTCGACGGAGACCACGAATCGCCGGGCGGAGAGCAGCTCGGCGAGACGGGTCGGGGGCGGGGCATCCTCGGACCGGGCCGTCGGCACGGCTCGCGCGGCCGATGACGACGACGTGATGCTTGCCGGGGAACTGGCGAGCGCAACGGCCTGACCGTCCGATGGCCCGGCCGTCTCGATCGCATCCAGCGCCAGACGCATCGCCGCGATGTGCTCGGGCGTCGTGCCGCAGCAGCCACCGAGGACCCGGGCACCGGCCGCCAGCATCCGCGGCGTCACGGTGCCGAAATACTCCGGGCTGGCCGCGAACACGAAGCGACCCTCGAGGCGCTGCGACAACCCGGCGTTGGGCATGATCGAACGAGCGGGCTCGTCCTTGCCCGCGTGCGCCATCGCCTCGAGCGCATCGATGCACGGCGCCGGCCCGGCCCCGCAGTTGACGCCGACGACGTCCGCGCCGGCCCCGCCCAGGACCCGGGCCGCGTCCGACGGGCCACTGCCGTCGGCAAGGGCGAGCTCCTCGCCGAACGTCAGCGACGCGATCACGGGCAGATCCGAGGCCCGGCGCGCCTCGTCGAGGGCGAGCAGCAGCGACTCGAGATCGGAGAACGTCTCGAGGACGATCGCGTCCACGCCACCCTCGAGCAGGCCCTCGATCTGCTCGCGGAACGCCGTGCGGGCGACCGCGTCGGGGATGATCGGCCGACCGCGGGTGGGTGGTCCCAGCGGTCCCACGGAGCCACCCACGAGCGCGTCGCGTCCCGTCACCTCGCGCGCCGTGCGGGCGAGCTGCGCCGCGCGCCGGTTCAACGGGCCCGCCTTGCCCTCCAGGCCCCACGCCGCGAGTCGCCGCCGGTTGGCGCCGAACGACAGCGTCTCGATCAGCTCGGCACCGGCCTCGAGGTACTCGCGGTGGGCGGCTCCGACGAGCTCCGGCTGGGTCAGGACGAGGTCCTCGAGGCACGCCCGTTGCGGCACGCCGCGACTGAACAGGAGGGTGCCCAGGCCGCCGTCGACGAGCAGCGGCCGGTCCGCCAGCCGGCGTCGGAAGCTCGGCCGGGGAAGGCCGGAGGCCGCATCCACCATCAAGCGGTCGGCGTCCGAATCAATCGGATCGGCATCGGTTCAGCTCCTGCGTCTCGCCCGGTGCGGCAAACACCGCCCGGGAATCGGGCGATCGAGACCGGGAAACGAGAAGGCCCTTCCTGCGCGGAAGGGCCACGGGAGCAGTCCCTTATCGTGCAGGAGAACCTGCCCGGAATTGGCACCTTGCCGGCTCGGCGCCGGTAGGTTGTCGTGGCTTCAATGGGCCGGTCCCTCCGCCACTCTGGATAAGCGCTCTTCAGTTGTGTCCGCATGGTGCCCGAGGCAGCTCGAATGAGCAAGCGGCCTCGACGCCGTCGGCGCCCGGCCTCAGGCAGGAACGGCCCGAAGCAGGTTCGCGAGGTACACCTTCCGCCAGGCCTCGAACGTGTCGACCGCGTTGAACGTGTACATGTGCAGGTCGACGATGTTGGCCGCGCGGTCGGCGAGGTGGGGCGCGAGCCCTTCCAGGAGCGCGTCGGGCCGGTAGAAGCCGCCGGAGCGGACAAGGCGGGCGACGAACCGAACGTTCTTGGTCAGGAATCGGTGCGTGTCCGCGACGCCGATCCGGGCACTGATCGCGAGGAGCTTGTGCGGCTCGGCGACCCCCGGCACGCCGACGTGGACCGGCAGTGCCAGCCCCTCTCCCCGCCGCGCGGCAATCCAGGTCGCGATCGCGCCCGGGTCGAAGCAGAGCTGGGTCGTCATGTAGCTCGCGAAGGCAGCCTTGGCATGAAGCGCTTCGAGCAACGGCCCGTCAGCGATGAACGCATGGCCCTGCGGGTAGCACGGGATCCCGATCTCGGTCAGCGGATGCCCGATCTCGGCCATGGCGCGGAGCAGCGACAGGCCGTCCGGGTAGTCGCCGGGCTCCTTGGCGTCGCCGCCGACGACGAACGCGCGGTCGACCCCCGCCCCCTCGAGCCATCCGATGAGATCGCTCAGGTGGCTGCGGTCGCGGACCATCCGCGCGGAGAGGTGCGGCACGGCGCGAAATCCACGGCCCTGGAGCTGCTCGCACAGGGCGATCGTCGCCTCGATCCCCTTGGCCGGCGACGCCGTGACGGAGACGGTGGCTCCGGGCGGGAGGAACGCAGCCTGGTCGAGGGCGTTCTTCAGGGGCACGAGCTCGAACGTCGGGGAACGCAGGACGTGCGCCAGCGCTTCCCGGGCGGGTGGTGTCAGCGATGCCCTACGCCTGAACAGCATGCCGCGCCGACCCTAGACCTCGGAGTCCGGCTGGGCCGCCTTGCGCTTCGCGATGAACTCCTGGAGGGCTTCGTCCCGCCCCTCGTCGAGCGGCGGCGCCTCGTACTCGCGGAGCATCCGCTTCCAGATCGCATTCGCCCGCTGGGCGGCGTCGAGCGAGCCGTCCTCCTGCCACTGCTCGAAGCTGTTGTTGTCGGCGATCTCGCTCCGGTAGAACGCATTCTCGAAGTTCGCGAGCGTGTGGGCCGTGCCGAGGTAGTGCTGGCCGGGCGTGTTCGACACGATCGCGTCCAATGCCTGGCCGTTCTCGGACAGATCGACGCCCTTGACGAACGTCGCCGCCATCCCGCACTGGTCCGCGTCGAGGATGAACTTCTCGTAACCGATCGCCAGTCCGCCCTCGAGCCAGCCGGCCGCGTGCAGGACGAAGTTGACCCCGGCGAGGATCGTCGGGCCGAACGTCGCCGCGGATTCGTAGGCGGCCTGGGCGTCGGCGATCTTCGAGGCGCACAGGTTGCCACCGGACCGGAACGGCACCCCGAGTCGCCGGGCGAGCGAGGCCATGACATACAGCACGAGGGCCGGCTCGGGCGTCCCGAACGTCGGCGCGCCCGACTGCATCGACATCGATGACGCGAAGCTGCCGAGCACCACCGGGGCGCCGGGTCGGACGAGCTGGACGAACGCCATGCCGCCGAGCGCCTCGGCCAGGGTCTGAGCCGCGGTCGCTGCGACGGTCACGGGCGACATCGCGCCGGCCAGGATGAACGGCGTCATCAGGGTCGCCTGGTTCGCCTCGGCGTAGGCGCGCGCCGCGCCGAGCATCGTGGCGTCCCAGACGAGCGGGCTGTTCGCGTTGATCAGCGACAGGACGACCGCGTGGTCCTCGAGGTAGTCGG
>Ga0163163_10006070_pt1 | contig 10511 bp, 13 predicted proteins | sample S65metaG_FD_119766 | JGI IMG/M metagenome (GOLD analysis project Ga0163163, IMG submission 119766) | Switchgrass rhizosphere microbial communities from Kellogg Biological Station, Michigan, USA - S6-5 metaG | ecosystem: Host-associated > Plants > Roots > Rhizosphere > Soil | place: USA... | reverse complement strand
ATTACCTACTTCGGCCACTCGAAGGATGATGATCTTTCCTCCCCTCGAGCAAATCGACACTGTTGCTCTACCCGTGAGCAGAACGTAAACCCCTCGAGCCGCCTCCCCTTCGGTAAATAAAACAGTTCCCGGAGCATGCGACAAATTCAGGTTATAGGGGAGCGTTCCGATAATCAGAGATGCTGGTATTTCTATGTTTTGTATCAGTGGTGGGCGTCAGCGATCACAATGATTATTGACGACCGTTGTGAGGTTTGCGACAAACAATGCTGTTTGGATCTCAGCAGAATCTTAAACGGGGAGATCTGTCAATGGTAAATACCCTGGATCTCAATGAGATCCATCAATTATTTGAGTCGACACGGGTCGCACGCCTTGGCTGTGTCGCCAATGGAGACCCTTACGTCGTTCCCATCAACTATGAATTTAGAGATGGGGCTATCTACGGTCATTCGCTACCTGGCCTGAAAATCTCAGCCTTAAGAGAACACCCGCGCGCATGCGTTCAGGTGGATCAGATCGAAGGCGATCTGCGGTGGCGGAGTGCGTTGGCTTTCGGCAACTTCGAAGAAGTATCAGATGACGCTCAACGGCAGGAAGCACTCACGCGATTAATGGGAAGGTACCCGATGATGACACCGGTCGAATGGAGCGTGGTCCACGATGCAGATACGCAGGACATAATAGTTTTTCGGATCAATATCGATCGCATGACAGGAGTCGCCGGAAGTTAGGTCCATCGCCGGTTTAAACAAGGGGGTTAGATGGTGGGAAAAATGAAGGCCAACGTCTTTTATGGAAAGGATGATATTCGCTTCGAAGAAGTACCACTACCACGCGCTGGAGTTGGAGAGGCAGTTGTTCGTATCACGCTGACGACTATTTGTGGCACGGACTTGCATATCGCTCGCGGAGAGTATCCGGTTATGCCTGGGCTAATTATTGACACGAACCAGTCGGAGTAATCCATGAACTGGGAACCGGGGTCACTGGGTATGAAGAAGGCGAACGTGTTCTCATTGGAGCAATTACTCCATGCGGTCAATGTCGTGCCTGCCTATCCGGACAACTCTCTCAGTGTGGACACGGTGGAGGCTACGAGGCCATCGGCGGCTGGCGCTTCGGAAACACGATCAACGGTGCGCAAGCTGAATACGTGCTGGTACCCAATGCACAGGCAAATCTAGCGAAAATCCCTTACGAATTGTCAGATGAACAAGTAGTCCTCTTGGCAGACATCGCTTCCACGGGTTTCAGCGGTGCGGAGTCGGGCAACGTTCGTATCGGCGATGCGGTAATTGTCTTTGCCCAAGGCCCGATCGGGTTGTGCGCAACTGCTGGCGCAAAACTGATGGGAGCGACGCTTATCATCGGCGTCGATGGCGACGACAGTCGCTTGGCGATGGCGAAACGTATGGGCGCTGACATTGTGTTGGACTACCGCAAAACTGATGTGGTAGCTGAAACACTCAAGTTGACCAGTGGAGGCGTCGATGTAGCGATTGAAGCTCTTGGCACTCAGCAAACTTTTGAGAGTGCGTTGCGCTGTCTGCGACCGGCTGGAACACTCTCGAGCCTCGGCGTCTATTCAGGCAAACTGCAAATTCCTTATGAAGCATTTGCCGCAGGTCTCGGAGATCACCGGATTGTTACAACGCTTTGTCCGGGTGGCAAGGAACGAATGCGGAGACTGATGGAAGTTGTGCGTAGTGGACGCGTCGATCTGACACCATTGCTAACACATACGTTCTCACTTGAAAAAATTGATGAGGCTTATAAACTCTTTGGCGCGCGAGCAGATGGCGTGTTGAAGGTGGCTATTAAGCCGTGAGCCGCACAAAAGAAGTTTACAGATGGCAAAAATTTTAATTCTCGGCGGTGGGTTTGGTGGTGTTGTCGCAGCTCAATCATTGGTAAAACAACTGCCGGACGAACATCACATTACACTCGTCTCCCACAATGATCGGTTCGTCTTTTACCCCGCCCTGGTGCGACTGACATTCGGCGAGTGCCAATTGGACGATGTGTCCTTCGATCTGCGCAAATCAATGCTGGATCGGCGTGTTAACTTCATAGAAGCCGAAGTTGCTTACATCGACCCTGAGCAGAGTCGCGTAGTGATCGCTCATGGTGAAGTCGAAGGCACTCTCGGCTTCGACTATCTCATATTTGCTTTAGGTCGCCGGCTAGCTACTGAACGCGTAACGGGTTTCTTCGAACACGCTCATCATCTATTGGACGTTAATGCAGCTCTTAAGTTGGCTGAAGCAGTTCGGAAGTTTCGCGAAGGTCGCGTCGTGGTTGGTCAGTGTGCAGGGGCTCGGCTTCCTGTACCCGTGTATGAAACAGCCTTCGCCATTTCGCGGTCTGCCACTGAAAATGCGAGCCGGCAGCGTATCGCGATTACGGTTGTAAGTCCCGAAACTATCACAGCGGAATTCGGTGATGAGAAGATGGCGAGGACACTGACTCGGACTTTCGCCCAACAGCACATTCAATATGTGCCGAACTTCGCCATCGAACAAGTCAAATCCAGCACTGTGATTGCAAGAGACTCGAGCGATCTCGGGCATGACTTGTTAATCTTAATTCCACCGTTCGCAGGCTCCAGCGCTGCCGTGCGGCTGGGCGCGACCGATGCGGACGGTTACATCATGGTCGATTCGACAATGAGAGTGGTTGGGATGGAGCGGGTTTACGCGGTGGGCGATTGCGTTAGCTTTGCTGGTCCCAAGCTGGGCCACATGGCCGTGCGTCAGGCTGAAGTCGCTGCTGCAAACGTGGCAGCACAGATAAATGCTACTGGAACCTTCTCGCACTATGAGCACAACATAGCAATGATCTTAGAAGCGGGTGATGGCGAAAGTATTTATTTTCAAAAGGATCTTTGGTCTGAAGAGCCGTCGAGTGTTCGGCAGGGCCGATTCTGGAGCTGGGCGAAGCGCGTGCATCAAAAATATTGGAACGCCACGCACGCGTAGTCATTTCGACGACGAACGACCATTGGTCGCTTGGGTCTCTTTATATGAAAGCTCGATCGAAACTCGTGTGGGCGACTGCGGGAGGGCTGGCCGCTTTGTATGCATTCGTCATTCGACCTTGGCATCTCCGTTGGGGAGCAACGGACGCCGAGCTCCAAATGGTGCTGCCGTGTGAAGAATTAGTTGAATATCCAAAACTGAATGCGACACACGCGATCACTATAGATGCCCCAGCTTCAAAAGTCTGGCCGTGGCTTGCGCAAATGGGCCAGACTCGCGGCGGCTTCTACAGTTACGATTGGCTGGAAAATCTGATCGGTTGTCGCATGCACAATGCAGATCGAATACATCTCGAATGGCAGACCCTGAACGTCGGAGACGAAGTTTGGTTGCATCCAAAAGCTCCTCCTCTACGCGTGCTGGCAATTGAGCCTGGAAAATACATTGCTCTCGAGAAATGCTGGACGTTTTATCTAAACCCGATCGACGAGAATCACACTCGTCTCATTATTCGCGGGCGCGGCGACTACTACCCGGATTTCAAGAACCCGTTGCTCAATTTCATCTATTTCCGTCTCCTCTTTGAACCCGCGCACTTCATCATGGAACGTAAGATGCTCCTTGGCCTCAAGGGACGTGCGGAAGCCGCGACAGCGAGTGATGATGGGTGAGCGATTGTCTTTGGATGATTTTTGGAGTTCAGCTTCGAGCGCCGACACAGTTTTTGGTTCAGCGCAAATCGAGAATCTGCCGAACGTTGTCAGGCGATATCTCACTCACACCATCGCACCAGGAACGCGGCTCGCGCGCGCAGTTCGGTTGCGGATGCATGGCGAAATCAAATTAAAAGCGTGGGCGAGCTTCCGAGCCGAAGAGGTCATTCGTTCGGACCGCGGTTTAATATGGCAGGCGAGGGTACTCATGAAGGGCTTGCCCGTGACTGGCTACGATCGTTTCATTGACGGCGTCGGCGAGATGCATTGGAAATTGCTTGGTATCATTCCCATTATCAAAGCTTTCGGCGCCGACATAACACGTTCGGCAGCAGGCAGGTTCGCGGCCGAAAGTGTTTGGCTTCCTTCAATCCTTCTATCGCCGAACGCGAGTTGGACCGGCCGCGATTCGAATGTTGCGAGTGTGGCTTTGAACGCTGGTGGTCACTCTGCTGAGATGGAATTTGTTCTAGATGAAGGCGGCCGATTGCGAAATACGAGTATGCAACGTTGGGGAAATCCAGAGGGCGGCGAGTTTCATTCAGTTCGTTTTGGAGCGATTGTTGAGGATGAATCGACTTTCGGCGGCTACACAATTCCAACCAAGCTCCGTATCGGTTGGTATTTTGGAACCAAACAATTTGAAACTGAGGGCGAGTTTTTCAGATGCACAGTTGATGATGCTACGTTTCGATAATTCGCAATAAGCGTGACATTCATGCCGTCGTCTTCTTATGACAGACGGTGCACTTGTTTGTAGCTGGGGATTTTGCGTCCGGTCGTACTTTGAGAACTTGATCGTGACAACCCGCGCAGGCTCGATGAAAAGCCTGTTGATTTGTAAGCGTAATGATCGCGGTTGAGTTCTCGCTTTTGATCTCAGGTATCTGCGGCCACAAAGTGGGCTTTTCCTCTTTGCGAGCATGACAGCTTCGACATGGCGTCACTTTGGTGTTCGGCTCTTTGGCCAGCAGTTCCGCCGTTAGCGTGGTCGTTCGATTTGGCGGATATGCAGTTAAGTGCGGCGCTACTTTCTTAGCTTCACTTTCCGGCTGTTCGACGTGGTGACATTCAATACATTGAACAGGTCGCGTTCCCTCTATGTTGTAATTCTTAGAAATGTGATTTGAATGGCTGAAGGTGACTTTGCCTAACGCGGCTTTTTCGGCGAGCACAATTGTTTCCGGCGGCGTCGTGGTCTGCGCCCGCACCGTGAATCGCTGAAGCAATTGCGATGGCACATACAAGCTCATCATAACCAAAGCTGTGCCACAAACAACGAACGTTAAGGCGCTTGGCCTTTTCGACTTTCGAATCATCTTTGCTCACCTTCCATACAGCATAATCAAACTGAAGCTGTGAGTTGGGGGATTTACGTTCAGATCAGGGGAGGGCTTCCGAAACAAAATAACACATGACGGTGATCGTCTGTGCTGAGACATTCTTGCTTTTTTGTTAAGAGAGTGCCATAGAACGCGCAAAGCTGGCTTTTTTTCCGCATCTCAAACGCTTTGATGATGCGCTTGTTTTATTGCTGACGAGCGCGAGACGAAAGCGCAAGCACTCACCCTGAAGTCCCGTAGGAGCTTTGTGAGTAATAGTCAGGCACATCAAGGGTGAACGTGTTGGTACTCCCACACCATCTTCATCTCACGTCGCGAGAGGTTGGGTTAGATCCAAGAGGATACTAGGGCCAGGCCATCGGCTTGAAAATTTAAGGGTTGGTTCGACGTCGGTAAGAATGTAGGACTGTGGCCCGTCGAAATCGAAGCTAAGAACACTCTTTTGCGATAACCGAATATGGACTTAGCGACCTCCTTTCAAGATCGCTAACTGTGGACCGCCCCATTTTGTCTGTGGGTTTGCATATTGTCGAATACAACAGAATCACTCTTATCGATCAGCTTCTCAACCCGTAAAAATTTTTCGCCAGCCAAGTGCAAGCACTTGGCTGGCCGTAATCTCAGGGGGAGGGTGGCCCGCGCCACGATTGTCAGGGATCGCATTGGCGATTAAGGATAATCGAATCTTAACTGCTAAAATATTCAGTGAAGAGATCGCTGAACCGCTGAATTCCAGGTAACGTTAAGAGCGTCCGAACTCAGAGACACAATGAATGATCGAGTGAAATCGGCTGAGAGATCCTCTAAGCGAATAAAACGGGCGTGGCTCATAACATGGGAACGGGCTAGTCACCGACCTACCACTAAAAAGCGATTCGTGGCACTGATTGGTTCTCGGTTTTCAGGTTCGACCGTTAAATCGATTCTCAAACAATATTACGTGAGTGAGTACCTATCGCTACCCGAGCAGCTTTCGTATATTAAATCCAAGCGCTGCCCTTATGAAGTTCAATTAACCACTATTGCAATCTCGGAGGAATTGCAAAAAGTGGCGTCTTTGCCCGCTTCTGCTCCTTTTTCGGAATCGATGATTATCGGCGGGAATCCCTGGCTATGGGCGCGCATGGTCTACGATATACAATCTTGGACCGACGAGAACAACCAAGAACACTTGCGATGGAAAGAACGGGAAAATTTGTTGTGGCATGGTGACAAGATAACCTCAGACTGGCGAGTGGATTCGTTGGTGCGAGCGATTAGATGATTTGCCGGGCCAGTTGCATTGCTATTTTTCTAAATTATAAGGCCACCTTAACGTCATCACGTGAAGGACTATGCGCCGAGGTTTGATAGATCACTTTGTCAACGTGCGTATCCTCAGCGTGGTTCTCAAAGATCTCGCGGGCGCGCGATAATGCTGCTTCAACATGCGGAAGCAAATTTTCCTCGCCGAGGCACTGAAGGAATGACGACTGTCTCAACAACTGTTCCGGCTGACTGCGGGCGCCACATAACAGAAGCGTCCGATCTGAGGCGCGCAAGCGCTCAGCGAGCCTCTCTAACTCGTGTAGACCGGTAGCGTCGATCGCAGTCATGTTTCTGAGACGTAAGATCACTACGGATGGAAGAGAATCGATATCGACTGTCGCCTCCGACAGCTTCTCTGTGGCTCCGAACAAAAACGGACCATGTATGCGTAGCACCAGGACGTACGACGGCAGGAGCTTGTCTTGCAGGATATGCGGACGTCCGTCCTCGATGTATTCCTCCGTTACCGGGGCGACTGTCGTTGTCTGCGAGACGCGGTAGATGTAAAGCAGCGCCGCGAACAGCATTCCGATCTCTACAGCGACAGTCAGGTCGGCTAGCACTGTAAGAGCGAAGGTCAACACCCAGACAGTTATGTCTGCTTTTGATAGCTTGAGTATTGTCCTGATTTCGCGCCACTCACTCATGTTGTAAGCCACTACGAAAAGGATCGCTGCTAATGTGGCGAGTGGAATGAAACGCGCAAGCGGCGCGGCGACCAGTAAAATACCGAGCAGCGTCAATGCGTGGACCATTCCCGAGACAGGACTGCGAGCGCCTGACCTGATGTTGGTTGCCGTGCGTGCTATCGCGCCGGTCGCTGGTATCCCTCCGACGAATGGAACTGCGAGGTTCGCAATGCCCTGAGCGAATAGTTCCCCGTTCGAATTGTGTCTATCGCCGCTCATGCCATCTGCGACTACTGCGGATAGAAGACTCTCAATAGCCGCCAGCATGGCAACGGTGACAGCCGCGGGAAGTAAGGGAACGACCAATTCAGCTCGAACCTGTGGAAAGGAAATGTGAGGCAACCCAGTCGGAATGCCTCCAAACTTACTGCCAATCGTTTCCACTGGAAGACCAAAAGTGGCCACGGCGAGCGTAGCCACTACAAGGGCCACGATTGAGCCGGGCACCCGCTTAGTTACTCTTGGTAGCAGGAGAATAATCAAGAGGGAACTGCCGGCGATCAAAACGGCAGGCCAGTGAACAGTGCCGAAGCTATGGGCCAGGAGGCTGATTCGCAACAAGAACTCGCTTGGAACGGCGCCGGTATTAAGGCCCAAAAAGTCTTTGATCTGTGTCGACGCGATCAGTATAGCAATGCCGTTGGTGAATCCAATGGTGACCGGGCGGGGAATATATTTTACGGCCGTCCCCAAACCCGTTACCGCCATGAGGATAAGAATCACTCCAGCCATTAGCGTGACCATCAACAGGCCGGAAACTCCATGGACCGTAATGATTCCGGCTACAATTACCACGAACGCTCCAGTTGGCCCACCGATCTGAAGACGCGAACCGCCCAAAGCAGAGATGAGAAAGCCCGCGACTACGGCGGTGTAAATTCCAGCTTGGGGTGTAACGCCCGAGGCGATTCCAAACGCCATAGCTAGAGGGAGTGCAACTAGGCCAACCGTTATGCCGGCAATCAGGTCTGAGATGAGATGCTGCCGGGTGTAGCCGGCTTGCAAGCACAAGAACGATTTTGGAATCCACTTTTTCTTCAGTGTTGTCACAGTTGTTCTAAGAAGGATGATTGAAACGGTCCTACGAACTCTATGGCTGGGGAGACGTTTTTACGCGGCCTTCTGATCAATACTTTGCCGACATGAATCAGCGCCACAGTTACAAATCGTTCGATCCTCTTCGAAAGAGTTTAAGTAGTCGATTGTTATCTCTTCGCCGGGCAGGATCTCCTTGAGTGCGAACAAGATGATGTTTGCATCGATAATGAAGGCGTCTGCATTTGGCTCGCAGGAATGGTTTATGTACTGAGTATCGTTTCCGTTGACGCTTCCGTCGATGTAACAGTCCGAGTCAAGTTCACTGATACGTTTTCCGTCGTGTCGCCTCATTCGACGCATGGCTTCTTGATAACTAATCCTTTCGCCAGCGTATTCAGCTATGGTGCTGCCTTTCGGAAAGCGGATAGTCGCAAAACAGCCGAAGCCGTGGATAGAAGACTTCATGACGGATAAGCGGTGCGCCAACTTCTGCCTGGTCTCTGGCTCCTTCACATTTAACGAACTCGTTGAGACGGGCGGCGCGGCGCCTTGGTTGGCACTGTTCCATGAATCTCCTCAAGCATGCCGCGGACGCCGATCAAATGGTTGTTGAAGATCTCTTTGGCAGCATCAAGCAACTTGAAAATGCTCTTGTCGCTTACGGAGTAATAGACATTTGCGCCCTCTTTGCGCGTGGTCACGATATTCCTGTTGCGTAGCACAGCAAGTTGTTGTGAGGCATTTGCCTGCTCAACATCAAAGCGTTGACTAATCTCGTTGACAGTTAGCTCGCCCTCCCTCAGTGCATCCAGTATAGATATTCTCAAGGGGTGAGCCAGAGCTTTGAAAAAATCCGCCTTGAACTCGCTGAGTTGCTGTCTCATTCACATGCTCCGCAGTTTCGCAATTCGGCGCTTTGTAGGAGACGCAGATATGCGCATTTGCATATTCTTGCATACATGGTAAAGTTGTCGCAGCTGTTGTGTCAACAACGGGCGGAGCCAGCAGTATGGTCGTGGCACCGGAAAAAGGTTCCATTTCATCGCCGGTTCCACGAACTCGCTCGGACATCTAGAAGATCGAAGAAAAAAGCAGAAAGCGAGAAAACGCTACAGTTAAAAACTCTGAGGCAGAGAACAAAATAGATCGCGAGCATTTCCACAAGTGGCTCACGCACGGCTTCAGGCAAATATGCGACTGGGAAGATGATGAAGTTACGGTCTGACATTCTTTATCTTCTAATGACTAAAGCTACACGCAGGTTGGTTATATTGTGCGAAACAGATATGTATGAACGTTGCCAGCGAGAACTCGATGCCGGACGACTGCCGAAAGAGGTCGAATTTCTTCACGCGCCCTTGCCTGACGATCTCGCCGAACGTCTATTTGGCGCTAGGCAAAATGGAAGCAACGAGGTTTCGCCTTTCAGAGCGAAGCCCTGAAGCGTAGGACGATTGGCAAAAATCTTCTTGGCAAACAGCGATCGCACTGAAGCAAACAAATATATAATCAACGCCTTGAACCGAGACCCAACGAATCAAGAAGCTATAACGCTGCGTTGCCAAACTCTAAATTAGTCACTCTCAGCAATTGCAGTAATACTCCAAACAAGCGATCCAAACTGACATGTTTCCCCTGTCTATCCTATTGAGACCTTCCCTCGTTTTGCTTCTCGCGTTGTTCGCGTGTTTGACTGAAGCTGGACCCGCATTCGGCCAAACAGCTCCGAGTCGCGTTAAAGCCAAGCGCAATTCCAAACCCACTGACTTCCTGCCCGACACTCCCTCAGTTGTGGCAGATGCATCTGTATGGCAACTGCCACCAAAATACCTTGGGATAATGCGGGCTCCGTCTATCAAAAACTCGCAGCTCTTGGTCCAAGATTAAGGAAGAGCCAATTCGAGACTACGCCTGAGTTTCAAGCGCGCATACGGCTCTTGCTCGAAGCGATTAAGATTGGACCCAATAGAACTGCTAATGATCGCCTGTCATTTGTGCATCCGTACGGAGATGAAACCACGATGCTGACACCCAGGTATTTACCCTGAAGCCGGACACGAATTTCGAGGCCGCCGTTGGCTACGACGTACCGGAAATACAAGGTGATGTGCGGTCTATTCGCGGATACAAATCGATCGATCTGACAAGAACTGGACGAACCGTTGACTCAAGGATTGGAAGAACAGCACTAGGAGTGCGGAAGCGTATCACCGTTCGCGCGTATTCGTCCTCACGATTCGTCATGTCGGATGCGAGTATTGAGAACTGGTCATATGGATTGAAATTCCGGTTAACACCTTCGATGGCGCGTCAGGCAAGTGGAAGAGTCTGGTTGGCAGTTACCGGTCGGCGGGCTTACCCATACGTTATATATGAATCAGACGTCGACAATGCCACTCTTGAAGATCCTGAAGAAGCTCACAGTTTCCATTACTATTT
>Ga0163163_10006069_pt1 | contig 10512 bp, 10 predicted proteins | sample S65metaG_FD_119766 | JGI IMG/M metagenome (GOLD analysis project Ga0163163, IMG submission 119766) | Switchgrass rhizosphere microbial communities from Kellogg Biological Station, Michigan, USA - S6-5 metaG | ecosystem: Host-associated > Plants > Roots > Rhizosphere > Soil | place: USA... | reverse complement strand
TGCGGAGATGCTCCACTACGTCACTGGTTGGGACGTCACCGCTGATGAACTACGCGAAACAGCGAGGCGCATTGTTGCTGCCAAACGCGAGTTCAACATTCTGGCCGGTTGGACGCCAACCGAGGACACGCTGCCGGAGCGATTTCTCAACACACCGTTATCCAGCGATCCGGAAGCTGTGCTGAGCCGCCAGCGGCTCGATGATCTCGTGACCGAATACCACCGCCAGCGCGGCTGGTAGGGAGTGAATAAATTTCAGGGACGGGAAAGCTGAACACCCCTCCTGGAACAGGAGGGGTGGCCCGAAGGGCCGGGGTGGTAGATCAATTGCTATGGTCCCACCCGATGAAACGCTATAGCTACAATTCCAAATCCCTAGAACCCAACCGCAAAGAACTCCGCAACGCGCTCACGTCTGCAGAGGCCTTTTTGTGGACGCAACTGAAAAAGAGGCAGCTCTCCGGCAAGAAATTCCGTCGGCAATATAGCGTAGGTCCGTACGTCCTCGACTTTTTCTGTCCGGAAGTGCGACTGGGGGTGGAGCTGGATGGCGCAGCTCACTTCACCGTCATTGGACAGGAGCTTGACGCGAAAAGGGATCGTTACCTCGAAGAAAAAGGAATCGTAGTCTTGCGGTTTGAAAACCGGGACGTCTTTGAAAACTTAGAATTCGTCCTTGAAGCGATAAGGAAGAATTTTGAGAGGACTTGACCTACCACCCCGGCCCTTCGGGCCACCCCTCCTGTTCCAGAGGGGAGTTCATCACAGCCCTGCCTCAGCGAGCGCAGCCAGATAGTCTTCCCGTGTATTCAGGTTCCGTAGAGTCCGAAGCTGCGGATCCACTTCAGCCATTTCCTCCGGCCGCACGCGACGCGTCGACACAGCGTCGAAGAGAAACACGGGCCGCAGCCGGTGGGCTTCAAGCAACGATTCGATGTGCGTCAGCGTACTGCGCCGATAGACCGCCGACAGTGGGTGGGGAAAACCATCGATCTCCATTACCGCAATGTCGTGATCACCGAGTAAAGCGATCATGCGTTCCACGAAGCGTGGCTCCAGAAGTGGCACATCGCAGCTGGTGACGTACGCAACGTTGATGGAATCGGGAAGAGCACTCAGCCCTGCGCGCAATCCCTCGAGCGGCCCCTGTTGTTCGCGTTCATCACGAGTGACGACGATATTTTCCGGCAATTCGGGTAACGGCTGTTCGCGTGCCGCAACGACGATGATGGGAGAAACAACGGATTCGAGCAGGCGCACTACGCGCTGCAGCATTGTTTCCGGTCCGAACGGCAGAGTGGCTTTGGGAACTCCCATTCGTGTGGACCTGCCTCCGCATAAAACGATACCGCCCGCAGTCATGGTTTCATTCCGAGGCGGACAAGCGCTTCGCGTGTGGATGCCTGTGTCAGCAGCATCTTGAGCGCGACCACTCCAGGGCGATTCGCGCGAGCGCGCGGCACGATGAAGTCGTATTGCTCCGCTTGCACCGGCAGGAACCCGAGACCGGTGCTGCGGGCAATCGTGTCCAGTGTCATTCCCCAGTCGGCGCGACCTTGTACCACTGCGGCGGCCACAGCATTGTGATTCCGCGGCTGGACGGCGTAACCGGGCGGTTTTGCGCCATTCAGCAGGCGGTCAATCAGCACCCGCGTCCCGCTCCCCTTGTTGCGATTGACCATCATGCAGGCGGGATCATCCACAATTGCCGCGATGGCTTCGTGCGCCGTACGGTTTGCGAAACGTTCGTCGCCGCGACGGAAGACGATGCCCTGCAAGCGGCCATACCCTGGCACGAGTTCGAGTTCAGGTACGAGGAAGGGCCGATTGTATTCGTTGGTCTGTGGATCCAGCAGGTGGACGCCCGCGACATCGCATTCTCCTCGCTTCGCGGCGTCCAGTCCGGCCGTGCTGCCGACGGCGAGAAATTTAGATCGAACGCCCTGGCGTTGAAGTTCGCCCAGCAGGTAATCCAGAGCGATGCAGTGACTGCCGATCACCACCAGATCGGCCAACTGAAGTTCGCGGCCCAGTAGCTGAACGTTCAGAATCGTTCCGGCTTGAACGATCTCCTCATGCCGGTCGATTGTGGCGAAGCCGTCGGCACGGCTGAACGTCGTGACGCTGCCGGACCCTTGCCCCATCGGATACGCTGCAAGAGATGTTCCCGTTCCGTCGGAACTATCGTCGGCCGATTCGACGAGTCCCATCAGGACGTATTCCGTACGGCCAATCTCACTATTCAACTTAACCGCTAGTCTGGCGGGCACGATGGTTCGCTCTTCCGCGCCGCGTCCCGCCAGCATGCGGATCACGGGTGCGACGAACTCGTGAAAGGTAAAGATCGCCGAGGTCGGAAAGCCCGGCAGTACGACTACTGCACGACCGCTTGTCGCCGCGAGGCAGATGGGCTTGCCAGGTTTCAGTGCCACGCCATGGGCGACAATGCCGGGATCATTGAGTTCGGCGACAACGCGATAAGAGACGTCTCCTTCGCCTTTGCTCGTTCCGCCGGAAAGTAGCACGATGTCCGCGAAGTCGAGGGCATGTCGAAGTCCAGCCCGCAACGCGTCTGCCTCGTCATGAATGATTCCCAATCGTCTTGGCTCTCCGCCCAGTTCCCGTACCGCGTCGCTAAGCACCTGGCCGTTGGAATCGTAAACCTTCGCCGGTTCCATCGGTTCGCCAGGAGCTATGATTTCATCTCCGGTGGAAAGGATCGCGACAATCGGTTGTCTCCAGACATTCACATGGGAAATACCGATCGCGGCCAGCACTCCGGTGTCGCGACTGGTGAGCAGACGGCCCCGGCGAAGAACGGTCTCTCCCGCTGTAATGTCGGTTCCGGCAAACGATACTCCGCTGCCTGGCGTTACAGCCCGGGCGATTCGGAGTTCAGATCCGCGTGCCTCGGCATGCTCCATCATCACGACCGCATCGGCGCCGCGGGGCACCATGCCGCCCGTCGCTATTGCTACAGCCTTGCCTGTATGAATGACGGTGGTTGGAACAATTCCGGTGTGAATATGTTCGTCCGCCAGGACGACAACGCGCGGCACTTCCTCGGAAGCGGCGAAGGTGTCTTCCGCGACGACAGCAAAACCATCGACGTTCGAACGATCAAACGACGGCACGTCGACCGGGGATGCCACGTGGGCTGCCAGTACCCGGCCGAGCGCGGCGTCCAGCGGAACCTGTTCAATGCCGCGCGGCTTGAGATCCAGCGCCGCACGGAAGCGCAGTTCCGCGTCATCTCGATCCAGGACTTGAAGAAACTGTTCCTGCTCAGCCATAAAGCCACACGTCCACGTCCGAGCCCGCGGCGAAGCCCTCGCTGTCGTCGCCAATGATTACAAACCCATCGGCGCGAGTGGTCGACGACAGTAGCGATGCTCCTGCGACGGCGAGCGGCTCGACGATTCCGTCCGTTATTTTGACCCTGGCGTAGTCGAGCCGGCCAATCGGTGAACTGATCTTGCGGCTCAATCGGCCGCGCACTGAGCGATATGGCCAGTCCTTGCTCCGACCGCCAAGTACTCGGATCGCGCGGCCGGCGAAAAAATCATAGGCACACAAGCTCGACACCGGATTACCCGGTAGCAGGAATACAATCCGGGCGCCTAAACGACCAAAGCCGGTTGGACTGCTGGGACGCATCGCGATTCCGTGCACTGCCAGTTCGCCGTGTTGGGCGAGAAGGACCGGCGCATGGTCCTCGATCCCCACACTCGAGCCGCCCGAAACGATGACGATGTCGACGTCCGACTGAAGGGCTTCGAATATGGCTGCGGGATCGTCGCGAACCAGGCTCGGAAATTCGACAAGACCTCCGTCCCGCTCGATGAGTGCGGCAAGCATTGGACCGTTGGCATCGGCAATTTGAAAGCCTCGTGGAGAAGATCCCGAGGGAAGCAATTCGTTTCCAGTTACGACCAGACGCACGCGCGGCCTTCGGATCACATTCACTTCTCCGCGACCGATCGAACTGAGAACGCCCAGATCCTGAGGACGCAAAACACGACCTGCCTCGAGCAGCATGCTGCCCCTGACGATGTCCTCGCCGCGCCGTCCGAGGTTTTTGCCCGGGGAAACAGACGCAAGCGCGCTGATGACATTCGGCCTGCCTCCCGTCTCGATTTCCACCCATTCGGCGGGGAGCACAGCATCGGTTCCCTGCGGTATCGGCGCGCCAGTCATAATGCGAACCGCGTCTCCGGCGGAGACTATGCCTTCGAATGGGCAACCGGGCATCGAATCGCCGACGACGGTGAGGGGAATCCGGGTGTAGGCGCTCCCACCTTCGGTGCTATCGGCGACCACGGCGTATCCATCCATCGTTGCGCGATCGAATCCAGGCACATCGAAATCGCTGACGACGGAAGCAGCAAGGACGCGACCTGCTGCGAATTGCAGCGACACGCTTTCGGTGGCAAGCGGGTGCAGTTGGGCATCCAGCCAGGCGATGGCCTCTCTTACGGTGTGGCGCCTGGCGAAGCCACGCATCCGCACGTCGTCATCTGTTCCTCTACCGATGTGTTTCATGCGGATTGAATTCTCGTTAGTCTCAGAGCGCCGCTTCTCTTGATCACTGCAGTTGAGCGTTATGAGCGCTCAGAATAGCGGACTGCCAGCGACATAACAACCGGCCCTGTAGATATACAAGTCATTGTTCCGGTCTTGTCGTGTTTTGTGAATTGTCGTCGCACGCCCTCCTAGGATCCCCACATGTGTTCCCGTGGATGGATGATGGTTTCCTGCAAGTCCAGGATGGAGGCGGCCTCATCCAGGGTTTTTGCGCGGCCCTCATCGACCATGGTTTGAAGAGCAGCGACTTGCTCTGGTTTCAGGAGGTTCTTTTCCAATGCAGACTGCCAGCTTGAGAACTTTTCCTGTGGGAGGGGATCACTGGGATCGGTTCGTGTGGGATCATCAGGTTTTGTCATACCCGTATTCTAATGGGAATCGCGTGGTAATTGCTCTTGTGCCATAACGCAGTCTTTGCCGAACGATAGTCTTTCTCGAAATGTTCCTGGAAGAGGCCATATGTGGGTCGTCGGATTTGTAACGAGTTGCGAAGTATTCACGCATCCGGCGTAAATTCGACACGACATTCCGGTTTGAATATCGGACCAACGGAATGAGCGGCGCCACAAAAGAGACCGGCGCTCCTGAATCCAGGATTAATAAGTTCCAAAGGAACTTTGTCCTGACGCCCCGGGACAATGGATCTCGAACCCGGTACTTGGACCCGGTGGTCACCGCTCGCCCTCAGTCTTCTGCAGATGACGAAGTAAGTCAATGCCAACGAGAAAAAGTCCGCCCTCGAACCACGCGTCAATGAGTTCGCGTTCCAACACTTTCCGCTCGAATGCGTGGTGCACTGTCAGATTCGAAAATTGGCTGTTTCCGAAAAAAGCAATGTCATACACCGCTCATGCAGTCGAAAATCACTGCACCCTACGGCCACAGGAAGCCCTGCTGGTCTTGTCTCGTGAAATTGAGAGCAGCAGAAGAAGATCTCTGAAAGAAGCAGGTTATCAATTCTTGATGGTGTGGGCGTTGTCTCGTTCGTTCTCGCAGATGTCTTCGATGAGATCGGAATCCGCCGCAAGTCGGAGATCGAGGTGAATAGTCCATGGCTTGGCGTACGACTTGGAATCATTGATGGTGATTTGCAGTTCCATGCTGCCTGCGTCGATTCGGTGGAATTGCTCGGTCGTCCTCATGGAATCGCTGTGCGGGTGACCACTGTCATCCAGCCAGGTCTGATCGTTGAAACCCGCCGTGTCGACGATGAACGTGTCGCGGGTCCATCGGCCTGTCGAGGAGCCGAGCCATGAGGGGCTGAGATCCGCGGGAAAAGGCCGGCCATCGGTGAAGACCTGGCGGTAGTGGTTGAACTCCTCAAAGAGGATTAGCGTGAGACCGGGCGTCTGCACGATCTTGAACGGTTGTCCCGGAATCAGCATCGCGTCCGGAATGCCGTGAGGAAGGCAGAGTTCTGAAGGCCGGCCTGCACCCAATAGACGCCCGTGCTCGCGATATAGCGCATCGGCTGCGGGCAGCATCACGATTGAAGAATCCGACGTGAGGAAGTTCTCGATGTTCATGAACGGTGGCCCGCCGCTGCCGGGCGCCCCGGCGTAGTTGGGTGCAACGGCTTTTTCGGGTGCGATGCTCACCCACACTCCAGAAAGATCCGGGGTTCCATTCGCGGTTCGAGGAACGGGGGCGGCGAGGTTCGGTTTCCCGTCCTTTGTTCGCGTAAGCCCGGGAGTGGGGTAGTGAACCCACTGCGCCGATAGAACCATCGAGAACGCCGTCACCAGGATCACCGTTACAACGAGAGAGATGCGAGATGTCTTCATGGCGGTGGAGAGTGTAACGCATGACGGAAAAAGAACGGCAATTTACGCGAACGCCGCGAAAAATCCGCAGCCATACCTGGCGTCTCTCGCGTAAAGCGCCGGCTCTCCCGACGAAGCATGCGTCGCTGGACTCAGCGATATCGTCCTGAATGCTTCGGGTGCATTCGGCGTGTATTCCGCCCGATACGAGGGCCTCGACCTTTGCTCGCTTCTTAGGAATCCTCGAGAGTCCCACGCGAGTAATGTGCCAGGTCCTGGACTGGACAAGTTCAGCGGGCGAATATCCGTAAAGCGTTTGGAAAAGCAAGGCGCTGATGTGTCGAGCGCCTCGCTGTTCAAAGTGGCTGTTACGGAAGTGGTGCGCCCGGGAGGAAGTTCCTCGAGGAAAGGGCTGCGGCTCCGGCCTGACCGTCTCCATCGAACGGAGTAATCGGTCCGGTTTGAGGCGCGAAGCAGACGTTGTCAGCGTCCGGATCGGCAAACCACATCACCATGTGATTCAGTTCGCTGCGAACACGGGCGCCATTGGCAACTGTGCTTGAAAAAGCATCACCAACGATGGTATTCACCCGCATCGATCCTCGGCCGGCCGCATTTGTTGTGAAGTCGCCGATGTACTGTACTGCGCCGACCGACACTGCGGACTCCGTCAGGAAGACGGTGAATTCTGTATTGGGCGGGAGGCCCACCGCATTCAAATCCAGGGTATCCACTCCACGAGAATCCTCTCTGGGGATAACCGACACGGTGGCCGCGGCATTCGGAAGACAAGCCGCGATCGTGTCCGACGCCGGCGCGAGGCTGAACCTGAATGGTTCATGACCCTGGGCCGGCTGGCCCTGGGCTTGAACCCGATGAACCAATAGCAATCCGGCCATGAGGACTACCAACAGCCCGGCTCCGTATGTTTTCACGCGATGCTTTGTATTTGCTTCCAACAGAAAATTTTGAAATCTCTTCATCTTTCTAACCCTTCTTTCAAGTGGATCCCAGCCAGTCGACAGGGATCAGATTGTTTGGATCGTTCCTGCGTAATAATTTCCAGTCGTGCCCGAATGAGTACGGCGCGTCACGCCGTCTTTGTGAATGGAGAATAAGACTCCCTCTGCGGGAAGTCATAAAGTGGCGGTAAATGTGCGGTAACGTTTCGGTAATGGAGAGGAAAGGGGGATCGATACCTGACCGGACAAGTGGTGTCCAGGACCGTCCCGATCGAGAAACGCCGGATTCATTCTGTCTAGCCGCACTTACTGATCGAGCGAAGCACTTGTTTGAACTACCGGCAAACCACAAATGTGGCAGCCTTGCGTGCGGAACAAATTCACAACTGGCTCGGTCGAATAGGCAACTTCGGAAAGTGGTATAGTCCAAACCGAAACTGACGGCGTATGAACGCATGCCAGCTGGAAACGAAGATGCCGTTTGCGCGTTACGAACTTACCGATGTACCGAAAACTCTCAAATTATTTCCTTCTGCTTGCCTTTGCCGTTGGCATCTCTGCGGCGGTGAATGCGAATGCACAATCCAGGCCGTCACTCATCCTTGGAACGACCACCAGCACGCAGGACAGTGGACTGCTTGATGTTCTGGTGCCGCGATTCGAGAAGGAACGGCGAATAGAAGTTAAGGTGATTGCGGTCGGCAGTGGAGCGGCGTTGCGGATGGCGGAACGCGGTGATGTCGATGTGGTGCTGGTGCATTCTCCCACTTCGGAACAACGCTATGTCGACGCAGGGGATCTCGTCGATGGCCGCCTGGTGATGCACAATGATTTCCTGATTGTGGGACCGGCGGATGATCCTGCCGGTATTCAAAAGCGGACTTCAATTACTGACGTGATGCGGGCGATTGCGGCGAGCTCCGTCTTTATCTCCCGCGGTGATGATTCCGGCACGCATACACAGGAGATCGCCCTGTGGGCCGCCGCAAGGATCGATCCAAAGTCACTCACCAGGCGTGAAGAGACTGGCCAGGGTATGGGCGCGACACTCAATATCGCGGACCAGAAGCACGCATACACGATAACGGACCGTGGCACTTACCTGGCCCTGCGCCGAAGCCTCGGTCTCGCGATTCTCTTCCAGGGAGATTCAAGCCTTCGGAACGTGTATCACGTCTATTCCGTAAGCCCAAAGAAGCACCCATCCATCAAGTCTGCCGAAGCTCGCGCGTTCATCGATTTCCTGGTGTCTGCTCCTATTCAACAGTTGATCGGGGCTTTCGGCCGGGACAAATATGGCGAGTCGCTGTTCTTTCCTGATGCGGTCCATTGAGGTTCGGGGCTAAGGCCGCATGACGGATCTGCTTACCACCGACAGTCGATTCCTGGCCATTGTCTTGCGCACGCTCGTCGTGTCCGGAACAGCGACCGCCATGGCGGTGCTCGTCGGCTTTCCGTTGGGATACGGCATCGCTCGCAGGAGTTTCCATGGACGAACGTTGCTGCTCGGATTCATCAACACCGGTATGGGGATGCCACCCGTCGTCGTCGGCCTGGTCGTCTGGCTGATGCTCGTGCGAAGCGGGCCGTTTGGAGGCCTGGACCTTATATATACGCGGACCGCGATGGTCCTTGCGCAGTTCCTGATCGCGACTCCGATCGTTGTGGGTTTTACCACAGCTTCCCTGCAGGCACTACCCCCGCGACTTGCGGATTTACTATTCGTTCTCGGCGCAGGACGGGTGCGCACGATGTTGATCCTGGCAAGGGAAGCAAAGCTCGGCCTGGCCGCCACGGTCATGGCGGCTTTCGGTGCCATCGTTTCGGAAGTCGGCGCCTCGATGGTCGTCGGAGGCAATCTCGAGCGGAGCACCCGCGTGTTGACAACCGCTATCGTGACCGAGACGAGCCGCGGAGAAATGGATTACGCCCTGGTCCTGGGTCTGATTTTGCTTGGTCTGACTTTTATTGTGAGTCTCGCGCTCACGATAATTCAGCAGCGGCGCTGATGGATGTCTCTCTCGAGGGCGTGCGGGTGGAACGCGACGGTCGCGTGCTTCTGGACGTTCCTTCCCTATTACTCCGCGGCGGTCGAACCATTGCCGTTCTTGGACCAAATGGATCGGGGAAGACAACGTTGCTCCGTGTTATCGCCGGACTCGACCGGCCGAGCGCGGGCCGAGCGCGGATCGGCGGCTTACCGGTCGATGCGTTACGCGTCGCGTATGTCTTTCAGGAACAGATATTCCTCCGTCGGTCAGTACGCGACAACCTGGAGCTGGGCTTGCGGCTGCGAGGTATCGACCCGGCAGAGCGAGGGAGCCGGATGGAGGAGGCCGCAAGGGTGCTCGGTATCACGCACCTGATGGAAAGGCGAGCGGATCGCCTGTCTGGAGGCGAAGGGCGACGGGTGAGCCTGGCACGCGCGTTGTGCTTAAGGGCGCCGCTGGTTCTGCTCGATGAGCCTCTCGAGGGACTGGATCGACCGACCTACTCCCATCTGCTGCATGAGTTGCCGCAGCTCCTCGCCGCATTTGATGCCACGAGAATACTTGTCACGCACAGTCCCGGCGAGGCTTTGCGTTTTGCGCAGGACCTGGTCGTCCTGGTCGATGGGAAAGTCCATGCTTCAGGTGAGAAGCGCGAGGTGGCGACCAACCCTCGTGTGAGGGAAGTTGCGGAGGCGCTTGGCTACTTTGTAGTGATCCACGATGGACGCCGCATAGCGATTCCACCGGACGCGCTGAAACCTGGCCCGGGTGACCTGGAGTTTGTGATGGAGGTGGACGAGGTGATCGATCTTGTCGCGTCAACGGAGGTTGCCGGCCGCATTGGCGAGGTCCGCGTGAAAGTCGAATTGCCGCCGACTAGTGAAACACCCGCCCGAGGTGGGCGCATCTCTCTGCATGCCGATCGCTTTTTCGAGTTGAGATAAAAACGTCCGAAGATTCTTAAGAAAACAGAATCGTAGGAATTGCGGTACCCCCACCCAACCCTCTCCCGTTGGGAGAGGGATTTTATTGAAAGCCGGTCTATTTGCCGGCCTTCATGACGAAGGGCCGCAAGGGTTGAGGAACCTTTCCAAAGTCGGATGCGCTCACCAGCGCTGGCACGATTGGATCGGGTCCGTTCTCTCGGAGCAACTCTGTTCCGGTCGGGCCGAGCAACAATTGAACGAACTTTATTGCATTTTCTTTATTCGG
>Ga0163163_10006068_pt1 | contig 10512 bp, 8 predicted proteins | sample S65metaG_FD_119766 | JGI IMG/M metagenome (GOLD analysis project Ga0163163, IMG submission 119766) | Switchgrass rhizosphere microbial communities from Kellogg Biological Station, Michigan, USA - S6-5 metaG | ecosystem: Host-associated > Plants > Roots > Rhizosphere > Soil | place: USA: Michigan... | reverse complement strand
GGCAACCGTGAGACTAATTCCTTCGATTGAAATGGAACCTTTGTAAACGAGGTAACGCTCCAGTTCGGGAGTGACTTCGATGTGAAGCCACCAATTATCGGAGTTCGGGATCTGCTCGAATTCGATAAGCTTGCCAACGCCATCCACGTGACCTTGGACAATGTGTCCACCCATGCGCGCGTTGGCGCGGAGTGGGAGTTCGAGATTGACGAGTGCGCCTTCGTGGACGCGCGAGAACGATGTTCGAATCCAGGTTTCAGGTGCTAGGTCAGCGGCGAAAGTTGTGGGTGTGATATCGAGTGCCGTAAGGCAGACTCCACTGACTGCACAGCTATCGCCTTCCTTTAGTTCACGGGTTACGTTGGACGCGGCGATAGTGATGCGGCGGTTCTCGCCTTTTTCTACGATGGACTCAATGTGTCCGACTTCTTCGATGATTCCAGTAAACATGATCAGATCTCGGTTCTTAGTTCAAATACTGCGGAATAAGGATCGCGTAGATAGGATTGCACAAAAAACTCGTCTCCTGCCTGTTCAACCGTCACACCCGTCAGGTCGATGCGGGGGAACTGAACACCTTCGGCGAGCCAGGGGACGCTGCATCCGCCCAGGATCTTCGGCGTAAAGAAAAGCAGGAGTTTGTCCACCAGGCTTTCGCGCAAAAAGCGTGCATTGACGATGGACCCGCCTTCAACGAGGACGCTTGTGAGTAACATCTCGCCCATGCGGTTGAGTGCGGCCGTGAGATCGACGCGACCGTCGGCATCACCCGCGACTTGGACGACTCGCACGCCACGAGCTTCCAATGCCGCGTGCTTTTTCGGATCGGCGTCGACGCAGAAAATCGTGACGTCGTCATTGCACGATTGGACGAGCTTGGTATCGATGTCAATGCGGAGGCGCGAATCGAGTACGCACCTCATGATGGGACGACGACGCGGAAGTCCGCTGCGATCGGTGAGCATCGGGTTGTCGGCTTCGACCGTGCCAATGCCGACCATGATTGCGTCGCACTGGTGGCGCAGAAGATGGATGCGTTTCAAGGCTTCCGGCCCGCTGATGTATGTGGTGGAACCTTTCTTTCCACCGGCGCCAATGCGTCCGTCGAGCGTGACTGCGCCTTTCAGAACCACGAGCGGCTTACGAGTCTTGATGAACTTGGCGAAGGCCTCGTTCAAGGTCTTCGCTTCTTCTTCAAACATGCCTACATCGACTTCGATTCCGGCGGCCCGCAGCTTTTCAAATCCGTGACCTGAGACTTTTGGATTGGGATCCTGCATGCAGCAGACGACGCGACGAATACCGGCAGCAATGACTGCATCAGCGCACGGGCCGGTGCGTCCCGTGTGCGAACAGGGTTCGAGATTCAAGTAGAGAGTGCCGCCGCGTGCTCCGTCGCCCGCTTCTTCAAGGGCAAGCACTTCGGCGTGCTTGATCCCGTCATACGTGTGCGTGCCGCGGCCGATAATTTGTCCGCGCTGAGCGACGATGACCGCCCCGACGCATGGATTCGGGGAGGCAAGGCCAATGCCTTTGCGAGCGAGATCCAATGCTTCGCGGAGGAACTGTTCGTCGGCGGAGAGGGCCATCAGTCGTGATCTTTCGGAAGCTCGAGTTTTTACGAGAACAGCGAATCCACAAAATCTTTTGCGTTAAAGGGAATCAGGTCCTGCTGTTTTTCGCCGACTCCGACGTAGCGTACCGGAAGGCCGAGTTCGCGCGAAATCGCGACGACGACTCCACCCTTGGCGGTGCCGTCTAATTTGGTCGGCACGATTCCGGTGACTCCGGCGGATTCAGTGAACATGCGTGCCTGCTGGAGCCCATTTTGTCCGGTCGTCGCATCCATTACCAGCAATGTTTCGTGCGGAGCCGAAGGAATCACCTTTTGCGCGGTCCGACGCATCTTGTCGAGCTCAAGCATGAGATGCGCCTTGTTGTGCAGGCGCCCGGCGGTGTCGACAATCACGTAGTCGTTGTTACGCGCTTTAGCAGCCGAGAGTGCGTCGAACAGTACCGCTGCGGGATCGCCTCCAGCGCGGGTCTTAATGACTTCTGTTCCGGTACGCGAGCCCCATACTTCGAGTTGCTCGATTGCCGCGGCGCGGAAGGTATCGGCCGCAGCTAAAAGTACGGTCTTCCCCTGAGCGCGTAGGACGTGCGCGAGTTTGCCGATGGTGGTGGTCTTGCCAGTACCGTTGACGCCAACTACCAGGATCACTTCGGGGCCATCCACGCGAGTGGCAGGCCGATCGTTAGCTTTTTCGAGGATCGCCAGCAGCTCGTCCTTAAGCACGCGCTTGAGTTCTTCGCCGTTGGCGATCTGACGGCGATCAACCTTCTCGCGCATTGCTTCAAGGACTTCGTTTGTTGTAGTGGTACCGAGATCTGCCGAGAGCAGAGTTGCTTCGAGTTCGTCGAGAGTGTCGCGATCGATCTCTTTGCGGATGTTGACGACGTCTTCGATACGATCAGTGAGCGTCTCCCGTGTCCGGGTGACCGCTTGCTTCATGCGATCTAGAAATGACGGTTGCTGCTCTTCGTCGAGCGAGCCAAATAATGTCTGTATCATTGCGCCTCAATTATATCGGGCAAACGAATGTATAGCGTCTTCTCGACTAGAGCCATGCTCCCAGACAACTCGGAACGCGAGTTCGATTTCCACCGGCGGTCACACGTGAGAAGAGAAAAAACCTGATAGAATTTTCTAGGTCAGGCGTCGGCCTACGCGACGAAACCCCGCCAATCCCGCCAGGTCCGGAAGGAAGCAACGGTAACGGGATAGTTCGTGCGCAGTGGGGAACCGGCGTCTGGCTTTTTGTTTTAGTAGGTTTCACCCGAGGAAACCTGAAAGACGCGCATGCCGCACTCGCGGTACATGTCGCAAACCGGCGGACGATCGTCGATCACAAAGGCCACCCTGCCCGGGCCTACCTTCTCCAGCAATTCCTTCTTAACGATCGTGTCCGGACGATGATCTCCGGTACTGCGCATGTAAAGCCTTCTGTAGCGGATTCCGTGCTTTTCGAGCCACGCTTCCGTGTCTTTACGACATTCGTCGGGGCGTCCGGTGATAAGGATGGCAGTATATTCCGGCGCGAGCTTGTTCACCCATCGCGCGACAATCTCTACGGGCTCGTCTTTATGTGCGTCGCGGAAGAACTTGCCCCAATTCGTTTTGCCCGGCCCTTTGATGTGATGAAGGCGATGTTGGACGTCGGCCAAAGTCCCATCGATGTCTACAATGACGATGTCCTTGCGAGGGTTCGTCATTTAGCTTGACGTTCCAGCGCTTTCGGAGTGACCTCAGGTTCGATCTTCGCTCCATAGGGAGGAACGATCCATTCGCTCTCTCCTGTGATCAGGCGAGTTCCTCGACGAAAAGTTAGGTATTGCCAGACCCAGTCGGCCATGACGCGGAGACGGTTGCGGAACCCGATCAGGAAGTAGATGTGAATGAGTCCCCAGGCGAGCCAAGCGAGGAAGCCGGTCAGATGAACGATTCCGAGATCGCCCACGGCGGAGTTACGGCCGATTGTAGCGAGTGTTCCTTTATCCCAATAGGAGAAAGGCTTTCGTTGTTCGCCGCGCAAATCATTGATGATGGTTTTAGCCGTGTACGTGCCCATCTGAATGGCTGCGGGAGCTACACCAGGAACGGGAAGTCCCTTGTCGGTCTTTACCGTCGCAAGATCGCCAATCACAAATACATTGGGATGATTAGGAATCGTGAGGTCAGGTAGTACTTCGACTCTACCAGCGCGATCCGTTGGAGCACCGAGCATTTTGCCGAGTGGCGACGCAGCAACGCCTGCGCCCCAAAGTGTCACAGCAGAGGGAATCTTTTCGTTGCCGACTGTAACGTACTCCCGCTCAACATCGGTGACCTTGGTGTTCGTGAAGACTTCCACGCCGAGATGCTTCAGCTGACGCTCCGCACTTGCTGAGAGATCGGCAGGGAAGGCGGCCAGAATCCTTGGACCGGCTTCGACGAGGAGGATGCGTGTAAGCCGTGGATCGATGTGACGGAAATCGTCTTTGATCACGCGACGAGTGATCTCCGCGAGCGCTCCAGCAAGTTCGACACCGGTCGGGCCTCCTCCGATAATGACAAAATTGATCGGCTTGTGTTGACCTTCCAGGCTGGCCTCTCGCTCGGCGATCTCGAAGGCGAGAAGCACACGGCGACGCATTTCAATCGCATCTTCCACGGTCTTCAAGCCGGGGGCAAATTCTGCCCAGTCGTCGTGCCCGAAGTAAGCGTGAGTAGCTCCAGCGGCAACGATGAGGTAGTCAAAGGTAACGATGCCTTCTTCGGTAATCACCTTTCGATTTGGTATATCGAAACCAGTGACCTCGGCCAGCAGGACCTCTGTGTTCTTGAAATCTCGAACGATCGTACGAATTGGAGAGGCGATTTCACCGGGATTGAGGCCCGCGGTGGCAACTTGGTAGAGGAGTGGCTGGAAAGTGTGGTGATTCTTGCGATCAATCAGGGTAACGCGAAGAAGGGTATGCCCCAGATGCTTGGCCGCGTTAATGCCCGCGAATCCACCACCTACGATGACCACGTGAGGTAAAACTTGAGGAGTTTGATTCGTAGTTGCCATATACCAATATAGTGGATGAATTTGAATGCAACTTCGGTGCTTACTTTTGCGGTGATAATTCGTCCAATGTTGATAAGGATTTGACCCGGAAATTCCTAATCCTATAAAGTAAGTAAGCACTTACATGAACACAGTACAGCAGAGATTTTCCGCCGAAGACCGCCGCCAGCAAATCCTTGAAGTGGCGAAATCAATTTTCTCGCGTAAAGGATACGAGGGTACGACTACACGCGAAATAGCAACCGCCGCCAAAGTCAATGAAGCGATAATCTTTCGTCATTTCCCGACGAAGGAAGAGCTGTATTGGGCAGTGATTGATTTCTCATGCAAGAGTTCTGACGCCCGCGGGCAGATGGTAGAACGATTGCGGCGAGGTGGAGACCTCGGGGAAGTGTTTCGCGATCTTGCTTTTGAGATTTTGAATCGCCGTTCTCGCGATCAGACGCTTACGCGCTTGCTGTTCTTTTCAGCGCTGGAGAATCACGAACTCTCCGCACGATTTTTCGATCACTACGTCGCCCAGTTTTACGAAACACTTGCAAGTTTTGTAAAAGAGCAGATCGTTGCGGGAAAATTTAGGGACGTCGATCCAATGGTTGCGGCCCGAGGGTTCGTCGGAATGGTGGTTTACCATTCGCTGGTGGATACGCTTTTTGCCGGCGGGCGACTAAAGAAATACGACCACGATAAAATCGCCGATGAACTCAGCTCCATTTGGTTGAAAGGCATGGTCGCCTGAGGCAGTGTGCGAAAGCGAGACGTAGTTAGTTTTAAGGAAGACTTCAGACACATCGATTTTGATAGACCCTGATAGGACTCTACTTCATATGAAACAGATAGAACGCTCGACAACACACCGCCTGAATTTCTTGCCCGCGGTGTTTTTTGCGCTCTCAGCGACTGCGCTGCTGGCTTCCTTGGGTTGTGGTGAAACCAAGAAGGCGCAAGCGGTGAGTCAGCCTCCTGCACCTGTCACAGTCGGTCAAGCCGAAGTGAAAGTAGTTCCGGTAACGGTATCGGCCGTTGGAAACATCACTCCGTACACAACCGTGCAAGTGAAGTCGATGGTTACGGCTCCGGTGCTTACCGTGAACTTCAAGCCCGGTGACTTTGTGAAGAAGGGGCAACTTCTTTTCGCGCTTGACGACAGCAGCTTCAAAGCAGACGTCATGCGCGCGGAGGGCCAGCTGGTAAAGGATCAAGCGGCTGCTCAGAATGCAGTCGTTCAGGCGAAGCGCTATGCTGCGCTCTTTCAGCAGGGCGTGGTTGCTCGCGAACAGAATGACGTGATGCAGTCCACGGCAGACCAGATGCAGGCCGCGGTGAAAGCCGACGAGGCCGCTGTAGAGACGGCGAAGATCAACGTGCGCTATTGCCGAATCACCTCGCCGATCGATGGGCGTGTGGGCGACGTGCTTGTGTATCCGGGTAACCTGATCAAGGCCAACGATCTGAATCTCGCAGTGATCAACCAAATTACTCCGATTTATGTGGATTTTTCAGTTCCTGAGCAATACCTCCAAGACATCAAAAAGTACATGGCTTCCGGGCAGTTGAAGGTGCAGTCGTTCTTTGCCGATCCTACGCAAAATCCTGTGAATGGAAAGCTTTCGTTCATTGACAACACGGTCGATCCAAAGACAGGCGCGATCGGGTTGAAGGCCACGTTTGAAAATGCAGATCATCGCCTGTGGCCCGGACAATTTGTGAACACGGTGATAACCCTCTCCACGCTTCCCGACGCAGTGACCATTCCTCTGTCGGCAGTTCAGAATGGACAGAAGGGGCCTTACATTTATGTGGTCTCGGCCGACAAGAAAGCTGAGCTTCGCCAGGTAGCGCTGGGGCCGCAGATCCAGAACCTCCAGGTGATCAAGTCCGGCGTTAATGCCGGCGAGACGGTAGTGACTGATGGACAGTTGCGCGTGGTTCCGGGTGGGCCGTTGGATATCAAGACTGCCGGAGCGACGCCAAGTTCTCCGCAGTCGCAGGGAACGCAAACGGGCAGCGCAACGCCGGCGAAGTAGCTCGTAATGGTTTCAACAGGATCTGGAAGGTAGTTTGATTGCATGAATATCGCTGAAATCTTTATTAAGCGTCCGGTCATGACCACGTTGGTCATGTTCGCCGTCCTCTTGTTTGGAATCGTCGGCTACCGGCTGCTTCCGGTCAGCGATCTTCCCAACGTTGATTTCCCGACGATCACGGTGAATGCATCGTTGCCGGGCGCGAGTCCTGACACGATGGCGTCGAGCGTTGCGCTTCCTTTGGAGAAGCAGTTCTCGACGATTGCCGGCATCGATCAGATGACTTCGTCTTCGTCTCTTGGCAGCACCAACATCACATTGCAATTCTCGCTAGACCGCAATATCGACGCGGCAGCCCAGGATGTGCAGTCGATGATCGCTGCGGCACAGAGACAACTGCCGCAGAACATGCCGGCACCGCCGAGCTATCAGAAAGTGAATCCGGCAGACCAGCCTATCCTCTACCTAGTCCTGTCGTCGCAAACGATGCGGTTGAGCGATCTCGATGAATATGCGCAGACCACGATGGCCCAGCGTATCTCGATGATCAGTGGCGTGGCGCAGGTGAACGTGTACGGTTCACAGAAGTTTGCGGTGCACGTTCAACTGGACCCTCAGTTGATGGCAAGCCGCCAGGTTGGCATCGACGAGGTCGTTAACGCGATCGGTTCTGGAAACGTCAATCAACCTACGGGAACGTTGTGGGGAAACTACCAGGCGCTGACCATCCAGGCGCAAGGCCAGCTGCAAAAAGCTGCGCAGTATAACCCGCTGATCATCGCGTATCGCAATGGAAGCCCCATTCGCCTGAGCGACGTGGGCACAGCGATCGACAGCGTAGAAAACGACAAGACGGCGAGCTGGTTTTACAAGGACGGAGTTGGACAGCGAGCAATCGTCCTGGCGATCCAACGCCAGCCGGGAACGAACACGGTCGAAGTCGCCGACAGCATCAAGAAATTGTTGCCTGGCTTCCGGCAGCAGATTCCGGCGGCGGTAAACATCGATACGCTTTACGACAGATCGACTGCTATCGATGAATCTATTTCGGACGTGAAGTTTACGTTGATGTTGACCATCTTCCTGGTCATCCTCGTCATCTTCCTGTTCCTGCGGAATCTAAGTGCGACGGTCATTCCGTCAATGGCGCTTCCGTTCTCCATCGTTGGTACGTTTGCGGTGATGTACCTGCTCGGCTACACGGTGGACAATCTCTCGCTGATGGCATTGACGCTGTCCGTCGGGTTCGTGGTCGATGACGCCATCGTTATGCTGGAGAACATCGTTCGCCACATGGAAATGGGCGAGAAACCACTCGAAGCGGCGCTCAAGGGCTCTCGCGAAATTGGTTTCACCATCCTGTCGATGACGATCTCGCTGGCTGCGGTGTTCATTCCTGTGTTGTTCATGGGCGGCTTGATAGGACGACTTCTGCACGAGTTTGCCGTTGTCATCACGACGGCCATCCTTGTATCAGGAGTGGTTTCGCTCACACTGACGCCGATGCTTTCGAGCCGCTTCCTGCGGAGCACTCACGGGCAATCGAAGAGCCGTCTATTCCAGATGTCGGAACGATTCTTTGATGGCCTGTTGCATGCGTATGACACGACGTTAAAGGTCGCGATCAGGCATAGTTTTCTAACGCTAATGGTTGCGTTCGCCGTGTTAATCGCTACCGGATTTCTGTTCACGGTGGTTTCTACCGGCTTCCTGCCAACGGAAGATACAGGACAGATCTTTGCTCCGACTGAAGCTGCGCAAGGAATTTCTTTTAACGACATGATTCGACACCAACAGGCCGCGGCAGCGGCTGCGACAAAGGTTCCGGGAGCCGAAGCATTCATGTCTGCGATCGGTGGCGGCGGTGGTAACACTGGCCGATTGTTCTTCCGATTGAAACCTCGCAAGGAGCGACAATCGGCTCACGAGATCGTGCAGCAGATGCGCAAGATCCTCGCCCAGGTGCCGGGAATCAGGGTTTACCCGCAGGAACCAGCCGCGATTCAGATCGGCGGACGCTCGTCGAACAGTCTCTATCAATTCACATTGCAGGGCCCGGACACGCAGCAGTTGTACGCGTCATCGCAGGATCTTGTACAGGCCTTGCAGGGTCGCAATGAACTCCAGGACGTTACGAGCGATCTGTATTTGAAGAGTCCGCAACTCGCCATTGATATCGATCGTGACAAAGCGTCTTCGATGGGAGTGACCGCCGATCAGATCGAAGGTGCGTTGGGACAGGCCTATGGTCAGCAGCAGATCTCGACTATTTACGCGTCGAACAACACATACCGCGTGATCGTCGAGGTAAAGCCACAGTACCAGTTGGACCCGCAGATGCTTTCGCTTTTGTACGTGCGTTCGTCCACTGGAACATTGGTGCCGATGAATTCCGTTGCTCGCTTGACGCGCACTGTAGGTCCGCTGACGGTCAATCACCAGGGTCAGCTTCCGGCAGTTACGGTCTCGTTCAATCCGGCTCCCGGAGTTTCACTCGGTGCCGCAACAAAGGCCGTGCAGACCGTCGCACGACAGGTGTTGCCGGGTACGATCACGGGCACGTTCCAGGGAACCGCGCAAGCCTTTCAGAGTTCGACGAAGAGCCTCGGATGGTTGCTGGTACTGTCGATCCTCGTGATCTACATCGTGCTGGGAATCCTCTACGAGAGCTTCATCCATCCGTTGACGATTCTTTCGGGTCTGCCTTCGGCAGGTTTTGGAGCGTTGCTGACGTTGTGGATCGGCCACATGGATCTCAATCTTTACTCGTTCGTCGGAATCATTATGTTGATCGGAATCGTTAAGAAGAACGCGATCATGATGATCGACTTCGCCTTGGAAGCTCAACGCAACGAAGGCAAGTCGCCAGCGGATGCGATATATGAAGGCTGTCTTGTTCGATTCCGCCCGATCATGATGACCACAATGGCCGCGTTGATGGGTACATTGCCGATCGCGCTGGGCCTCGGTGCAGGCGCAGAGTCGCGGCGTCCGCTCGGTTGGGCGGTCGTAGGCGGATTAATGTTCTCGCAGCTGATCACCCTCTACATCACCCCGGTAGTCTACGTATACATGGAACGATTGCAGAATTGGTTCCACGGACATGGGCTGAAGGACAAGATCGCTGAGACGGAGTTGAAAGAGGAAGCTTTGTCAGAGCGTTAAGTATGGATGAATCTGTCTATAGGCCCGGAGTTTCGGCTCCGGGCCTATTCTTCTCTTTTTGAAATTTAGTTCGATCGGTCCGTCACAACCTGACTTTCTCGTTATAATCCGAAAATCGTAGTGCCGTCCGCAATCTCTGTTCGCGAACTTTATCCGTCAGACCTGAATCCTGCATCTACTTACAATAAGTTTCGTAGATTGATGCGCCCATGAGGAACCGATGAAAGAAATCGCACAACTTCTTCGTAAACACGAAGCGGAGATCCTTAGCCAGTGGTTGGCTGAAATGTCGGCGTCTACGCGCCGTGGCGACCTGATGAACGATCAGGATGTAAAGAATCAGGCAAATCAGTTACTTAAAACCGTTACCAACGCAGTGCAGGATGGCTCGAATTTCGATTCCAGATCGACGAACTGGAAGCCCGTCAGCGAACTTTTAGACGAAGTATCGCGCTCGCGAGCGTCGCAGGGGTTCTCTCCCAGCGAGACCGCAACGTTCGTGCTTTCGTTGAAGAGCCCGATCTTCTCTCTCATCCGCGACCAATATTCGTAAGACGCAAAAATACTTGGTGATCTTTCGTGGTCAGCGACTGAACTCATCGATTCCCTTGGCCTCTATACAACGGAAAGCTATCAGAAGGCGCGCGAAGAAGTGATCATGCGTCAGCAGCAGGACCTGCTGGAACTATCCACTCCTGTTGTGAAGCTCT
>Ga0163163_10006067_pt1 | contig 10513 bp, 6 predicted proteins | sample S65metaG_FD_119766 | JGI IMG/M metagenome (GOLD analysis project Ga0163163, IMG submission 119766) | Switchgrass rhizosphere microbial communities from Kellogg Biological Station, Michigan, USA - S6-5 metaG | ecosystem: Host-associated > Plants > Roots > Rhizosphere > Soil | place: USA: Michigan... | reverse complement strand
GATGTCCTCATCTTCGACCGGCCCGACGTCAAAGAGATGGGCTTCGGCGGATATGTCTCCGACGATGGTCACTATCTGATCATTACGGTATGGCAAGGAACTGAGCCAAAGAACCGACTCTATTACAAAGACCTCACTCAGAAGGACGCTCCCGTCGTAAAACTGCTCGACCAATTCGATGCCGCTTACCGCTTTGTCGACAACGACGGCCCGGCCTTCTGGATCACCACCGACCTCGACGCACCTCGCATGCGGCTCATCTCGATCGACACCCGCAACCCCGACCGCAAAAACTGGAAGACGGTCATTGCCGAGTCCAAGGACAAGCTCGAATTCGTCAACGTTGTCGATAACAAGTTCATCGCCGTTTATTTGAAGGACGCACAGACTGAGGCTCGCGTCCACGATCTCAGCGGGAAATTTCTGCGCACGGTCGATCTCCCCGGCATCGGAACGGCCGCTGGATTCGGCGGCAAGCGCAGCGACAAGGAGACCTTCTACTCCTTCACAAGCATCACCTCGCCTCCGACGGCCTACCGATACGACCCCGTCACTGGCAAGAGCACCGTATTCCGCAAACCGAAGGTCGCGTTCAACCCCGAAGATTACGAGACGAAACAGGTCTTCTATACCAGCAAAGATGGCACGCGTGCACCGATGTTCGTCACCTACAAAAAAGGACTGAAACTCGACGGCCAAAATCCGACACTGCTCTACGGATACGGTGGCTTCAACGTGAACTTGACGCCACAGTTCTCCGTTTCACGAATGGTCTGGATGGAAATGGGCGGCGTCTACGCCCAGGCAATTCTGCGTGGCGGCGGAGAGTATGGAGAAGAATGGCATCTTGCCGGAACCAAGCAGCACAAGCAAAACGTGTTTGACGACTTCATTGCCGCCGCCGAGTGGCTCCAGAAGAATAACTACACGTCTCCCGCCAAACTCGCCATCCAAGGCGGCTCGAATGGTGGGCTCCTCGTAGGCGCGTGTCTCACTCAGCGTCCGGACCTATTCGGCGCAGCGCTGCCCGCCGTCGGCGTAATGGACATGCTTCGCTTCCACAAGTTTACGATTGGTTGGGGATGGACCAGTGACTACGGCTCAGCCGACGATGCGGAACAATTCAAAACGCTCTACGCTTATTCGCCGCTGCACAATTTGAAGGCGGGGACAAAGTATCCGCCGACCTTCATTACTACTGCCGATCATGATGACCGCGTGGTCCCGGCCCACAGCTTCAAGTTCGCCGCAACGATGCAGGCCGACCAGGGAGGCGATGCGCCGGTACTGATTCGCATCGAGACTAAAGCTGGCCACGGCGCAGGAAAGCCGGTCAGCAAAATGATCGAGGAAGTCACGGATCAATGGGCATTCCTGGTTCGTAACCTCAACATGCATCCAACGTTGGCATCCAAATAGCGATTAGGTTCCACTGGCGGCGATGGCGGCCCCTGGGCCGCCATCTTTTAGCAAGTGGGGCTTCCTAATACACTCGGTCCAACAGTTCGATTACATGAACAACTTCTGCCGTGATTCCCTCGCGCTGCACGCCAGCGCGTAGTTGAAGCATACAGCCGACATTCGCGGTCGCGATGATCTGTGGCTTCACACTCGCAACATTCCCCATCTTCTCGTCGAGGATCTTCATCGACAACTCATTCTGCACCACGTTGTATGTCCCAGCACTTCCGCAGCAGTCGTCGGCTCGCGGCATTTCGATAACTTCGAGTCCGATGGACCTGAGGAGTTCGCGCGGCGCAGTTCGCACCTTCTGCCCGTGAGCCAGGTGGCACGGGTCTTGATACGTTACCCGGGCGCTGAGGCCACGGGGAGGCTGTCTCAGGCCGACCTCATGAAGATACTCATTCACATCGCGGACTTGCTTCGCGAATGTGGACGCCTTCTCGGAGTGTTCAGAATCATGCTCCAGCAATTCCCCATACTCCTTCAGCATGCATCCGCACCCGGCGGCGTTGCTGAGGACGGCATCGATTCCGGGAGAAAGCATCGCATCGATATTCTTCTTCGCCAGTTCCCTGGCCTTATCCAGATAACCAGAATGAGCGTACAAAGCGCCACAGCAGGTCTGACCTTCCGGTACTACAACTTCGATTCCGTTCTTGGTCAGTACCCGAATCGTCGCGCGGTTCAATTCGGCAAAGGCAACGCTCGCGACACAGCCCGCCAGCAGAGCCACCCTCCCCCGCCGCTCTCCAATCGCGGGAAACACTCTCCCGAATTCTCGGAAAAAGAAGTCACTCTCGACTCGCGGCGACAAACCGTCCAACTCCGCCGCCCCGAACAGGTTCAGAATCCTGCTCGCCCGCACCAACGCCTGGAGTCCAGAGCGCTGATAGAAGCGCAGTAATTTCGCATACCGTGCCAGCTTGGGAAAATCATCAAGTACGGCCCCAAAGAAGTGCTCGCGCAACTTGCGACTGAGCCATGGACGCTCGTAATTCTTCTCGATCTCAGCACGTGCTCTCTCCAGGATGCGCCCGTACTCTACTCCTGAAGGACACGCCGTTTCGCAGGCGCGACAGCCAAGGCAGCGGTCGATGTGAGTGACAAACGATTCCCCGATTTCCAGGCGCCCAGCGTCAACCTGCAATATCTGGTAAATCCGCCCGCGTGGCGAATCTGCTTCCCGCCCCAATACGCGATAGGTGGGACACTGGTTCAGGCACAGCCCGCAATGAATGCAGCGAGAGTAGAGATCCCACGTCGGACGATCTGCCGTCGTGTAGTGAGAACAGGCTTCGGTGCTGGTCCCTGAAATACTCAGAAAAGAAATCTCCCTCGGTTCAGAATCCCGTTCGGATCGAGTGCTCGCTTTACCGCCCGCATCGCCTCCACGTCGCTGGACGTCTCTCCCCAGACAGAGAAATACGCTTTTGCTTCACGTGGACACCTGGTAACAATCGCCGCTGAATCGCGGGGCATCCGCTTTCGGAGGTCTCCGATGGCGGTTGCATATTGCATTACAGATGGCGGATCCACCGACAATGGAACGAAGACGGCCGTCATGGAAGCCACCCCGGCACGGCCGATACACGCAAACAACATGTTCTGCTCGACCCCACACTGCTCCGCGCTTTTTAGAACGCTGCCCAATTCCGCCGGCACAACATGTAGCGTCATGCTCATCGCGTTCTGGTGCCGCTTCTGCACGGTCCCGGAGAAGTCCTGTAGCGCCAGCCAGAAGCGCGATTCGTCCTGCCCCTCCAACTCCCGCAAAACATTGGCCCCAAGTTCTTTCCGGAAGCGCGCCAGCACCGCGTCGGATCCCGCACCTCGCACCGCAATCGCCCACCGTTCCTCATCGGAACCATCCAGATAGCTATGCGCGCGCGACGAAATCAGCTCCAAGCACATCGGCGTCAGAGGAGATCGTTGCACGAAGTCTCGATACCTGAGCGCTGCCTCGCAGCTCTCGAATTCCGCCACGAATGTTCGTGTTTGCTTTGGCGCCGGAAACAATTTGAAGTTCGCGGATGTAATCACACCCAGCGTTCCCTGGCTGCCGATCATTAGTTTCATCAGATCGTAGCCGGCCACATTCTTAACCACCCGGCCGCCCGCCTTCGCCACCCGTCCATCGCCCGTTACAAACGAAACGCCGATGCAATACTCGCGCGCACCGCCGAACCCATGCTTCAATGGCCCCGCTGATGCCGTTGCGAGTGCTCCGCCGACGGTTCCCTGTTGTGCCTTCGTGGGCTCCAGGGGCAGCATGAGCGAGTCCGCGAACACCTTCTTCTGGATATCTCCAACTTTGCACCCTGATTCTGCGCCAATCGTCAGGTCTCCCGGATCGAAATGGAGTACATGATTCAGTCGATCCATTCGCAAAAGGATGTCGACGCTTGTCGGCACGTTTCCCATCGACTGGTGACTAAACCCTCCAGCAACGGTCAGCGTCAGCTTTTGCTCATTGGCTATCCGAACAATTGCGGCTACTTCCTCAACATTTCCCGGCACCACCCAAACTTCCGGTCTCACCCCATCGACCGCGAATGCCGTCAGCGGAGCGGACTCTTCGCACACGTTCTCAGCGCCAACCAGTGCTGCCAGGTCGCTACCGAGGTGCGGTTTCGCCGTACTCGCCATCTCTAGGCTTTCCTCATCATCGGTGGAATCGCTGCGGCGCCAGTCTCACGGCAACTCCGGGTCGTGGGAAAGATCTTTTGCGGATTCAGGATTGAAGCCTTATTGAACGCCTCGCGCAGGCTCTTCATGACATCCATGTCGCTCTCGGTAAAGAGCAGCGACATTAATTTGTCTTTTTCCATGCCTACGCCATGCTCTCCCGTGATCGTTCCGCCGACGCTTACGCAGTACGCAAGAATGTCGGCACCCGCGGCGACCGTCTTCTCCAACTGCACAGGGTCTCGTAAGTCAAACATGATCGCCGGATGCATATTTCCATCACCGGCGTGAAAGATGTTTGCGATGCGCAGGCCGTACTTTTCGCTGATCTTCGCAATGACTTTCAGGGTCTCCGGAATCTTCGTTCGTGGCACCACCCCGTCTTGCGTGTAATACGAAGGCGTCAACCTGCCAATTGCGGCGAAGGCATTCTTCCGCCCCTTCCACAATAGCGCCCGTTCCGCTTCATCCTTTGCTCGCCTCACCTCGCGCGCACGATTCGCCGTGCAGACTCGCGCTATCGCCTCGGCCTGCTCCTCCACCGCTTCGTGCAAGCCTTCTAATTCGATGAGCAGTACCGCTCCAGCATCCATGGGATAGCCGGCGTGAGTCGCTTCTTCAACGGTGCGCAGCGTCAGTCCGTCGAACATCTCCAGGGCTGTCGGCGTGATTCCCTCGCGAGTGATATCGACGACCGATGTTGCGCCATCGTCGATGGAGTCATAAATTGCCAGCAGAGTCGCGACAGACTCTGCCTTCCGCGTCAGCTTCACGGTGATCTTCGTGATGATGCCTACGGTGCCCTCTGTCCCCGTGAAGAATCCACACATGTCGTAGCCGCAACCGTCGGCCACTTTCCCGCCAAATTCGACGACGCGACCGTCGCCGAGGACGACCTCCAGACCGGTGACATGGTTAACCGTAACGCCATGCGCCAGCGTGTGCGGGCCGCCGGAATTTTCTGCGACATTGCCGCCGATGGTGGAAGCCTTTTGACTGGACGGATCGGGAGCGAAGTACAGTCCTTCATGTTCTACTGCGGAGGTCAGGTCGAGATTGACGACGCCCGGCTGTACGGTGGCACGCCGATTCGCGAGATCGATTTCCAGAATGCGATTCATCCGCGTGAATACAATTACGATCCCGCCATCACGAGCAATCGCGCCACCGCTCAGACCGGTGCCGGCTCCGCGCGGTACGATTGAAACGCCTTCAGCAACCGCGATCTTCACGATCCCGGAGACATCTTGCGTGGTTGCCGGAAAGACGACAGCCCCAGGAACACCCTTGTCTACTCCAGCGTCATATTCGTAGAGCATGACGTCTTCGGCGCGAGCCAGTACGTTCTCCGTCCCGAGTAGCTTTCGTAGTCGCGCGGTCGCTTCCGTCAGTCCCATCGAGAACCTATATTACATTCCCCACTCACCTCGATGTCGAGGTGGGCTCGCCCATTTTGAGTTCGGCCTTGGTGGTGGCGTACGATCGCCTGCCAGTTGTCCCAAGAACGACAAAGGCGCGTCCTGAGACGCGCCTCGTCAATAATCATTTCAGCTATTAATCGCCAACTTGCTTCCAGATCGTATCCAGCACCGTACCGTCCACCCACTTCACAACCGCCACCGGATCGTCCGTCAGCTTCGGCTTCGCCGGCTTGCCACCGCAAATCTTCTCGACTTCTTCCTTGAGTTCCTCGATCTTCTTGACCGGCAGGCCGCTACCTTTTACGGCATCGAGCAGGTCCTGGCGTCGCGGGTTGATGGCAATCCCGCGCTCCGTGACGATGACATCGATCAACTCTCCCGGCCCCGTTAGCGTGGTGACCTCATCCACGATCACGGGAATTCGGTCACGGAATGAAGGTAGCGCCAGAATTGTGCATCCCGAGAACAGGCAGTTCTGCCAGCCGCCAATCCCATGCAGCAACCTGCCGTCGGAATGGGTCACGACGTTGCCGTTGAAGTTCACATCCACTTCCGTGGCGCCCAGAATCACGGCGTCCACCATCGACGCGAAGTTTCCCTTGCCGTGATAGTTGTAGGACGTGAACGGCGATGTTGGCACATGTCGCGGATCGGTCGCGATCGATTTCACCGCGTCGAGATCGAACGTCTGTCCGTCGAGAATGTATTCCGTAAGTCCTTCCTGCAACATCTCCACCAGGTACTTAGTTGAGCCGCCACGAACGAAGCGCGCCTTCACTCCAGCCGCTCGCATGTACTTCCGCAGGTAGTCAACAAAAGCCAGCGCGATTCCTCCGGCACCCGCCTGGAATGAGAATCCGTTGCGCATGATGCCCGTGACTTTAAGGAATTGCGCGACAGTTTCCGCTATCCGCAATCGGTCAGGGGAGCGCGTGATCTGCGTCGTTCCGCTGACGATCTTTGCCGGATCGCCGATGCTCGGGACCTCGACGACGTAATCGACGTTGTTGCCCTGAACCTGCCACGGGATACACGGAAACGGCACCAGGTTATCGGTTACGACGATGACCTTGTCCGCATACATCGAATCCGCCAGCGCGAAGCCGATAGAACCACACGCTGATGGCCCATGAGATCCATTGGCGTTTCCGAACGGATCTGCCGTCGGAGCCGCAATTACCGCGATATCGACATGAACTTCTCCATCCTGAATCGCCTGCCACCGTCCGCCATGCGAACGGAGAACTCCGTAACCGCGCATCTTGCCGTGCGAGCAGTAGTCGCCCAGCGGGCCGTTCATCGAGCCCTCGATGTGATGAACAATCCCCTGTTCCATCAGATCTATCACCGGGGCATGACATGGGAACGAGGCACTCGGAAACCAGCGCAGGTCTCTTACACCGAGTTTCGCGGCTGTCTGAAGGGTGGGCAACGCTACGCGATCTCCCTCCCGAAGATGATGATGAGAAGAGATCGTCATCCCATCGCTCAAGCCGCATAGCCTTAGTGCCGTCTCTAAATCGGGCACACGCTTGTCGCCATTCTTCGGGAATTCCGCGTTCGATCGGACCGGCGGGGCAGCCTTACGTCCCGTGGGTTTGTACTTACCCACGCCCTGATACGGAACCTGGTCGCGCCCATTCACGAAGGTGGGCACCTTTCGCCCTGCTGCATTCTCTACCAGTTCTGCCTGCTGCTTCGCTTCTACGGTCATAGTTCTCTATTCGTCCAATCTACTTAACCAACCCCATCAGCTTCGCGCGAGATACTAACTTCACCGCCCGATTCACTACTGGCGGGTCGATCATCTTCGATCCCAAACTAACGACTCCGAGTCCGCGCACTCTCGCGTCGTTGAAGGCCGCGACGATCTTCAAGGCTTTTTCAATCTCGGCCTGTGAGGGCGCATACGATTCGTGGATCACCGGTATCTGGGCCGGGTGGATGCAGCCCATTCCCTCGAATCCCATCGCCCGTGATTTCTCTCCCCAGGCTCGCAAGCCCTCCATGTCGCCAACGTCGCTGAACACGGAATCTATCGCCTGTAACCCGGCGGCCTTGGCGGCATTCACCACCCGGAATCGAGCAAACTGGGTTTCCTCCCCGGTTCGAGTTCTCACGATTCCGAGGTCGGCCGTATAATCTTCCAACCCAATCGTCAGCGCGCACACGCGATCGGATGCCGTTGCAATCGCAAATGCATTTTCAATACCGAGCGCTGATTCCAGGATCGGCATCAGCCAGATCGGCTGCTTGATTCCCTCACGTGTCTCGATATCTGAAATCTTCCGGTCAACTTCAAGCACCTGCTGCGGATGCTCGACCTTCGGGATCAACACGAGATCCGGGCGCTCCGGAATCACTTCTTCCAGATCCTGGTAGCCGAGTGGCAGTTGGTTGATTCGCACCATCCGCTCCGTCGTCCCGAAATCCACCGCGTGAAGAGCATTTCGAACCAGCAGGCGAGATGCATCCTTCTCTGCCGGATGCACGGAATCTTCCAGGTCAAGAATGATCGCATCCGGATAATGCAATCCGGCGTTGATGAAATATTTCGGCTCCGCCCCCGGCAGGTACAACCGAGATCTCCGAAGCCTATCCTTTGCGGAATGCTCGGGCCGCGGCGCAGCTTCCGGCAGCCACCGCTTACCGTTACCGGAACCAGCACGTCGTACCGCGGCCTCGATTCTCGCTCCAATCACAAACGGGAGGGCACCCTCGTCAACGATCGTCAGCCTTCCGCTCGAAACTCCCAGCGCGGCCAACACCTGCTTCGCCTGTTCGCGAATGTTGTCGCCATAGTAGAGACCGACCCGCGATTGCAAATCGATCTCGAGAGGCCCTTCGCGCGGCTCAAAGCGAACGAACAGGTCACTGCGAACATCTTTGCCCTGCCGGCCTGCCTCGCCGACCTTCGCCGTCACTTCCGCCGTCGTTGCCATGTCAGTTCTCAGTTCTCAGTAGCTAATTCCCGGTTGTCAGTTCTTCCGTTACTTCTCTACACTCCGACGCCGACTCCAACTTCGATCTTCGCCAGGATTGCATCTGTCATCTGGTTCGTCGCCGCGGCACCTTGCGAAATGGACTTCGCACCACCAGAAATACGCATCATGTCGTAGGTGCGGACTTTGCCTTCGGCTACGACGGAGGCGATGGCTTTGCGGATCCGATCCGCCTTGTCGGTTTCACCAACGTGATCCAGCATCATCGCCGCGGAAAGAATCATCGCGATCGGGTTCACGATCGGAGGATTTAACTCTGCATATTTAGGCGCGGACCCGTGGGTCGGCTCAAACACTGCAACCTCTTCTCCGATGTTTCCGCTGGCCGCAAATCCCAGTCCGCCGATCAACCCGGCAAAGGCATCGGAGATGACGTCGCCGAAGAGATTCGACGCTACCATCACTCCATACTCTTCCGGATTCTTCGTCAGCCACATCGTCTGCGCGTCAATGTTCGTGGACCAGAGCGCAATTCCCGGATACTGCTTGCTGACTTCCTTCGCGACATCTTCCATCATTCCGGAGGTCTCGCGAAGCACATTCGGTTTCTCACAGATCGTAACTGACTTGTAGCCGAACTTCTTCGCATACTCGAAGGCCGCTGTGCAGATACGGCGAGCATTTTTGCGAGTGATGATTCGAACACTGACGGCCAGATCTTCGCCGGGAACATTCGCGAACGGCTTAAACTTCGGATGTGTCCCCAAGGCGTTCCGCACTGGCTCTGGCGGATTCGTCCACTCTACGCCTGCGTAAAGGCCTTCGGTGTTCTGCCGGAAGACGACGACGTTCACGGGCGGCTCATCGAATCCGCCACTAGCTTTCTTGCGAATGAAATTCAATGGGTTTCCCGGAAAGCCTATGCAGGGACGCATGCAGATATCGAGATTGAAAATCTGCCGCATCGATACGATGGGGCTGAAGTAGCTGAAGCCCTTACCGCGCAATTCCGGCTTTAGTTCAGCTTCGGCGGCCTTCTTCGGCTTCGACGTGATCGCGCCAAACAAGCCAAGCTTGTGCTTGCGTAACAACTCCACCGTGCGTTCCGGCAGCGCGTTGCCTTCGTTGCACCACGCCTCCCATCCGATCTCGGCGTGAACGTATTCTGCGTCGAACCCAACCGCGTCCAGAACCCGAATCGCTTCAGGGAGTACCTGATTTCCAATCCCATCTCCCGGCATCGACACAACTGTATATTTCGCCATATATAAGTTCTCCGTTCTAATCTTTCGGTGAAACTTGGAACTCTCTTACTTCGCGACCGCTTCCGCCGCCAATCCCAGCTTCCTCGCTACCAATTTCTCCACGCCGCCGGCTACGACGAGGGACTGCGGAACCACTCCCATTGCCGGGAAATAGAATCGCTCACCGCGGTAATTGATCGCGCCGGTTGTGAAGTCGATCGTGACGTCATCTTCCGGGATCACCGTCTTGTCCTTGGCTGCAATCTGAGGGGAAAACGCGAGTTTCAGTCGGCTTACGAACTCCGGGCATTCGATACACAGAAACCCGTTGTTGAACGCATTCCGCAAGTAGGTCTGCGAGAAGCTTCCTGCGATCACCAACGGCAGGCCCTTCGCCTGCAATGCTGTTACAGCCTGCTCCCGGCTCGATCCCGTCCCGAAATTGAATCCACCAACCACCACATCACCAGCCCGCGTCCGTCCCGCAAACTGCGGATCATAATTCTCGAATACGACTTTCGCCATGGACTCGCGCGTCATGTCTTCGCGATAGGTGTAGTCCTTGCCGTAGATTCCGTCGGTGTTCAAATTGTCCTGCGGAACGAAAACGAGCCGACCGATCACCCGGGACGGAAATCCGTCGAGGATTTCGACCTTTTCCGAAGACGCCGCCTTCGGCGCGAGTTGCACGAAGTCCCGCTTGAGTTCCTTTTGCGGTATGTCCACAACCCCGGTGATGTAGCCGGCCACGGCGCTT
>Ga0163163_10006066_pt1 | contig 10514 bp, 12 predicted proteins | sample S65metaG_FD_119766 | JGI IMG/M metagenome (GOLD analysis project Ga0163163, IMG submission 119766) | Switchgrass rhizosphere microbial communities from Kellogg Biological Station, Michigan, USA - S6-5 metaG | ecosystem: Host-associated > Plants > Roots > Rhizosphere > Soil | place: USA... | reverse complement strand
GTGTCATCCGGAGCGAAGCGGCGCAACTGCGCAGTCGAGGGATCTGCGTTTGCTTTGCTTCTGATGTAGGGCCGGGCTCAGCACGGCCTAAAAGTCAGCCGCGAAAGCGGCGTACCGCTCTGCCGAAGGCCGGAGCGAAGCGATTCGGATGCTTTAGGACATCCCATACCTGTCATTCCGACCGAAGCATCGCACCCGCACACCCGACAAAATCGCGAGTTTTCCACAGAAAATCCTGTCAAGCCCCCGTTTCCCCTAAGTCGCTCTTAATAAGAGACATCGACGTTGCCGATTAATTCCCTTCCGTTCGCTAAAATAGAACTAATAACAAAACAGAAATGCCTCGGCCACAAACCGGGGCATTTCTGTTTAACGAACAAAGAATGAGGATCTTACGACTCATTCATCAATAAAATCATGAAGGTACACAGTTGATCTAAAGCTAACATCAATGTTTTCTGGATTTTGCACAAAATAGTACGGAGGGGCTCACGACGCTCCACCAACTATGAACACGTAGTCCAGCACATCCTCGCACCCACGTGGCAGGGTCCCCTGACCACTCTTCGCCCCGGCCTCGAGCCATAACCGCAACCAGTAATACCGGTGCATCCGAACCAGTTTCGAAGCCACCGGCTGCTTCTGCTCCAGGATCGCCGTAACTCTCCCGGCCAGCGCATCAGCCTCCGCAACCGTCTCCGTCTTCACCGGAACGCCCTCACTCTCGAGCAGGGTTTTCCGGGTCGTCCAATACTCCTCGGTCCTGACCAACCCGCTCTCCACCTTCAACTCCGTCATCTGCTCCAGCGCAAGCGCCGCCGCCGCATCCAGACGGTCCTCGAAGCCGACATACAGGATTCGACCTCCTGCGACCCGTAACGGCAGCAACCCAAACTCCTCAATCAGCACCCTGGGAGCCACCAAAGCCATCTCCCGCGGCGAAAATCCGCTCGCGGACAGCACCGGACAGCTCCACTGCATACTCAACCCACGCGTAATCTGCTCCGCTTCTAACCCGCAGTCCTCAATTAGCCGCTCTCCAATCCTTCCACCGCGCAACCGCTGCGCCTCCAACGCCGCCTGCAGCTGAGGATGTGTAATCCAGCCCTGCGCCAGCAGCACCAGGCCAAGCGGAACACGATGACGATGCTGCTCCGGCGCGCTTACGCCACCATTGCCTGCCTCCCGTCGGATCGCAGCCCGAACCATCGCAAGCGCGCACCTCCCGCTGCAACCCCACTGCTCCTCAAACACCGGCCTCTTCCGGCTGCGCCACGGAGCTGTCCACGCGCCAGCACACTCCGGACTGCCGCAGACCCGCCTCTGCGTCGCAACCTCACTCACCTCTGGCGCCATCCCAGAAGGCACAAAGCGATCACCACGCAACAACGAATCATCCGCTCTCTTCTCTAGAAAAAGCATCGAATACTCTCCAGCCGCAGCTGCGGCGTAGCAACCTCAATGATGCGCAGCGCAAAGTTCCCGCTCACTACAACCACCTCGCCTCGAGCCACGATCCTGTCTCCAACCACCAGATCCACCGGCTCCGTGACATCCCGGTCCAGTTCCACCACCGCCCCCGGCCCCAGTTCCAAAACCTCTTCCAGCGTCATCTCGCGGGCCCCAAACTGCAGCGTCGCATCCAGATCGATGTCCACCAGCAAACCGATATTCGACTCAGCGCTCGGCCCTTGCATTTCTCTCGCCCGCTCCATCAACCTCTCCTCAATTCACGCGCGACTCAACTGACTCGCCCGTAAGTCGCGCTGCGCCCTCCAGCAGAGCTCCGCGGTGATCGCCGCTTCGCACCGGACGAGCCTTCGCCAGCTGCAAACCACCAATCCTGACCTCCGAGCTCTCATGCCTCGCAACTGGCAGCCGAAGCACCATGCCGGGCTCAAGCGACGCCACATCCGAAGCCCGCAGCCGTAGGGGAGGAAGCTGCAACGCGACACCCACCTTCGCCTGCCCCATCAGCTCGCGAATCCGAGCCGCCGCGTCCTTCGATCGACGCCGCGGACGATCTCCCTCAGCGATCAACCGACGAAGGATTGCGTTCAGCACAACCGCAGGAAGGCAGAGATTCAACACCCCCTGCACCTCCGGCATACGAACCTCGAAACTCACGCACAGGGTCTTCTCACCCAGCGTCATTGCCCGGGCAGCCTGCGCCTCGGTCTCTCGCTTCTCAAGCGCGAACTCGAGGCCGACAGGTTGCCAAGCAAGCGTCAGCTCCTGCACCACGAGCTCCACCACGGCCGTCATGATTGCGTCTTCGATATCGGTCAGTTCCCTGCGCGGGCCAGCGTGACCGATTCCGCCCAGCAGGATATCCACCACCGGCGTCGCAAGCGCCAAGTCAATCTCAAGCAATCCAACCGCCCCTAACGGCTCAAGGCGAACGGACCAGATATAGGCAAGCGTAGAGAGCCGCTCCAGAAACTCGCTGAACGGAAGCTGCTCACCGGCCACCAACTTCACGCGAAACGGTGTCCGCAACCAACCTCCGAGCGAATGCATCAGGTTCCTCGCGAACAGATCATTCACCGTGCTGATCGCACGCATCTGATCGTTGCTTATCTGCCCGGCTCGACTGAAGATGTACTTCTCCGGCGCCTTGCCGCTGCCCGGAGAATTCGCCTTTGCAGAAGCATTCGCCGCTGCAAATAACGCATCAATATCTTCCTGTCCAAGATTCTTCTCCATAACCCTCCTACCTGTCTCTTTGCGAAAACAGCTTTCACATCATCGCGAGGACGTCTTGCGGGGCTCTGATCTAGCCTGGGTCCTGATCTGATTTCCCGAGCGCAAGCCGGCCAACGCCGTTCTCAGCCGCAGCACTGCAGAGGAATGAATCTGCGAGACACGAGACTCGACGACGCCGAGCGTCAGGCCAATCTCCTTCATGGTCAGCTCTTCGTAATAGTAGAGCGTGAGAACCATTCGTTCTTTCTCCGGCAAGTCGTCGATCGCATCTGCGAGACGCTGCTTCATTTCGCCCTTCAAACAACGGAACAGAGGATCTTCTTCCGGAGAGCCTGGAATGTAGGCGAGTTCTTCATCGCCCGATTCTTCGGATCGTTCGACGTGCAGGCTGCCGATCTCGAGTCCCCTCAGGTCGCCAAGCAGTTGCTGGTACTCGACCAGACTCAAGTGCATCTCCGTGGCGATCTCTTGCTCCGAAGGTGCGCGACCTATCCTCTGCGTCACTGTCCGGATCGCCTCTTCCACTGCCCTGCCCTTACGTCTGAGCTCTCGCGGACTCCAGTCCAGTGTGCGCAGCGAATCCAGAATCGCGCCGCGAATACGGAACTGCGCGTAGCTCTTGAACTGCACTTTCTTGGTGTGGTCGAACTTCGAAAAAGCATCGATCAAACCGACGACGCCGGCCGAGATAAGATCATCCAGATCGACATGCTGCGGCAGCCTTTCGTGGATGCGCCGCGCAATATAGCGCACCGTCGGCAGATGCTCCATCAGCTGAATGTCCCTATCCGTTGTTGCCAGCCCTCCCTCCGTCGGCGTCTCGACCTCGCCTGCCTCCGCAAACAGCGTAAACGCGGGCATATTGACTTTCATCTCTCCACCTGCTCCACGAAACCAGTTGTGCTGAACGTGAATCCCCTGAACGACGTCTACCGGAACCGATCTGCCCGCTACACCCATTTGCTTTCTCCCTGTCCAAGACTTCTCAAATCTTCGCAGTTCGTTTCTATCAACCAACCGTTCCCATACTTCTCACCCTCACCTCCGGTGGAATCTCCATTGGAGAGAGCACAGTTACCTTCGGCAGGAACGGCTCCAGCCAGCGGCGTACGTGATAGCGGGCCGGACTCGGACATAGGAGCACGGGAAGTGCCGATGTCGAGCCACCTGCGGTTAGGCGCTTCACAGATTCCACAAGCCGCCGCAGAAAATCCCCTGTCACTCCAGAGGAACGCGACCCATCCCCGAGCAGACTCGCGTTTTGTGGATCGAATGTGCCAATTAATTCCGTCTCTAATCGCTGCTCCAACATCAGGACCCGCAGGCCTCCGTCTCCATCCAGCAGCGGACGAACTAGCCCGCGTCCCAACGACTGCCTTACGCTCTCGACCAGATGAACGACGCTCTTCGACTGCTGGGCGGCTTCCACGAGTACTTCGAGAATCGGGCCTAAGTCGCGGATCGAGACCTGCTCACGCAACAGCTGTTGCAGTACGCGCTGCACCTCACCCAACGACATCAGCTTGGGCACCAACTCTTCGACAAGCTTCGGATAGCTTTCGTTCATGCTGTCCAATAAACGTTTGACCTCTTGGCGTCCCAGCAACTCGTGCGCATGTCTCCGGATTAACTCGCCGAGGTGAGTACCGATCACTGTGGTCTGGTCGACAACGGAATATCCAGAGGCAAGCGCCTGCTCCTCGAGGCCCGGTTGAATCCATTTCGCCATGACGCCAAACGCGGGTTCGCGCGTCTCGGTGCCAGGCATTGTTCGGGCCTTTGGGTCAGCATTAACGGCGAGTAGGCAGTTCTGCTCCGTCTGCCAGCGCGCAACCTCCACTCCCCGCAAGCTAACAACGTACTCGCGTGGCTTCAGGCGCAGGTTATCGGTGATATGGACCGGGGGAACAATGAAGCCCAATTCCGTCGCAAGATGTCGACGGAGTGCGCGAACACGATTCAGCATCTGTCCGCCCTGCTTCTCATCTACCATTGGGATCAACTGGAAGCCTATCTCCAGAGTCAGCTCATCGATCTTCAGGAGTGAAGCAAGGTTCTCTCCTTTAGCTGTCTCGGCGGCCTTTGATTTGTCGGCAGGTGAGCTTTCGATCTCAGCCGCAAAAGCCTGCTGGCCTGCCGGGAGCTTCCGGGCAATCAACGCCACACCTGCTGCCATCAATATGAACGACAGCTTCGGCAAGCCTGGAATCAATGCGAGCGCAACAAGGACGCCGCACGCAATCCAGAGCGTGGTACGACCGCGCAACAACTGTGTCCCCAACTCTTGATCAAGGGCACCTGACGACGACGCACGCGTGAGAACCATGCCTCCCGCCACTGAAACCATCAAGCTTGGAATCATGGTCACGAGGCCGTCACCAACAGTGAGGATCGTGTAGGTCTTTACTGCTGTCGCAAGATCTGCTCCCTGCTGCAAGACTCCAATCAACAGTCCAGCGACGATATTGATTGCTGTAATAAGGATCGTCGCCATCGAGTCACGCTGGTTGAAACGTGCGGCGCCGTCCATCGCGCCGTAAAACTCAGCCTCGCGCGCGATTGCCTGCCGCCGCTTACGCGCCTGCTGCTCGTCGATCAGCCCGGCGTTCATATCGGCGTCGATTGCCATCTGCTTGCCCGGCAGCGCGTCGAGCGTGAACCGCGCCGTCACCTCTGCAGTCCTCACTGCACCGTGGCTGACGACGAGAAATTGAATTGCTATCAAGGCCAAGAACAGAACGAAACCGACAACATAGTTACCGCCCACGACGAACTGCCCGAAGGCTTCGATCACCGATCCGGCAGCAGCGGTTCCTTCATGCCCATGCAGCAGAATTCTTCGACTGGAGGCAAGATTCAGGGACAGTCGAAACAGCGTGAGTAGTAGCAGTAAAGTTGGAAAGACCGAAAAATCAACAGCACGACGCACCTGCACCGCAGTCAGGAATACGATGACCGACGCTGTAATCGATGCTGCCAACAACAAGTCCAGTACAAAGCTCGGCACCGGAATCAGCATCACAAAAATCATGCTGATCGCCGTCACTGGCAATAGAAACGTTTGCATCTTGGCAGGCCACCATCCGCCTGCGACCTTCTCTTCACTCACATTCCACCTCCAACACCACGCATGCCCGCGGCCATTGCCGAATAGCTCGGCATCTGTTGTGCATGCCTCTCACGACGCATTCGCTCTTCCATCTTTTGCCGGTATAGATATGCCAGAATTGCCGCTACGGCCGAGTAGAGTTCAAACGGGATGGATTGGCCGGGCTCGACCATGCGGTACATACTGCGCGCCAGTGGGGGATTTTCAATGATCGGAACGCCAGCCCACCGTGCCTCCTCGCGTATCTCCACCGCAAACAGATCGCGGCCCTTGGCGAGCACTACATGGGCCTGCATCGTCTCGAAGCTGAACTCCAATACGACCGCATAGTGTGTGGGATTCGTAATGACGACGCTCGCTCGCGACATATCCGCCTTCACCTTGCGCTTACGCATCGCCCGCTGAATCTGCCGGATCTTGCCTTTGATCTCGGGGTTCCCCATCGCATCTTTCATCTCTTCGCGAATCTCCTGCTTGCTCATCTTCAGACGCTCGGTCCAGCTTCTCCACTCGATCGCATAGTCGAGCGCCGACCACGTCAGCATGACCCATGCCGCATCCAATGCGAGTCGGTATGCCGCCGAAAACATTGCGGGCAGCCGCGTCATGCTCATCACGGGCATCGACAACATCAATGCCTTCAGAGCACCCGATCCCAAAACCACCATGACAGCTGCCGGGATAAGCGACTTCACAAGTCGCATAGCCGAACGTAGGCTGAAGAGGTTCTTTGCATTGCTAACGGGGTTCAAACGAGAGAACTTTGGCTCAACCGAGTTCGGGTGAAACTTTATGCCACCGCTCTGCGCTACTCCTACCATCAATGCGCAACCGAAGCTTGCAGTCAGCACCAACCCAACCGGCAGCAAAGCCGGAGCAATCATGCGCCGCACGGCCTCGTTCCATCGTTGTTCGTTATTGACCTCGCCAACGGCGGCAGAACGCAGGCTTTCCACATACACCTTGTTCCAGCTTGCGGAAAGGCCGTGGGCAGTCGCGCCCAGCATCATCACACCGCCCAACATCGCTGCCGCCGACAATAACTCGCGGCTGCGTACAGCGTCGCCTTTCTCTTTCGCATTCTTCTTTCGTTGAGGTGTTGCCTGCTCGGTGCCTTTTTCGCTCATACGGTCACCATCAACTTTGCCGCGGCATCCAGGAGCGCCGTAAAGTGCCGCTCAATCCACGCCGGCCACACGGCGAGGCTTCCGATCAGCACACCGTAGGAGACTAATGTCTTGAGAGGAACTCCTATCACCATCGCGGGTAGCTGCGGCGCCATTCGTGTAATCAACCCGATCGTCACCTCGGCCACCAGAGCGGCTGCGACGACCGGCGCGGCCAGTTGGAGTCCAGCCAGAAAGACTCCGCCGGCCATTGCAGCCAGGGCGGCTCCGGTCCTGGCTTGCAGTACTGCGTGCCCTACCGGAACTGCGCTAAAGCTGCGGATCAAGGCAGCCAGCAGCGTCCGGTCCAGTCCCGAGCCGATCAAAACCAGCACGCCGAGCCAGCCCAACATCTGCCCCAGCACCGGCGTCTCGATCATTGAGTTCGGGTCGATGAGGTTCACAAGGGAGAAGCTGAATTGCATTCCTAGAAGAGTTCCTGCAAACAACAAGGCTTCGTTCAGCAACATTAACGAAAGACCGAATATCACGCCCACACCAAGTTCACCCAAAACAGCGGTCATATTGAGATCCGCACGAGCGGACGGAAGGGCGGCGACGGCAGGCACCAGAAGAATCGTTAGTGCAAAGAGAAATCCGGCTTTGATTCGTGGAGCAATCGCAGATGAAGAGAAAAACGGAACAAACATCATCAGCCCGCTTAGCCGAATCATTACCAGTAGTCCGGCACCAAGGAACTTTGTCCAATCAGCCGATATCGTGTTAGCCGTTTCGGTCATGACTATCCGAGATACCTGTGAAAGTCCCGCAACAGATGCATCGTGAACGCAACAAACCTATGAATGGTCCATGGCAACGAGATCATGGCCACCACGAAGACCGCGACGAGACGCGGCACAGCTGTCAGTGTTTGCTCCTGCACTCCGGTTAGCGTCTGGACCAAACTGACCAGCAAGCTGACCACGCAGGCGCTAATCAGCAGCGGAGCACTGAGCAGCATCCCTTCCATCAATACTCGACGCATCATCTCGACTGTCTGGTCTGGCCCCATCGCGTCTCCGCTTACTCAGAAACTCTTGATCAACTGATCCGCGAGAAGATTCCATCCGTCCACCATTACGAACAACAGAATTTTCAATGGCGTTGAAATCACCACTGGCGGAAGCTGCATCATGCCAATCGATGTCGTCACGCTGGCGACAACGAGGTCTACCAGCAGAAACGGAAGGAATAGCACAGCGCCAATCTGAAAACCGGCCTTCAGCTCGCTGAGAATGTAAGCGGGCACCACTACTTGAACAGGAAGATCATCCTTCGTCCTCGGTCGCGTATTCATTCCCGCAGCAGCAAATACAGCCAAGTCTTTCTCGCGAGCATAGCGAAGCATGTACTTCTTCACTGGTTCCATGCCAAGCGCGACCGCGTCCTTTCCCGAAATCGTTCCAATCCGATACGGTGTGACCGCCTGCTGCTCCACTTGCAGGAGAACTGGCTGCATCAGGAACCACGTCATCATCAACGCCAGTCCCATCAGTACTTGGTTCGATGGAGCTGTCTGGGTTCCCAGCGCCTGTCGCAGAAAGTGAAAGACCACGAGCAGTCGCACCAGCGGCGTAAACGACAGCAGGAGGGCAGGCAGAAGCGTGAGCAGCGTCAGGCCCAACACGATCGACCACGGCACGCTTCGGTTCGCCTTCAACGCGTCTTCGATTGAGCCAGAGACACTGGTGCTTGGCGTAACCTTCGCCTCTTGGTTGCCTTCGAGCGGCTTCTTCGCTCGCACGCTGCTCACGCTCTGTTTCCTCACGCCTCTCTGTGCTGAATGCAAGGTCATTGGAGCCTTTGTCACCCAGAACGATTGAGTCCCAGGGGGGTGGCTCGTGACCACCGAGTCGCCGGCCTGCTGCGCCTGCGCCAGCGGCGGCCTTAGCAAGAGCGCCAAACACACGGCTGCTCGCCAGATTGACTTCACCGGCATAGATCGTCCTTCGCTCGGTGAGAGGCATCAGGCACGCCGGCTACCTTTACGATCGTCTCAACGGTTTCTTGCCCCCCGCCCACCAAAAAAGTTTCATCCCCACACTGAACAAGCATTAATTGCCGTTTGCCGCCCAGAGCCAAAGTCTCAAGCAGCTGCATCTGCCGGACGCGCCCTGCGGCTTTTCGTGCCGTCCACATCTGGAATAACGTACCCACAAGACCGTACTGCCTCACACTCACCGATACGTCCGCTGATTTCGCGCTCTGCATCTTGGTTCTCATCTCTCCCTCATTCACGCCAATCGCGTCAGGCGCACTACAAGGCGCTGGTCTACGACCTCAAACTCACTCCATGCCACCTGTACCTGCCCAACGCAGAGCGGCACGTCCTCGGTTTCAGGCCAGACACTCTCGATGACCTGGCCAGGCTCAAGTCGCAGTAGATCCTTCACCTTGAAACCTTTCACAACGATCGCGGCAGTCATCGCCATTCTTAGCTGGGACAGCATTGGCCACGAGGCGTGCTGCTCGATCTGCGTCATCCGCGCAAGCGTCGGGGCGGCCGCGACGATGGCAGCCTGTAGCGGCTGCGGCAGCGTTTGATCGACTTTTGCCAACTCTGTCTCTGCCATGACTTCTCGCCTCTAACGCTGCACCAGAAACTCTGTAAAAAAGATGTCCACGACCTTGATCTCGGAGTTGTGTTCGACGAGCGCTGCCTTGAGTTCTTTCTTCAAGTGATCTTTGCCATCGGGTGCCAACAGTGCATCCGAGACCTGACGGCCCAGCACCGTCAGAACCGTATCGCGCACCGCTGCATTTGCATCCCTGTCTATTCCCTTTGCCTCGCTGCTTTTTTCGTCCTTCGCTCCCACGAAGTTAGCCACTTCGAGCGTCAGCGCTACCCGCAGGTAGGCCACTCCGGAACTGTCCGCAAGATTGACCAGCAGCGGTTCGAGCGCAACCGTATGAGTCTTGACTGGTGCGGCTGACTGCATGGCAGGAATGGCCGCCGTTTGAATGGGCAGCTTGCCCGATCGCAGGAGAAAGTAAATGCAGCCTCCAACCGCAGATACCGCAATCACTACGCTAAGCATCACCACGATAAGCAACGGCATTACTGCGAGCTTCGCCGGTTCTGCTGCGACCTTTGTCTGGATGACGGGAGGTGTTGTAGCCATGATGCCAGTGCTCTTGCATGTGCAAGACCAGCCTCAGCAGCATCCCATTAAGGAATCTTCAGAAATGTCCAAGTGTCAGCTTCGGCCCCGACTATCCTTCGCGTTAAACTGGTGACATCCTTCCCACAGACCTTACGGTTTCCGGAATGATGTGTTTTCGTTCGTGCAACCGATTCGAGGAAGGTTAGAGATTGCCAATGTACCAATCGCCTCATCGTCCACAAGCTCTTGACAAGTTGCGGCGCCTCCTTCGAACAACTCTGGTGATCCTTTTTTGCGGAACGGCCTCGGTCTCCAAGGCGCAGCTCCCCGCCGGAACCCGCGACGCCTCTTCTCAGCCACAGCAAGACCCCCTGCGCTCGCAAGCCTCGGAGGCGCTGGCGAAGCAAGACTACGCAACTGCCGTGAAGC
>Ga0163163_10006064_pt1 | contig 10515 bp, 9 predicted proteins | sample S65metaG_FD_119766 | JGI IMG/M metagenome (GOLD analysis project Ga0163163, IMG submission 119766) | Switchgrass rhizosphere microbial communities from Kellogg Biological Station, Michigan, USA - S6-5 metaG | ecosystem: Host-associated > Plants > Roots > Rhizosphere > Soil | place: USA: Michigan... | reverse complement strand
GTTACCTTGAAATAAAGGAAAACGCCGATCATTCGTTGCAGATCACCTGGAAGCAACCAATGACCGGTGAATATAGCATACCGCTTCATCCGGTTATTTCAACGGGTTGGATGATGGATTCGCTGGCAGCTATTTCACAAACTGAATCTTATTTGATCAAAAGATGGCAAATACCGGCCATACATGAACCGCTCGATAAACAAATAATAAGGATTGATGGTCTCGAAAAAACAATGACAGATGTGTTGGTTCAGGTAATATTTTTAAATGATGTTTCTTTTACTTATTTGGTAAAACCGATACAGCCGTTTGTAAAATTTAATTTATCTAAACCACAACCACCGCCTGTATGGCAATACATTCAATTGGGGATATACCATATCTGGTCAGGATTTGATCATTTGTTGTTTGTATTTGGATTGTTATTACTGGTGAAAAAAAGATCACGACTGATCTGGACCATTACTGCATTTACAGTTGCACACAGTATCACGTTGGCATTGGCAACCCTACACATTATTAATGTGTCAGCTTCATTTACTGAAGCAGCGATTGCATTGAGCATTGTGTTCATCGCTGTAGAACTGTTACGACATTACAAAGGCATTAATGGTTTTGCTTATCATTTTCCCTGGCTGGTATCTTTTCTATTTGGGTTGTTGCATGGGCTTGGTTTTGCAAGTGCGTTGCAGGATGTCGGGTTGCCAGCAAATAATATTCCACTGGCTTTATTTTTATTTAATGTAGGTGTTGAAGCAGGACAGTTGGCATTTGTATTTGCGATGCTGCTTCTGCTGACAGGCATTCGCCGGTTACAATTTCAATTGCCACAATTGAGTTACAAGGCACCTGCTTACTTAATTGGTGTAATGGCCATGTACTGGTTTATTGAAAGAGTAGTAGCCATCAATTAGCGATTGGAAAGAAAAATGTTTGGTGATAGATTAAATCCAATATCAATTTTTAGTAAAACAAACTACTAGAATTTGAACCTTTAAAAAACAAAATCATGATAGCAGAAGAAATTATAACCCAGAAAATCGACACACGAATTGGCTCACTTGAGTTCACTCATGATTTCGCCAATGGCTATCCAACGGATGAGTCGGTAGAAAAACTTTATAGCGAGCGCGATTTTCAGCGAGCCTGCCAGGCCTATCTCTGGTCTCTCCCTGCTGTTTCATTCACGTCATGGCAAAGAGGCATCACCAAACAAATTGGAGCTAAGAATGGACAGATCGTTTCCATTTTATCTTATGAAGCAAGACGTGGTATCCTTACTGCGAATGCAACAACACCTTATTATCTTGGGTTCGCCGACCTTTCTGCAGGGCCATTGATAATAGAGATGCCGGCGCAAGGCGTGCAGGGAGGAACAAGTGATGCATGGCAAATGACCATTCCGGGAACGGAGGCATCCGGTAAATACCTGGTGCTTGCTCCGGGACAGCAGGAGCCGGAAAAACCAGAAGGCTACATCGTACGTCGGTCTCCTACATTCAACATCTTTCTTGGTGCGCGGTTAACCGATCCTGATCCGGAAAAAGGAAAGGAAGCATTGGCGCAACTAAAAATGTATCCATATGCCCAACGCAACAACCCTCCAAAAATGGAAATACTCGATACGGGCACAAAAGCCTGGAGCGGATTACCACCGCGTGGAATGGAGTATTGGGAGCGGCTCAATGATGTAATTCAAAAAGAACCTATCGCAACCCGCGACATCTTTTATCATGAGATGCTGCGATCTCTTGGTATAGAAAAAGGCAAATCATTTAGGCCGGATGCGCGGCAAAAGAAGATACTTACTGATGGAGCTTTGGTTGGTGAAGCAATGGCGAAAGCAAACAGTGCAGACCGTCGCTTCGCAGATGTGAAATATCGTCCCAATGTACATTGGGATTTTGCATTACAACTGGATGCCGATGATCCTGAAAATTTCTGGAACCTTATTGATGAACGTGCATCATGGTTTTATGAAGCAGTAGGTGCCGGTCCATCTATGGCGCCCAAACACCCAGGCCCTTCATCTGCTTATCTTAGTGCTTACAAAGACAAGAGTGGCGAGTGGCTGGACGGTGGTATTTCGTATCGTCTGCATGTGCCGCCCGATCCACCGGTAAAATTGTTTTGGTCCGTCACCCTGTATGATATTGACACAAGGGCATTGATCCTTAATGACGCTAAAATAGCCGATCGTTCGTCACGCATGGATGTTAAAAAGAATGAGGATGGTTCGGTAGATATTTATTGTGGTCCGAATGCTCCCACCGGCTTTGAGAAAAACTGGATACCAACAGTTCCTGCCAGAAATTGGTTTGCCTATTTCCGTTTCTACCAACCAACTGAAACTTATTTTGATCGTTCATGGCCTTTGCCAGATTTTGAACAGGTATAGCCGGGTAGATAAATGCTGCCATTGTAGAAAGCAAGTAGTGAAAAATACAAAATCATACCATGAAAAGTTTAGACAATAAAACAGCAATTGTAACCGGTGGTGGCTCGGGTATTGGCAGAGCGATAGCATTGTTGTATGCGGCCGAAGGAGCTAGAATAGTTGTTTCCGATATTGACGAAAAAGGTGCGAATGAAACGGTAACCCAGATAAAAGATAAAAAGAGTGAAGCCCTTTTTATAAAAGCAGATACATCGAAGCCTGGTGATAGTAGAAAACTGGTTGAGGAGACGGTGAAAAAATTTGGCGGGTTGCACATTGCTGTAAACAATGCGGGCATTGGAGGGCCGATCAGTTTTACAGGTGAATACCCAATTGATGGATGGGATAAAGTGATTGCTATAAATCTTTCAGGCGTTTTTTATGGGTTACGTTACCAGATCCCGGCTATGCTTGCATCGGGAGGAGGCAGCGTTGTAAACATTGCTTCCATTTTGGGTAAAGTGGGAACAAAAGGTTCTCCTGCTTATGTAGCCGCAAAACACGGAATAATTGGATTAACGGAAACTGCTGCGTTGGAATATGCCGACAAAAAAATCAGGATAAATTCAATCGGTCCTGGCTATATCATTACACCATTGCTGAGTGCATTGGATGATGCAACCATGAGATCATTAGTAGGGCTGCACCCAATGGGAAGATTAGGCACAGCGGAAGAAGTGGCTGAACTGGCGCTTTGGCTTAATTCAGACAAAGCCTCTTTTGTTACCGGCTCTTACTATAAGGATGGGGTTACCTTGCTCAATGAGATCAGGAAAATGACCAAGTAAAAATTTAAAGATGAAAAAGTGTTGAACATAAAATGAAAAATGATTTTATTCAAACTCTCAAAAAGATCTTATGAGCAGCAAAACAATCGTTCCAAATAAAAAGATGGCAACAAAAAATGCTGAACCAGGTTCAACATTCATTCCTGCCAATATTAACGAACATCTTATTTATAGCCGTGCTATCGAAGCTGTGAATTGGGGTATGCCTGTTGTTAACTATGAGCTGATGTACCAGGCTGCTAATAAAATTGGAGCCGGGTTTAATCAAATAGTTTTTTGGTCGGGTTTACCCGATTGGAAGAATCAAACACTTACACCTAACCCTGATGTCATTTACCTGATACCATTCTATAATACAAAGGATGTGGGTCCTGTGGTGCTTGAGATACCACCCGCAGATGATGGCGCCATGGTAGGAAGTATAATGGATTGCTGGCAAAACGCTTTGGAAGATGTGGGACCTGCAGGTGTTGACAAGGGTAACGGCGGCAAGTATCTCATCATACCTCCCGGCTATAAAGAAAAAATTCCGGATGGGTATATTCAACTGCCATCCGATACTTACCAGGGATATGCACTCTTACGTTCTGTTTTAAACAGTGGCAGCGAAGCGGATATTGCCAAAGCCATTGCATATGCCAAACGAATTAAACTTTACCCCTTATCACAAGGAGCCAATCCGCAGCAAACAAAATTTGTTGATGCGATCAAAACTATTTTTGATTCAACCATCACTTATGATCTGCGTTTCTTCCAGTCACTCGATCGCATGGTGCAAAATGATGTTTGGCTGACAAGGGACAAGCTAATGATCGATATGCTTAGATCAATTGGTATTGTAAAAGGAGAATCATTCAACCCCGGTGCAAGAACGAAAGAAATACTTAACGCAGCAGCAAAGGATGCCCAAGCATTAATAGATTCCCGTTACGATGCTGTTTTTGTACCGCCTTTTTATGACAATACACATTGGGCGATTCCCATCCAGCGTGAACTCGCCATGGCAATGCCGACATTTTATGCTGATCCCGACAGCTATCCTGTCGATGCACGCGGCGTTACTTATTCCTATGCTTTTTTCAGTCCCAAACATTTTGGCGCAGGACAATCCTACCTGATGACGATAAAAGATAACGAAGGAAAACCCTTCGATGGCAACAACACCTATAAACTAAATGTGCCAGCCAATGCTCCCGTAAAACAATATTGGTCGGCTACGGTATATGACCGTGCCACACATGCCTTCATCTGTGATCTTTCACGAACGGGTCGCTCTTCGCAAAGTCAGGGCATTCAAAAAAATGAAGATGGTTCAGTAGATATTTATTTCGGTCCTCAAGCTCCTTCCAATAAAGAATCAAATTGGGTTCCTACCAGTGTTGATGGAGAATTCGAAGTTTTATTTCGTCTTTACGGTCCAGAAAAAGCATTTGCTGATAAGACCTGGAAGTTGCCGGATATAGAGAAAATAAATTGAGACCTTTATAAAAATATCACCTGCTTATTTGATGAAACAAAAATTTATGAGAGAAGTAAAACCAGCAAGTCTTTTTCTTTTTAACTCTTGTGCAATGCTCTGCGCAATTATTTTTACGGAATGCAATAACAGTGGTGCAAAGAGCAATGCAAATAATGAACTCACTAATGCAAAAACTGATGCTGCGATCTCCTGCACACCAAATGGATTAACAGTTGCTGATAGTACGTTGTTCATGCAGGGTGGGGGAAGTGAATTCAAGACAACATTGGTTAACAAGCAACTTCCTTCCGAAACTGCTCCGGCAGATATGGTTTGGATACCCGGCGGAGAATTTAGTATGGGTGGAGTAAACCCGGTGGGTATGATGGATGGCGGCCATGAAGCAATGAATGATGCAAGACCTGTACATCGGGTGCATGTGTCAGGATTTTTTATGGATGCAACAGAAGTGACCAATAAAGAATTTGCTGCTTTTGTAAAAGCAACAGATTATAAAACCGTGGCAGAAACAAAACCGACAAAGGAAGAGTTTCCAACCGTTCCGGAACAAGATCTTGTTGCAGGCTCCATTGTGTTTAAACCCGCTGCGGTTGACAACCTGGGGGATCATTATCAATGGTGGAACTATATGCACGGAGCAAATTGGAAACATCCGCAGGGGCCGGGTAGCGACCTTAACGGAAAAGATGATTACCCTGTCGTGCACATTGCATGGGAAGATGCTGACGCCTATGCAAAATGGGCAGGTAAAAGATTGCCAACGGAAGCTGAATGGGAGTTTGCAGCAAGAGGAGGTAATGCAGGTGATCTCTATGCGTGGGGCAATCAATTCAAACCAAATGGAAAATGGATGGCCAATACTTACCAGGGAAAATTTCCGCAAAATGATAAAGGAAGTGATGGCTTTGCAGGCATTGCGCCGGTAAAAAATTTTCCAGCTAATGGATATGGACTATATGATATAGCAGGTAATGTATGGGAATGGTGCAACGATTGGTACAAGCCGGATTATTATCAAACATTTTCGAATGACAAAGTAGCGATCAATCCACAGGGTCCCAATGATTCTTATGATCCTGCTGAGCCGGGTGCAAAAAAGAAGGTGCAGCGTGGAGGTTCATTTTTATGCACCGATCAATATTGCACACGCTACATGGTGGGAACACGAGGCAAGGGAGAATGGAGATCGGCAACCAATCACGTTGGTTTTCGCTGTGTGAAAGATGTTATAGAAAAAAAATAGCTCAACGATAAACTCTTTAGCATGATTGAGAATTGAAAACCATAAACCATTTATCAAAAGGATGATCATGAAATGGGCCTTCACCTTTTTGTTGTGTTCGTTGCTAAATAACCCGGTGATTGCACAGCCTCAAAAAAAGCCAAACATTGTTTTCATTTTAATGGATAATCTTGGCTATGGCGAACCAGGATGTTATGGTGGCGGCATTACAAGAGGTGCAGCAACACCACGAATAGATAAACTCGCAACTGAAGGAACAAGATTATTAAATTTTAATGTAGAGGCACAATGTACTCCCAGTCGCTCTGCTCTTATGACCGGGCGATTTTCTATTCGTTCAGGCACGCATTCCGTACCCATAGGTGGAGGCATTGAAGGAATGACGCAATGGGAAACAACCATCGCAGAAAAACTTTCCGATGTTGGCTATGCAACAGCTGCATATGGAAAATGGCATCTCGGTAGTGACAATGGGCGATTGCCCAATGACCAGGGTTTCGATGAATGGTATGGAATTCCGAGAACAACAGATGAAGCCTTTTGGCCCGGCGAGCCCCAGGCGAAAGCAGCCGGTGTTCCTTTAGAACATATCATGGAAGGACGCAAAGGAGAAAAAAGCGGTGAGCTGCAGGTATATGATCTTGAGCAGCGCCGCCTGATCGATGCAGAGATCACACGAAGAACAATTGATTTCATGAAACGTGGTGTACAATCGGGCAAACCATTTTATACTTACATCGCATTTACATTGGTTCATTTTCCAACCTTGCCTAATCCAAAATTTGCAGGCAAAACTGGATTCGGAGATTTTCCCGATGCTTTGGCCGAAATGGATGCACATGTAGGAGAGATACTAGATGCAATTGACGAATTAAAAATTCGTGATAACACCATCGTTGTATTCACCAGTGACAATGGGCCCGAAGCAATGTGGCCGTGGCAGGGATCATCCGGACCATGGCGTGGTTATTATTTCACACATATGGAAGGATCGCTAAGAGTGCCATTCATCATCCGCTGGCCAGGAAAAATTCCTGCCGGCCGTGCAAGCAATGAAATCGTTCATGAAGTTGATACCTATACAACACTTATCAAAATGGCCGGCGCTTCAGTACCAATTGATCGGGCCATTGATGGTGTTGATCAAACTGATTTCCTTTTGGACAGATCAGAAAGATCTGCAAGGGAAGGGTTCCCGGTTTTTGTAGCCGATCGCCTTGAAGGAGTGAAATGGAAGAACTGGAAAATTGTTTTTTATGATGAACAACGTGATTGGTGGTCTCCATCGGTCAAGCTCGGCAATCCAAAAGCATTCGATCTTATCACTGATCCGAAAGAAGAATACCCAATGACCTCGATCCGTAATACATGGATTGCTGGTCCGGCCTTGAAGATTGTAACGGAATTTGAAAAAACTTTAAAAAAGTATCCACCCATAGCGCCTGGCACACCCGATCCTTACACCCCGCCAGTGGTGAAACCGCATGAAAAGAACACGCAATGAACTTCGGGTGTAATCTAAAAGTTCAGTTATGAAAAGAAAATTTTCAAAAATAAAAATGGCTGCGCCGTTTGCATCTGTGTTGTTTGAAATAAAGATTGACGCACAATTAAAGGGGATCATTTGGTGGGTGATTTTGGTCTCAGTGCCGGTACGCAGGCACCCCCAACTATTATAGCAGTTTTACCAATGTATGGATACAATGCTTCCCGTTTAAAAAACAGCGACGGCGATGTAGTTAACGGCAGTCCTGATATAAGTGCTTTTTTAATAGGTGTTGGAGGCAGCCTTGTAACCAATCTAAAAATGCTGAATGCAAATTATGGAGCCAGCATCCTTAGCAGATGGCTCCGTGATCATTCAATTCGGTGGTTGCGATGGTGATCCCGATAGCTGTATCGGGAGGCAAATTGTTTACCAATAACGAAAGGTTGGAATTATACTGTTCGTCTTTATCGCCCAGCCCCTGAAATTATAAATGGTAAATGGAAATTTCCTGAGGCACAGCCAATCACGTGATGAATAATTAGATTAGAAGTTGTAAGATTATTTAATCAATAACATTTTAAAAAATGATTTATGCCAGCAGTTAAAATCCTGATAAGAAAACTGCAGCGCCAGAACCAAGTATTATATTGAGCCGCCAAAGGCTGATAAGCAATGTTGCCGCTCGTGTTCGCGAAAAACCAAATACCTTTATTTATTATTTGTATTAATTTATAATAACAGGCAGGTTCCTTACTCATTTTAGTATTAATAAAGGAGTTTCTAGCATAAATTGGCTTAGATTTTTTCACGGTTTTGTAGTCAGTAGGCAAATTCTTAAAACCTAATTATTTCTTGACCGCGGTCCGTAAAGGACAGCGAGTTTATAAAACGACCGTATGTTGGATGCGCTGAAACTTAAAAAAATAACAAGTCCCGCTGATCTTGAGACTATGGTTTTAATACCCGGCGGAAGTTTCCTGATGGGCTCGGATAAATTTTATCCCGAAGAAAAACCTGTTCATGAAGTAACTGTGGACGGTTTTTACATAGATAAGTATGAAGTGACGAATGCAGAATTCAGAAAATTTGTAAAAGAAACGGGGTACGTCACAGTAGCTGAACGACCACTCGATCCAAAGGATTATCCAAATGCTGATCCGAAACTGTTGGTGCCGGGGGCACTGGTTTTTCAAAAATCAAGCAGTCCGGTCAATTTAAACGATTATCATAATTGGTGGGCATGGATTCCGGGCACAAGCTGGCAACATCCCCATGGACCGGGAAGTAATCTTCATGAAATGAAGGAACATCCGGTTGTTCATGTTGCTTATGAAGACGCAGAGGCTTATGCAAAATGGGCAGGCAAAGAATTACCAACAGAAGCAGAGTGGGAGTTTGCAGCAAGAGGCGGCCTGGATGGAAAAAATTTTACCTGGGGAGATGATGATGTGCAGCTCACGAACCCCATGGCAAACACCTGGCAAGGAGAATTTCCCTACCAGAATTTATTAGTTGATAAACACGAAGGCACATCGCCCGTTGGATCGTTTGAACCCAATGGATACGGTTTGTATGACATGGCTGGTAATGTCTGGGAGTGGACAAGCGATTGGTATGTTCCACATTTGGACGAGAGTGCGAATAAAGTAAAAACCTGTTGCACTACTCATATTAATCCAAGAGTGGTTTCTGCTGATGCCAGTTATGATCCCGACCAACCGCAAATAAAAATTCCAAGAAAGGTCGTGAAAGGAGGTTCGCATTTATGTGCACCGAATTATTGTTTGCGATACAGACCGGCTGCGCGTCAGCCCCAAATGATCGATACGGGAATGAGCCATATCGGGTTTAGATGTATTGTGCGGAAGGAAGTGAAATGAGAATTTTAGCCAGCCATGGAGGAAAAAAGACAAAGTCCAGACAGGATCAGCCAATACCGGCAACCGATGGTAACCGCAACCGGCATTTTCCTGGGGTTTATGTTGAATTTTGCCAGTGGGTGGATAAAGGATGCCTTCGTAAAATATATTTTCAGGGACATTGTCATAGCAGCCGGCATGGTGATATGTCTGTTTACATTGCTGCTTGTTTTATTCCGTATGCTAAGGATGAACTACCCAACGCACCCCGATGAATTTTATAGAAGAACGCTGCGATTGTTTTTGGTCGGCGTCGGCGTTCCATTTTTTTCATTTTTAGTTGTAATAGTTCATAAACTCATCGTAACAGTCCGTTAGAACATCTGATAGCGGAAAATTAAAAAATCAACCATGAAGGTGAAATTGATTTTACTACTCCTTATTTTTTTGTTTTAAGGCACCCATTGTTCGATGAACTTCTTTTTAATGATATTATCTTTTTGTATGATCATATTCCTGTTCTTCTTAATGCCCTATGATCAAATAGGACATATAAAAAGAAAAAGGTAAAACCTAAAGGGAACAAAAAAGACCATTTACAAATGGTCTTTAAAAAAGTTGCTTTGAACCCGCCTCACCGGCTTTCTTCATTCAGGATGTCACGAATTGTTTTTTCAACAGCTGTTCCAACTGGTCGAGACACATGGTTATACCTTGTTCGAAGCCCATCTCGACAATTTTTTGTACATCGGTCTCAGTCGTGTATATCATTTTAAACTCTACCCTTGTTCCGTAAGCAGTTTTGCTAAAACTCATTCTTCCCCGTGAGACCGGCAGGTCGGAATTCAGGTTGCCTTCTTCATCACAAAAAGCATCCTCTATATCGTAACCCTTGAGGGGATCGATTGCTATGTAGTTCATGAGCGCCCAGTGTTTCTCTCCTCCAGGGCCTACCATTGCATAAAGCCAATGCCCACCAGGTTTAAAATTCATTCTTTTAGTTTCAGCTCTCCATGGTGATGGTCCCCACCATTGATCCAAGAGCTTGCTGTCGGTATAGGCCTGCCAAACTTTTTCTATCGGGGCATCAAATTCTCTCGATACGATGATCGTTTTCTCCTTGAAGTTTTTGACGACTTCTGTTTTGTTGTTACTCATTTTTTACTTTTTAATTTGGTTAATACTTTGTCAAGCTGGTCAAATTTTGTTTCCCACATTT
>Ga0163163_10006062_pt1 | contig 10515 bp, 11 predicted proteins | sample S65metaG_FD_119766 | JGI IMG/M metagenome (GOLD analysis project Ga0163163, IMG submission 119766) | Switchgrass rhizosphere microbial communities from Kellogg Biological Station, Michigan, USA - S6-5 metaG | ecosystem: Host-associated > Plants > Roots > Rhizosphere > Soil | place: USA... | reverse complement strand
GAGAGTGTCACGCATGCTGGCATGATCGATCGCGCGCGGGCTCGGCAGATCTCGGCCGAGGTGTCGTCCCGATACGATGTTCGCTATCGCTCGCTCGACCAGAAGGTACGAGAACTAAGCGGAGGAAATCAGCAGAAAGTGGCGCTCGGAAAATGGGCCGTAACGCGCGGTACTCGGCTGTTGCTGCTGGATGAGCCGACGCGTGGCGTGGATGTCGGCGCGAAAGCCGAAATCTATAGGCTGTTGCGCCAGTTCGCCAACAACGGTGGCAGCTGCATGGTCTGCTCGTCCGACGTTGAAGAGGTGCGCACCGTAGCGGACCGCGCATACGTCATGCGGCGTGGCAGGATCGTGGCCGAGCTTTCCAGTACTTCGCTGAGCGAGGCTGCCCTGATCGGAGCAGCGCTGTGACCTGGGAATTCGGCGGCATCGGCCTGCGGCGATTTGGACTGCTCGGGTTCTTGCTGGCGTTGCTCGTCGTCTTCAGCTTCGCGTCGCCCTACTTCCTGAGTCTAAGAAACCTGACCAACGTCCTGCTCTCGGTTTCTGTCATCGGGATCATGGCGGCGGTGTCCACGCTCGTCGTCGTGTCGCGGGGGCTGGATCTTTCCATTGGTTCGACGGTAGGCCTCGTAGGCGTAGCGGTTGCGGCGCTGCTGCAGGAAGGATGGCCATGGTGGCTCGCCATCGCTGTCGGACTGGTGTTGGGCGGGCTTTGCGGCGCACTCAACGGCGCGGTCATTGTCGGCCTGCGGATAAACTCGATCATCACTACGATCGGAACGCTGTCGATCATCAGGGGCGCAGCCTACATTGCGACCGGCGGCCAGACTCTTTTCGTTGAAAGCGAACCTATCCTTGACCTCGGCTCGAGCCGCATCGTCGGAATTCCGTATTCTGTCCTGCTGATGCTGGCGCTGTTTGCACTGTGCCACTTCGTAGCGGACCACATGCGAATTGGACGGTCCTTGTACGCGATCGGGGCTAATCCACGCGCTAGCCTGATCAGTGGACTGAGCCTTGGGCGCTATCGCTTCTGCATTTTCGTCGCCAGCGGAATTGCCGCGGGGTTGTCGGGAATACTGCTGATCGGGCAGTCGGGCACAGCCGTACCGACGGGCGGCAGCGGCTATGAGCTTCTCGTGGTCACCGCTGTTCTGCTCGGAGGTGCGAGCCTCAATGGCGGCGAAGGTCGCGTATCCGGCACGCTCATCGGCGTGTTGATCATCGGCGTGCTCGCGAACGGCATGACACTCGTCGGCGTCAACAGCTACTACCAGACGGTCGCCAATGGCGTGCTGCTTCTCGCGGCGGTCGCGATCGATCAACTACGCAGCAATGTCCAGGAAGAAAGCTGACGCGAATGCGTGATGCGCCGACCGTGAAGCTAACCGGCATCTCGTGGGATCACACCCGCGGATTCCTGCCAAAGGTGGCGACCGCGCAGCGATTTCACGAACTGCATCCGCATATCGAGATCGTCTGGCAAAAACGTTCGTTGCAGGAATTCGCCGACTACTCGCTCGCTGCTCTGGGGCGTGATTTCGACTTGCTGGTCATCGACCATCCATCGATTGGCGAGGGCGCACGCCAAGGTTACCTCCGATCGTTGACGGACCTGATGCCGGAGGCGTTCCTCAAGGATCAGGCCGACAACAGCATCGGCGCTTCCAACGCTTCGTATCTGTATGACGGAATGCAATGGGGTCTCGCCGTCGATGCCGCTACGCCGACGGCAAGCTGGCGGCCGGATGTCATCCATCGCTATCGGCTGTCGGTGCCCGGGACATGGGAAGAGCTGCTGGACCTCGCGCGCGCAGGCTTTGTCGCGATGCCCGGCATCCCCGTGGACTGCCTAATGAACCTCTACATGCTTTGGATCGACGAGGGGGAGGAGCCCTTCCTGACTGCCGACGGCATGGGTCACGCAGACGCTGGCATCGGCGCACTTGAAGCGCTGAAGACATTGTTGGAAGCGTGCGGTCCAGAAAACCTGCAACGCAATCCGATTCAGACTTATGAGGCGATGTGTGCACGGGACGACATTGCGTACTGTCCGTTCGCATACAGCTACAACAACTACACTCGCCCAGGCTACGCGCGGGCACCGCTCGAGTTCGGTGGGCTGGTGAGACGACGCAGCCGCTTGCGCTCGACGCTTGGCGGCGCGGGCCTTGGGATCTCGGCACAGTGTCGCCATCCGGAAATTGCCGCCGAATACGCGGCCTTTATGGCGTGCGCTTCATCGCAGCGCGGAATTTACGTATCGAGCGGCGGTCAACCCGGCCATCGCGCCGCGTGGGAGGATGACGAAGCGAACCGGCAGACCGGAAACTTTTTTCGCAAGACGCGCGCCACCATGGAGGAAGCCTATCTTCGGCCGCGCCACGACGGTTACATCGCCTTCCAGGAGACGGCCGAAAAGACGTTGCGGACTTTCCTGACTGGCAGGAGCAAGGCTACTGACTGCCTCGCGGATCTCAACAGCCTCTATCGGCAGCACGTGCGCGTCTAATCCCGATGCCTTCGGTTCCTCATAGCTTCTCGGATCTGGAAGGTAAGGTGGTCCTCGTCACAGGAGCGAGTTCCGGTATCGGCGCTGCGGTCGCGGCGAGCTTCGCAGCATGCGGAGCGCGTGTCGCCATCCACTACAACACTGGTCGTGAGCCGGCGAAGCAACTGGCCGATGAGCTTGCAGCGGACAATAAGGAATGCTGGGTCGAACAGGCCGACCTCTCTGTGCGAGGCACCGCTGGCGATCTTGTGAGCCGCGTCGTAGCGCGCGCCGGTAGGATGGATGTACTCGTCAACAACGCCGGCGCAATCCTTCGACGCGCGCCGATAGTCGAGGTTACAGATGAAGACTACGACGAAGTGACCGATCTCAACGTGAGGGCGACATTCGAAGCGTGTCGCGCGGCAGTGCCGATATTTCGGGCCCAGGGAAACGGCACGATCATCAATACAACGTCCGTTTCGGCGCGGCAGGGGGGTGGACCGGGTGCTACGGCTTATGCCGCGGCGAAATCGGCGGTCGCAACGCTGACACGTGGCCTCGCGCGTGAGCTCGGGCCGGAAGGATTTAGAGTCAACGCAGTGTCACCAGGCTTCATCGATACACCTCTCCATGCCAGGGGAACATCGCAGGCCACGCGTGACAAGTATTTGCAAGGCATTCCCCTCGGGCGACTTGGTAACGCGTCCGATTGCGTCGGGGCGTTCCTGTTTCTCGCATCGGAGGGCTTAGCTGGCTATGTCACTGGTCAGATCATCGAAGTGAATGGCGGGCTACTTATGCCATGACGGATCGGTTGAAGTCGTATCATGGCATTCGCGAAGGGATACTTGAGGCGTGTAACAAGGGCCGTAGACATGCCTGAACATCTTGGCGGTGTATTTCCGATGATGCCGACCCCCTTCGATCGTTCGGGTGCCGTCGCGCTCGATGATGTCCAACGACTAACATCTCATGTCTTGGAAAGCGGCGCCGCGGGCGTAGCTGCACTTGGGTTGGCCGGCGAGTCATCACGTCTCGATGAAGGAGAACGGATTGCGATCGCGGAGCGCGTCGTTCGTACCGCGGCTGGCAGTCGTGTCATCATCGGAGCCTCCGCGGATTCGACGGAAGTCGCCTGCAGGCTCGCGCGTCACGCCGCGGATATCGGCGCCGCGATTGTCATGGTCGCTCCGCCGCGGCTCAGGGGATCGTCGCATTCGACATTGAGCGAGCATTACGTGCAGGTGGCGCGTGCTGCCGCACCCTGCGCGGTCATGATCCAGGATGCGCCGGGCTTCCTCAATGTCGAACTCGGGCCTGCCTTCATCCGCATGATTGCAGATACCTGCCCCAACGTTCGGGCAGTAAAGGCCGAAGGTTCGCCCGTGGGCGACCGCATCGGCGATATGGTCGATGCTCTGACGGGAACTGCATTGCCTGTTTTCGGCGGAAACGGGGGTCTGCATGCCATCGATGCATTCGATTCCGGCGCTGAGGGAATGATCCCGGGCTGCGAGACGTTGCGGGAACAGGTTGCGCTTCACACGATGTATGCGTCGGGCGATCGCGACGGCGCGATCGCTCTTTACAAACGCCTTCTGCCACTGATCGCGTTTCAGATGCAGACGCTCGATTTCTATATCGCCTGTAACAAGACGCTCCTAAGTGAGGCTGGCATTATAGGATCGGCGGCAATGCGGGATTATCCGTTACTCAGTCCACGCAGCCGAGACGCCGTTGTGCGATATGCGCACGCCGTGCGCGATGCGTCGATATGAGAATCATGCGCCACCTTTGGCGATGCGTTGTTTGAAGGAGGGTAGCGACCATGGACGAGATGTCCGAGCGACTGGAGCGTTGCTACACCGGCGTAATCCACGACGTGATGCGTGGAATGGGACTTCGGAATTTCACCTTTCCGCCCGAGTTGAGGCCGATCATGCCAGAGCGCGCTATGGCCGGTCCGGCCTTTACGGTCGAAGGAAAGGTCGATTTGTCGGCAGACCCCCACGAAACTTTGTTGCAGTGGACTGGCCTCTTGTCGAAAGCGAGACGTGGTTGCATCTGGGTCTCACAGCCTAACGATCACAGCGTCGCGCATATGGGTGAGCTGTCAGCCGAGACCTTGAAACTCAGGGGCTTGCGAGGTTGCCTTCTCGATGGTGCGTCGCGCGATATCCGTTTTCTGATGGAGCTTCAGTTCCAGACCTGGTGTCGGAGCTATACGCCACGAGATATTGTCGGGTACTGGCTGCCGGTCAGAGTTGATAAGGCCATCAGGATCGGGGACGTTACAGTCAATCCTGATGACTACATCGTCGCTGATCGTGACGGTGCCATTTGCATTCCAAACGCGATCGTATCCGACGTGGTTACGGCAGTCGAAGCCGCCATTGGGAAAGAAAGCAAGGTGCGGACCGCAATCTTGGCGGGGGAGGATCCGCAGCAGGCGTATCTGCAATTTGGAAAATTCTAACCTGTTGACTTAGCTTCAAGGACCCGCGACGACCACGAAAGCGGGAAGCAATGGCCGGCCAGAGATCCGAGGCCATCGCAATATTCTCCTTCGCGCATTTGCTCGCCAGCAGACAGCCTGCCGCGGCTGGTTTGGTGCGGCATAGCTCCGCGGAGGGAATGAGCCGCTATTTCCAACGTTCTTATGGCTTCTATTGAACTTTTCGCTTTATGGAACCTAATTAGCGTTGCGGTCCGCCACGAATCGTGACGAGCATCCTCGGCACGTGGTTGATTGAGGAAGAGCAACAGCGGTTCAACACTGTCCCTGCATCATTGCGGGCGGCGAGTGAGCCCTGTGAAACGTTGAAAGGCTTTCCCACCAGATCAGCGGCTGATGCGCAGGAAAATTGGGCGTACCGCGCCCCGAATGCGGGCTGCACTCAGTCTTGAGTTCGGATAGCATCCCTCTTCAAGATAGATGTCGCAGCCCGCAGCGGTCATCGCCTGGTAGTGTCTTGAAACCGGCCGCCAATGTTACTCAAGTGCCGTCAGCTCGATCTCAATGAGAACCCCCGGGAGAACGAAATCCACCTGAACGCAGGCGCGGGCTGGAGGGTCTTTCGGAAAGTAACGGCGATAGACTTCATTGAAGCCGTCGAAATCCTCCTTGTTCTTGATGTAACACGTCGCACGTACGGCTTTCTCCATGGTCGTTCCGGCGGCAGTGAGGGCCGCCTTGACATTCTCAAGCATGCGCTCGGTCTGTGAGCGTATGTCCGAATGAACGACTTTTCCGGTCGCGGGATCGCGGCTCACCATGCCGCAGACAAAGACGAAACCATTCGCCTTGATCGCCTGGGACAGCGGGACGATCGGCTGCGGCGCGCCGGGGGTGTTGATCACTTCCTTCATTTCGAACGTTCTCCTTGCCTTAAATGAAATTCAAAATTCGTTCAGGCGACCAGAGCCGTCGGCGTAGGGGCACGCCACAAGGCGCTTCGATCCGTCGCCTCCTTCAAGGCCCCAATGCGCTGAAGCATGTGCCAGAGAATGGCCTGATTGCTCGTGATGACCGGCTTGCCGAGCTCATCCTCGATCGCGTCCACGACCTCCCACGCGCGAAAATTCGCACAGCTCAGGACGATCGCCTGCGCGTCGGGTGTGTCGATCGCGCGCGCGAGCTCAACGACCTCGGCGCCGGTCACCGCCTGACAGTCCGACGGATTGGGCACGCCCAGGCCGCGCTCGCGAATAACGCGAAGGCCGTTCCCCTCAAAGAACTTGACCTCGCACTCATTCAGCCAAGGTTCGTAAGGCGTGCCGAGCACGATCGCCGTCGCGCTTAGGTGGCGAAGCGCCGCGACGATGGCACTCGCCGTTGTCGTCGCCGGAACGCCGGTCTCGCGCTCAATGGCAGCCGTGATGCGATCGTCGTACCCCGGGCCGCCGATCACGCTCCCGCCAGTGCAGGCAAAGCCGATCACGTCGACGCGCGCGTCTGCCAGATCGGCCGCGGCGCGCGGCACAAAGTCGATCATGCCGGCAATCTCCGCTTGAGTGTTCGCGGAGAGTTTCACCCGCGTGTAATGCGGCATGACACGGGGGGAGAGGTGCTGCGGCATGTCCTCTTCGAGGACAACATTGACCGACGGGACCATGATCCCGAGCCTGCGTGGCTTGCTTTCCATGTCACGTCTCTCCTGCGTGAGCGGCCACGTCGCCGCCGAGATAGGCATCCTGAACGGCCGGATCCGTTCGCAGTGAAGCGGCTAACCCTTGCAGGCGGACCCGCCCGGTCGATAGGACATAGGCGCGATGTGCGACTTTCAGGCTCATCGCGAGGTTTTGCTCGATGAGCAGGATCGCGATCCCTAGCTCCGCGCATTCGCGCACGATCTGAAACGACTGCCGCACAAGCATCGGAGCGAGGCCGATCGACGGCTCGTCGAGTACGAGGAGCTTCGGCTGGTACAGCAGCGCCCGCCCGATGACCAGCATCTGCTGCTCGCCGCCGCTGAGCGTGCCGCCGGTTTGCGTCAGCCTGCTCTTTAGCTGCGGGAAGCGTTCGAGCACGCGCGCGATGCCGTCGCGCAAGCTGCGGCCGCTCAGTCCGCCGCAGGCGCCGCCAAGGATGAGATTCTCCTCGACCGAAAGGTCGCGCAGCACGCCGCGCCCTTCGGGGACATGCGCAAGACCCAGACGCGCCAGTTGGTCCGGGCGCAGGGATGCCACATCCCGTCCGGCGAAGCGGATTGTGCCGCCCGCTGGCCTGATGATGCCGCTCACCGCCATGGCGAGCGTGGTCTTGCCGGCGCCGTTCGCGCCGAGCAAAGCGACCACTTCGCCGGGCTGCACCGCCAAGCTCACACCGTCGAGCGCTACGTTCTCGCCATAGCGCACGGTCAGGTCCGTGACTTCAAGCAGCGGCGCTGTCATCGTCCTGCCCCAGATAGGCTTCGATTACGCGCGGATCTCGGATCACGGTGGCACACGGACCATCGGTCAGGATCTTGCCGAAGTTGAGCGCGATCAGGCGCTGGCACATGCCCGTGAGAAATCCGACGTCATGCTCGATCACAAGAAGCGAAAGGCCAGTGTGGGCGTGGAGGGCCAGCAAGGCGTGGCTCAGCCGTTCCTTCTCGGACGGAGACATGCCGCTTGCGGGCTCATCGAGCATGAGGATGCGCGGCTTCGCCATCAGCGCGCGGCAAATCTGCAGGCGCTTCTTCACCGCATAGGGAACGGACCCCACGGCAGCGTGGCGCCAGCCGTCGATCTCTAGGAAGGCAAGATGCTCGAGCGCTTCCTGCGTGAGTTCGCGATCCTGGGCGCGCGACGCGATGCCGCCGAGGAAATCCCAAACGCCGCTCGTGCGGTAGCGCATGGCGGCCCCGGCCAGTACATTGTCGAGGACGGTGTCGCGTGGCGACAGTTCGAGGCTCTGAAACGTCCGTCCGAGACCGAGGCGGCTGCGGCTGAAGGACCGGAGCTGCGACGCATCCTTGCCAAAGATCTCCAGTCGCGCACCTGGCGCGGTGCGCACGAAGCCCGAGATCGCATTCAGAAACGTCGTCTTGCCTGCTCCGTTTGGCCCGATGATGCCGAGGATTTCGCCGTTCGCGAGATGGCACGATACATCGCTCAGCGCCTGCAGGCCGCCGAAGGCGACGGAAAGTCGATCCGCCTCGAGCACGTACTGCGTCACGATGGGCCTCGTAGCCGGCCCGCCAGCGCCTGGAGTCCTTTCAGCCCTGATCCCCGTGTCGCGAGCAAGAACAGCAACACGCTGCTTCCAAATATGATCGGCGCCAGCCCCTGATAGGATGTGCTGAGCTGGATCAGGACCGCGATGAAGAGCGCGCCGGCAGCAGCGCCCAACGGGCGATTCATGCCTCCGAGTACGACGGCGACCAGCAGGTTCACTGAGAGCCACAAGTCGAACATACTCGGTGTCAGGTAATGCGTGGCCGAAACGAAAAACGGACCGGCAGTGCCGGCGAGGACGCCACTGTACGTGAAAGCGAGCAATTTTGTGCCGGCGACATTGATGCCGGCGGCGGCGGCGGCGCGTTCGCTGTCGCGCACGAGATGCAGGATGCGGCCAAGCCGGCCCTGCAACAGCAGGTTCTGCGACACGAGAAGGATGCCCAACACGATGACGATGGCCTCGTAGTTGAGCAAGGGCCCCGCGATGCCACGTGTCACCGGCATCCCGCTCACGCCGCCGGAATACTCCTGCAGTACGATGATGAGCTCCTCGGCCGCCAGCGCGAAGGCCAGCGTCACGAGCGCCAGATAGTGACCGGAGAGCCGCAATGCCGGCAGGCCGACCGCAAAGCCCACGAAGCCGGCGATCGCCATTGAGATCGGCAATGCGCCATACCATGGGATGCCTGCTCGCATCGCGAATCCGGCTGCATAGGCGCCCACGGCGAGCAGCCCGCCTTGCCCGAGCGAGACCAGACCTGCGTGCCCGAGCAGCAAATTGTTACCGACTGCCACGATGGCGTAGACGCCCGCGAACGTCAGCACAAAGAGGTGATAGCCCCCGAGGAAAGGGCCGATGGCCGCGGCGGCCGCGGCCAGTGCGAGCGGCAAGCCGACGAGCCAAACGAGGCGCGTTGAACGGGACTCCTGCGGGGCGGGAGAATTGACCCCCCGCGTCGCTGGCGCCTCGATGCGAACCGCGGCGGTCATAGGCGCACGGTCTCGCTCTTGCCGAACAGGCCGTGCGGACGGACGAGCAGTACCACGAGGATTAGCCCAAGCAGGAAGATGCTTGGCATGTCGGATACAACGAGGCCGGAAAACAGATTCAAGCTCACACCCGTGATGAAGCCGCCGACCACCGCCGCACCGATATTCGTGAAGCCGGCGAGCACCACGGCGAGAAAGCCCTGAACGACGACAGCGGTGAGCTGGTCCGGCGTTAGGCTCAGTTGCGGCGCGACGAGCACGGCCGCGATAGCGCCGAGCGCGCCGCCGATGCCCCAGCTTACAACCGACACCACTCGCAGATTGACCCCGAGTAGGGACGCGATCGTGCGGTTTTCGCTCGCGGCACGCATTGCGATGCCCATGCTCGTGAACTTGAAGAATGCAGACAGCATCCCGACAACCAAAAGCATGGTCACGACCATCAGCCCTTGCGCCTTACTGACCGTGATGCCGGAGACGGTGAAGAGCCTTCCTTCGATCAACGGCGGGAACTCCTTCGGGCTCGGCCCCCAGATCAGAATGAGGCAACCGCTGATGATCATGGCGACGGCAAGCGTCGCGACGACCAGCGTGAGCGGGCGTTCCTCGGCGAGCGGCGCGATAACCGTGCGCTCCACGAGCAGTGATACGAAGATGCTGACCGCGACCGCGATGAAGATGGCGATCGGGATCGCCATCTCCTTGTCAACGAGTAGGCTGAAGGCGACGAACGCCGCCACCGCCGAAACGTGCCCGTGCGCGAAGTTGAGCACGTGCGACGCTTTGTAGATGACGACCAGCCCCACCGCGATCAAGGCATAGATCGCGCCACTGACGATGCCTGCAATGACGAGCTGGCCGACGAACATTTTCTACTGCCCCGGCTGGCCCGGCACTTTCGGAATCTCCTGGAAGTCGGTCACGAGCGCCATCTCCTTGCCGTTCCAGGTCATGATCGCCTCATAGGGGCGCGGCACATGTGGCGACTCGATGCCGGGGCCAGACGCGTAAGACAGGTTCTTGATATAATCGTTCGAATAGCCCTTGAATTCATCGAGCGTCTTGACGAACGCCTCCCGCGTCGGTGGCGCGCCGTTCGCCGTCATACGGCGGAAAGCTTCGGCAAAAACCGTTCCGGGAATCCAGCCCTGAATGGTCAGGGTCGAGGGCGGAAAGTTCGGATAGTATTTCTGGACGGCCTCAGCCATGTCCTTCACCTGTGGCGAGTTCGGCATCGGCATGAAGGTCGAGTAGAAAAGATTGGAAGCTTGCGCCGCGGGAAGCGTGCGCAGCACGCTTGGATTGGCGTGATAGCTCGCGGCCAGCCATTTGGGTTGGAACGCGATCGATTCCGCCGCCTTGAT
>Ga0163163_10006061_pt1 | contig 10517 bp, 6 predicted proteins | sample S65metaG_FD_119766 | JGI IMG/M metagenome (GOLD analysis project Ga0163163, IMG submission 119766) | Switchgrass rhizosphere microbial communities from Kellogg Biological Station, Michigan, USA - S6-5 metaG | ecosystem: Host-associated > Plants > Roots > Rhizosphere > Soil | place: USA: Michigan... | reverse complement strand
TCTTGATATCCCGCTTCCTGCGGCTGACATCACGCTGCGTGGCGAAGTCGGCTTCTGCGGCCTTTGCGATCACTTTGCCCTCTACACGCTCCCCGCTCGGCATTCGCACGGTGAGTGCGTCACCGATCTGCACTTTGTCGGAATACTGCTCGGGGACCGCCGCATAAACCCAGGTATTGCTGAGATCGACGATGGTGACGATGGCTTCGCCGGGATTGATCACCTCACCCTGTCGGGCCGCCCACACGGAGACGGTACCGGTGACAGGAGCAACGATGCTGGTATACCCGAGACGTGTTTCGGCCTGAGCCAGTTGTGCCTGGGCGTTTTGCATCTGCTGGCGAGTGGACGTGACGGTCATACCCGCCGCCTGGGCCTGGTTCATACGGGCTTCGTAAACCTTTACGGCGGAGGCCGCAGCGGAGGCCTGTTCTTTGGCGGTCTGAACATGTGCCTGGCTGGCGCGGAGAGCGGCTTCGGCGTTGTCGGCGTCCTGCTGGGAAGCAACGCCCTGCTTCGCAAGAGCGACCGTGCGCTGTGTGTTCAACTGCTGGCGCTCGAGGTCGGCTTGGGCTTCGGCGAGCGCGGCGGTCGCCGCAGAGAGCGTTGCGCGGGCATTGGCGACATTGTTCGCAGTCTCGCCCACCGCCTGCTTCTCGTTGAACTGGGTGCCGCTTACTTGCGAGCGCATGCTTGCCAACGTCGCCTGTGCGGCAGTCTTCTGGGCGCGCAGTTCATCGCTGTCAACGGTGGCGATGAGGTCTCCGGCTTTAACAGGAGTTCCCTCCTCGACCGTCAGCTTCTCGATGCGTCCGGTGATTTTGGAGCTGACAATCACCTGGTTGGCATCAACCGTTCCAATCAGCACGAGGTCGGTAGAGCGGTCGGTGGAGAAGAAGTAGTAGGCCACTGCCGCCAAGACCAGAATTCCGAGAAATATCGGGAAACGAGCTTTCGGTTTCACTTCTTTTTTCCTTTAGTCGTGTGTTTTGCTACAGCAACCTTGCCTGAGGGTCGTCGTCCGGGATTCTCCGCAAGCACCCCGGCCAACACCCGCGCTCCATGTACGTCGTCGGCGAAGAGCGCACCGCCGATGAAGTCCAGCATCGCTTCGCGCCGTATTGCCAGGGCTTCAAAGGACAATGGGTCACGGCCACTCACGGCCTTGATGACCGGCACCGCCGTAAAATAGAAAACCACCACCGCAATCATTGAGTTCACAAAATGCATCGGCTGTACTTTTCGGAACTCGCCCTTCTCAATTCCTTCTTCGATGGTTTCCACCACACGACGGAGGAGCGGTCGGAAAAAGGTCTCGACGAGTCGCGGAAAATGCTCCGATTGTCCTGCTCCGGCCCTCATCATCTCGTGCTGTACGAGGCGCCGATAATGGGGATGTGCGGCAACGTAATCGAAGTGAGCTCGAGCGTAGGCGAGCATCTTGTGCCCAACTGACTTATCCGTATCGAGGATACGAATCAATTCATCGAGAAGACCCCGGAAGTTGTAATCGAGGACCGCGCCGTACAGTCCTTCCTTGTCGTGGAAGTAGTAATAGAGCAGTGCCTTATTTACCTTGCCAGCTTTCGCGATTGCGTCGATCCGCGCTCCGGCATATCCCTCGGCAGCAAACTCCAGAGAAGCAGCGTCCAGTATTGCTTTCCGACTCAGCTCTGGCTGTCCGCGCGTTCCTTTTGTGACCTTGAGTTTCATCTTAATTAACTGGTTAGTTATATATTATAAACCCGGGGCAGCGGTCTCGGAAATTCTCAGCCAAAAATATGCCTACCCCGAAGGTGGGGTAGGCATACCAAAAGATCGGAGGAGTAGCTACTCGTTGATATCGATTGAACCGTCGCCTGTCTGGATGTCGAGCAAGTTGCCGCCGCCATTGAGTGAACCGCGAATGTGGTGGCCATCCGAATCGGAGGTCTTCGTCGTGATCGGCACGTTGACGCGGACGTGTCCATCGCCAGTGCGTGCATCGATGTCAGCGGCAAAGTTCGCCGGCAGGCGCAAGTTCAAGCTGCCGTCATTGGTACGCAAGACCCATCGCGTGCTCATCTTCGAACCAGGACGAATCTCGCATTCGATACGGCCGTCGCCGGTGGAAAGACTCAGATCGTCGAACCTGCCGGAAATTCTCATGCTGCCGTCGCCGGTCTTCGCCTTCAACGGTCCAGAGAAATCCGAGACCTCGACGCGACCATCCCCAGTGGAGAGAAACGCCGGGGCATCCGTGCCAGAAACAACGAGCGATCCATCGCCAGAATGCAAGTCGAGCTTGGTATTCTGCGGCACCGAAATTTCTACGCGAACATAACGGTTGCGGAACGAGATGTGCGGACCGTGGGGAGTCTTAACCTCAAGGCTGACCGTGCTCCCGTCCTGGTGTTCATAGATGTGAACATCGCCGGGTCCGATCTGGTAGCCCTCGGTGACGACACGCGCCTGGATAGTAGGCCCTCCGCGGCGCACCTCAATCCGCGCGTCGTTTGTGTCTACCTTAAGCTCCGGTTTTGCACCAACCTTGTATTCGCGCTTCCACTCGTCGCCATACGCCACGGCACAAAGGACCAATACCACTGCAAGTAAAGTCTTACGACGCATAGAGACACCTCGCTGGAGGATGGTACGAGATGCAGGGCCCGGCGGTTCCGGTAAAATCGCAAATTTACTTGGTGTACTGATTCCTGCGTTTATCCTCATGCCGTTCTAGACCGAACTCGATGAGCTTGGTGATCAATTCGGGGTACGGGACCCCGGTTGCACCCCATAGTTTGGGGTACATGCTGATGGACGTGAAACCCGGCATCGTGTTGACCTCGTTGATGTAGAACTTTCCGGTCACGGGGTCCATCAGGAAGTCGACTCGGGCCAGGCCGGAGCAATCGCAGGCCTGGAAGGCTTTGATGGCCATTTGCTGAACCTGCTTTTGCTGCGCCTTGGTTAGCTTAGCCGGGAGAATTAGCTCTGAACCTTCGTCGATATACTTCGCTTCGTAGTCGTAGAACTCCTTGATGGGAACGATTTCGCCGCAGACCGATGCCTTGGGATCGTCGTTGCCCAGCACCGCACACTCGATTTCGCGGGCCTTGTGTTTCTTGCCGCCGACACCCTGCTCGACGACAATCTTGCGATCGAACTTCGCGGCCTCCGCCATACCTGCGGCGAGTTCGCTGGAGTCGTGAACCTTGCTGATTCCTACGGAGGAACCGAGGTTTGCGGGCTTCACAAAGACGGGGTACTTCAGCGACGATTCGATCAGTTTCTTGACCTTTTTAGGCTCCTTTTCCCACTGGCTACGCAGAACAGTCACATGCTTGACGAGGGCAAGCCCGGCATCACGGAAGAGACGTTTCATGATGTCCTTGTCCATTCCGGCGGCTGAGCCTAGAACTCCGGAGCCGACGTAGGCGATGTCGGCTAGCTCGAGCAGGCCCTGGATGGTTCCGTCTTCGCCGAAAGTTCCGTGAAGCACGGGAAAGATGATGTCCACGTCTATGGCGCTGGGGACCGCTTCCTCGCCGCCGTTCTCGAATGGCACAAGGCCGCCACGGGCGCCAGGCTCCGGCGGAACCAGGATGGATTCGCCCTTAGCCAGCACCGCGGCGCCGGGAGTGGACGCTGGGTCTCCGGCCCGCAGATGGTGAATATTTGGAGTGGGCTTCTGCTCGCCCTTCAAAAGTTGCTGGGCGTGGAGGTCGGTCAGCCAGCGGCCTTCCTTGGTTATTCCGATCGGCACTACGTCGAAACGAGACTTGTCGATTGCGTTGAGTACCGATGCCGCGGAAAGTAACGAAACTTCATGTTCTCCGCTACGACCACCAAACAGAATGCCGACGCGACGCTTCTTCACTTGCGTATCTCCGTAGAATTTTGATCGAACTCAGCATAGAACAGAATTCCCTTTGCGCAACCCTGAGAAAAAAATTAGCGCTGGTATCGAAACCACTCAGTCACCCTGAGATTGACTTTGAGACCGCCTGTCGGATGAATTCTGTCCACCTGCCCGGAAGTCACTTGCAACCGATGAGGAACTCGGGTACCTTCCACGCTCGACGAACAACTCACATGGAAAACACACCGGAAATACTTCCTTCCTCTACCGAGCCGTCGCTAGTGCAGCCACAATTTTCTATGGGCGGATACCTCGCTCCAGTGGGCAAACTGACGGGAGTTGGGTTCGGGCGGCGAGCTGCTGCGCGAATCATCGACTTCTGCGTAACTTATGTAGACTGGTGGCCGGCTTCTCCTCGGGAATCGTCATCGTGTTGGCGGCAGCCGCCACCCATCAACCGTATCGAGTTATGGTCGGGAGGCTGCAAGGATTCCACCTCAGCACGATCATGGCGGCCGTAGCTGCCGGGTTCTTCTACGAATTCATTCTGGAGGGGCTCCACGGAAGTACGGCCGGGAAACAAATGATGGGAATCGTTGTGGTCCAGGAAGATGGATCTCCCTGCAGCCTGAAAGGGGCAGCGATACGTTCGCTCGGATATTTTGTGGACGCGATGTTCTTTGGAATAGTGGGATACACGGCGATGAAGCGCGACGAATCTCACCAACGTTATGGGGATGACTGGGCCCATACCGTTGTTGTGCAGAAAACAACGGTTTCCCTGGACAAACGACGCGGAGGCGGAGTATTCGCAGCAGCCCTGGCCCTGGGGGCATTTGCAAACATCATAACGATGATGATCGCTACGCTGATGCTGGCACTCGGCTAAACTTTACCGGTTCAGATGATCTTCTTGCCGAACGCCGACATTGCGAGTTCGACGGCTAATTCAGCGGTCTGATTGCGCTCGTCGAGTACGGGGTTCACTTCAACGATCTCGAAGCTCAGCATACGGCCGTGGTCGGCAATGATCTCCATGGCCAGGTGTCCTTCGCGATAGGTTGCGCCGCCCTCAACGGGCGTACCGACACCGGGGGCATCCTCGGGGTCGAGCCAATCCATATCTAACGACACGTGATAGCCAGCGGTGCCACGTCCGGCATGACGCAGGGCTTCTTCCATCACCGTTCGCATCCCGCGTTCGTCGATGTCACGCATGGTGTAGACCTGAATCCCTGCGCGGCGGATATTTTCCTTCTCGTGGATGTCCACGTCGCGTACGCCAACGATGACGCAGTTCTCGGCTGAAATCTTAGGGGACCAGCCGTACAAGTTCGCCAACTCCGCCGGGCCCAACCCCATGATGGCTCCCAATGGCATGCCATGCACGTTGCCACTGGGCGACGTGCCGGGAGTATTGATGTCGCTGTGGGCGTCCATCCAGATCAACCCGACCTTCTGATTTTGCCGGTGGTAGAACTCGGCCAGACCGGCGACAGATCCGACGGCCATGGAGTGATCTCCGCCGAGTGAGAGCGGGACTTTACCGGCCTCCAAGGTCTTGAGAACCAAGTCGGCATGCTTTTGGCAGGTGGAGGCGATCTCTTTCAGATACTTCGCCTCGGGCTTGCCCGGGTTCTTCTGCTCCGGCATCGCAACGGGGACATTGCCGCCGTCTTCGACGGTATGGCCGAGCTGTTCGAGCTTGTATTCAAGCCCGGCGCAGCGAACGGCGGAAGGCCCCATATCGACGCCGCGGCGCGATTGGCCGAGGTCAAGAGGTACACCAATGACGCGAATATGCTTGGGAGTGATGCTGGTTGAAGATGCAGGTACGCTTACCATAAAGGTTTCTTAGTCGAGCTGGCGACACTTCCGCCAACTCTCAATTGGATGCAATCGGGCCGACTGATGTCCCCACTTCAGTGCCCTACATTCGAAACTACCCGGTTTTACGGGTACATTCTGTGCAGCATTCTCGCGAATGGGATAGTTTCGCGAACGTGCTCCAGGCCGCAGATCCACGCTACTGCGCGCTCGATCCCCATTCCGAACCCAGCGTGCGGCACCCCACCAAACTTGCGCAGGTCCAGATACCACTTGAAAGCCTCTTCGGGCAGATTGTGCTCGCGAACCCGTTTCAGGAGCAGATCATAGCTGCCTACGCGCTGCGACCCACCGATGATCTCGCCGTAACCCTCTGGAGCGAGAACGTCGACACAAAGGGCCTTCGTCGGATCCTTCGGATCTGGCTCCATGTAGAACGCCTTCACAACCGCCGGATAGCGATGAACCATAAGTGGGCGATCGAACTTCGCCGAGATGTAGGTTTCGTCGGGAGAGCCGAAGTCGTTGCCGTATTCGAATTTGTTCTCGAGTTCGCCCTTCTCGAAGCCCTCGTGCAACATCTTCACGGCATCGTCATAGCTGATGCGCGGGAATGGCGCGTCGATCTTCTCGAGCTTCTCGATGTCGCGGCCGATGGTGACCAAATCAGCACGACGGTTCGCCAGGACGTATTTCACGATATAGGCGATGAAGTCTTCGGCGAGCTTCATGATGTCGTCGAGTTCGGCGTAAGCAACTTCGGGCTCGACCATCCAGAACTCGGTAAGGTGGCGACGAGTCTTCGATTTCTCAGCGCGAAACGTCGGACCGAAGCTGTAGACCTTGCCAAGAGCCATTGCCGTGGCTTCGATGTAGAGCTGGCCGGACTGAGTGAGGAAGGCCTCGTCTTCAAAGTAGTTAACCGGGAAAAGCGTTGAGGTGCCTTCGCAGGCGGCTGGCGTGAGAATCGGCGGATCGGTCAGGGTGAAGCCGTTGTTGTCGTAGAAATCTCGGGCTGCTTTGATGATCGCGGCTCGGACGCGGAGGATAGCCGCCTGGCGTTGGCTGCGAACCCAGAGGTGTCGATGTTCCATCAGGAAATCGACGCCGTGCTCCTTCGGGGAAATCGGATAGGGCTCGTCGTCGGGAACGCGCTGTATGACTTCGACAGCGGTGATATCCATCTCGAAGCCGCCAGGAGCGCGCTGGTCGGCGCGAACTCCGCCAGTGGCGATCACACTCGACTCCTGGGTCAGGCCTTTGAGCGCATCCCAAACCTCGGGGGCGACCTTGTTCTTCACGACCACGCCCTGAACGAGGCCAGTGCCATCGCGGAAGATGGGGAAGAGGAGTTTACCGCTCTCCCGCATGTTGTAAAGCCAGCCGCGGATGGTGACTGCCTGTCCGTCGTGTTTGCTGAGATCGGAGATGGTTGTGACCGGCGCTGCCATGACTTTTGCTTCAGCTTCCATGAATGATTCCCAAGTAGAGACTTGCCAGACCTCGGCGCGGAGCCGACCGTCACGCCCAAAATGAGTGCGAAACGAGCCCATCCTGAAGAGGATTGAGCGGTGCAGGTAACCCGGTATTGTAGCCGTTGGGCGGGGTCTGAGGCGAATGTGGTGGTGTCACCCGTGCAGGCAAAGGCGGCTTGCATGGGCCAGGCAGGGGCCCCTCCCCTATCTGAGATCTATTGTTTTCAGCGAGTTACGGAAATTTGGCGGGCATCTGATTGAAAACACATGGCTTAGATCCCAAATTATCCGGTTGACAGCGGGGTGACTGGAAAACGGGGAAATTGGGTAGGGTGGACTGGGGGTAGCGCCGAGGTTTGCGGGAGCGGGGCGCTCCTGCCACTGCCGGCAAGGTGCCGGCGCTACGAGGGCCGGTGCGAGAGGCGAGCGGAGACCTTTTCCCTATTTCGGAAGAGGCGAGGGTTGAGGTTTGCGGGAGCGAGGCGCTCCCGCCACTGCCGGCAAGGTGCCGGCGCTACCAGGATCGGTGCGAGGAACCGGCGCTACGAGGAGCCGGCACCATCCGGTTTTTCATCCAGCACGGAGCGTACTTTGTTGAGCAACGAATTCCTGGAGAATGGTTTTGATAACAAGGGCGCACCGACACGCAGAACGCCCTGGTGAGCGGCAAATTCGCCGGTATATCCGGAAATGAAGAGCCTCCGAGTGTTGGGCCGAAGTTTAGTCAATTCGGCAGCCAGCTCCGGTCCACTCATTCCCGGCATAATCACATCGGTAACGAGCAGGTCGATGGTGCCCTGATAGTTGCGCGCGAGTTCCAACGCCGCCGCACCATTCTCGGCCTGCAAGATGGAATAGCCGCAGCCGTCCAGCATGTCTGTGGTGAGCATTCGCAAAGCAGGATCATCCTCAACGAGGAGAACGGTTTCTCTTCCACCTGCCTGCATGGCGGGAGCCTTTGTCTTTGAAAGATCATCAGCGGGCCGTTCTACGCGAGGCAGATACACCTTGAATGTGGATCCCTTGTGAGGCTCGCTATAAACCCAGATGTATCCACCGCTCTGCTTGATGATGCCGTAAACGGTGGAGAGCCCGAGACCAGTCCCTTCGTTGGGACCTTTGGTGGTGAAAAACGGCTCAAATATCTGGCTGATCACTTCCTGATCCATACCTACGCCGGTATCACTCACGGAAAGCATGACATAGGAGCCAGGAACGACGGATTGATGCTGCTGCGCGTAACTGCCATCGAGGTCTACATTGGCGGTTTCGATGACCAGTTTGCCGCCATTCGGCATGGCATCCCGGGCGTTGACCGACAGGTTCATTAGAACCTGCTCGATCTGCCCCAGGTCTGCCTTAACGCTCCACAAGGAATCTGCCGGCTTAACGACGAACTCGATGTTTTCGCCGATCATTCGGCGAAGCATTTTAGTGAGGTTCGTTACAGCAGCATTCAAGCTGAGGATTCTCGGTTCGAGCACCTGTTGCCGGCTGAAGGCAAGCAATTGGCGAGTCAAAGAGGCAGCGCGGTCGCCGGCCAGTTTGATCTGTTCTATGTTCTTTCGCGCCGGGTGCGCAGAGTCGAGGCGATCATGAGCAATCTCGCTATATCCGATGATTACGCCGAGCAGGTTATTAAAGTCGTGAGCAATCCCTCCGGTGAGACGTCCAACGGCCTCCATCTTCTGCGACTGGAGAAACTGCTGTTCCAGTTTCCTGGCATCCGTCACGTCCTGCATGATTGCAAGTACGCAGGGGTTACCGTCGAGCGAGATTCGTTCGGCGGCTACTTGTACCAACCTGATTTTTCCGGACTGGGTTCGAAATTTTGCCTCAATTTGTTTCACGGTGCTGGTGGTGTTCAACTGTCGCAACATCTCGTCGCGCTGCTGCGCATCGGCCCACACCTGCAGATCTGCGGAGGTACGCCCCACCATCTGGCTCAGTTCATAACCCATCATGCTTAAGAATGCGGGGTTCGCGTCGACGTACCGTCCCTCGGCCTCAGTGCTGATGGCGATTCCGAACGGACTGGCACGGAATGCCTTCGAGAATTTTTCCTGGGACTGCCTGAGACGCTCCTCACTGTTCTTTCGCTCAGTGATGTCGTTTGCCAGAACTAGTTCCGCATCGTGGCCCTGAAAGTCCAGCTCGTGCGCTGTGATCTCTACATGGATGATGCTGCCGTCCTTGGTGCGATGTTTCCAGACCTGGGTTTCTTGTAGTCCCGGTAGCGCCTGAGACATCTGCTTAAGCAGGCCCGGGATATCTTCTGTCGGCCGAATGTCCAGGATGGTCATGCGGGCGAATTCATCACGCGAGTATCCATAGTGGCGGATGGCGGCCTCATTCACGGCCAGGAAAGCCAGCGATTTACGCTCAAACACCCACATGGGCAGCGGGTTTCGATCGAACAAGAAACGATATTGTTCTTCCGATCGACGCAAGGATTCTTCGGCCTTCTTGGTTCGAGTGATGTCTCGACCGATTGCGGAGGCACCGGTGATAGCTCCGAAGGCGTTCCGAATGGGAGAAATCGTCAGAGATATGTCCAAAATTACGCCGTCTTTGGTAACCCGCTTGGTCTCGAGATGCTGGATGATCTCGCCCTTCGCAATCCTGCTCATGATGTCCAGCAGCTCCTGCACTCGATCGGCGGGCACATTGCGGGAAATGGGGTTGCCAATGACCTCCTCGGCCTTATAACCGTAGATTCTCTCGGCACCATAGTTCCAGCTCGTGATGATGCCCTGGAGGTTCTTCCCGATGATGGCGTCATCGGAAGACTCCACAATGGCTGCCAATTCGGCGACCTTGGAAGTGCGTTCCTGAACCTGGTGCTCAAGACGGCGGTTGATCGCTTCCAAGGCCGCCTGCGCTTGATCGCGTTCCGCGAGCGCGAGTTCGAGGGCGTGTTGATATTCGGCTGATTCTCGCGCCTTGCGGATCAGCCCCAAAGCCTCCGGCACCTTTGTAGGTAGAACGATCGCAGTGGCGATCGATGCGAGGGCTGTGAAGACCTTTACACCCGCAGAGAAGACATAGACCGGGATCCAAACCGTCATGACTTCCACGAAATGAGTGGCACCACAGGCAATAATGAAAAGACCGAATGCGAGGAACATCCAGTGAAAGGGGATATCCCGACGCCCCCTGTAGACCAGGTAAGCCAAGGTTCCGGAGATCGCAACATAGGAGATCCCGATCAGGCTGTCAGTCGTGACGTGGGCCCAAACAAGTCCGGGCTTGGACAGATAACAATAGAGGTGGGGCAGGTAGGCCTCAGAAAATACCTGTCGCGGCCAGTAAAGCAGGACCGCGCCGAGAACCATGAAGACGCCTGCAAGGGAGATGAATAGTTGGCGCTTCTG
>Ga0163163_10006060_pt1 | contig 10517 bp, 12 predicted proteins | sample S65metaG_FD_119766 | JGI IMG/M metagenome (GOLD analysis project Ga0163163, IMG submission 119766) | Switchgrass rhizosphere microbial communities from Kellogg Biological Station, Michigan, USA - S6-5 metaG | ecosystem: Host-associated > Plants > Roots > Rhizosphere > Soil | place: USA... | reverse complement strand
GACGTCGAACTCACCGCGCGTGACCTGGGCGATCCGGCGCGAAACGCCGAGGCCGTGAAGCGGCTCCGCGGCGAGCGCCTTCAGGATCAGGAGATCCAGCGTGCCGGCGAGAAGGTCGGATCGACTCTCGGCATCCGCCATGACGTATAGGCTCCCTATATAGGCTACCTATACGAAGCCTACGACGCCGGGTTTCGCGCGTCAACCCCGTCGCCCGGACGTCAGTACTCCACGAAGGCGTCGTCCGGATAGCAGTAGAGCCAGCTCTCTCCCGGCTCCGCGGAGGCGATGACCGGATGATGGCTGGCGGCGGCGTGCTTGCTCGCGTGCCGGTTCGGCGAGGAATCGCAGCACCGGGTGCCGCCGTCCTCCTGGCAGGTTCTCAGATGGACCCAGCGGGCTCCCATCTTCACGCAGTCCTCGCACTCGCGCTTCTTCGCCTTCTTGACCGTCTTGACCTCCGCGATGTGCGGACAAGCTCCCTCCGGCATGACGTCCTCCTGTCGTTCGGACCGCCGCACGATACGCGCCGCGCGGATTTTCCGGTAACGCGCCTGCCCGGGCGGGCGCGTCCGGGCCGCCAGGGGGCCGCCCGGCGCCGGTTCCCGTGAAACTCTCTCCGGCTCCTGTCGTATGTCTAGGGGAGAGGGAGGGCAAGCGATGAAAAGACGGGAGTTCCTCGCCGGTGTCGCGACCCTCGGGGCCTGGGCCGCCGTCCCGGGCGGCCCGCGGATCAACGCCCTGCCGGCGGGCTCGGGGGCTCGGCCGCTGACGCCGCCCGCCAAGGGCCCGATTCCGGTCGCCGTCGCGCTCACCGACGGGGCCACCGTCATCGACTTCGCGGGACCCTGGGAGGTCTTCCAGGACGTCGACCTTCCGGGCGACGCCGGGTTCCAGCTGTTCACCGTCGGCGACTCGACCGAGCCGATCCGCGGATCCGCCGGGCTCCGGCTCGTGCCCGACTACGCGTTCGAGAACGCGCCCCAGCCGCGCGTGATCGTGGTCGGGGCCCAGCGGGGCAGCGACGCCCTCCGCGCGTGGCTCCGGAAGGCGAGCGAGAAGACCGACCTGACCATGTCCGTCTGTACCGGCGCGTTTCAGCTCGCGAAGGCCGGACTCCTTTCCGGCAAGCCCGCGACGACGCATCACGACTTCCTGGACCGGCTCGCCTCGCAATTCCCCGACATCGAGGTCCGCCGCGGCCTGCGGTACGTCGAGTCCTCGCCGCGGATCGCCACTGCGGGCGGCCTCTCGTCCGGGATCGACCTCGCGCTGCGCGTCGTCGAGCGCTACTTCGGCCGCGAGGTCGCGACGCGGACCGCGGCGTACATGGAGTACCAGAGCCAGGGCTGGAAGCTCGCCTAGCCCCCGCCCGGGGCGCCGTGCTCGCCGCGGCCGACGCCGAGCGCGTCCGCCACGCAGTTGATGTAGTTGAACCACGAGGCGATCAGCGTGATCTGGAGGATCCCGACGTCGTCAAACCCGGCGTCGCGCAGGCGGCGGTGGTGCTCCGGCGTGATTTTCGTGGCGTCGCGCGTCAGCTCCACGGCGTAGTCGAGCATGGCCCGCTCGCGCTCCGCGATCGGCGCCGTGCGGTAGTCGCGCCGGATCGCCTCCACCAGCCTCTCGTCCAGGGTCACGCGACGCAGAAACTCTGCGTGCGACTCGATTCAATAGTGGCAGCGGTTCGTGACGGAGACGACGGTCGCGATCATCTCGTGCTGCCGCCGCTCGAGCGGGAGCTCCGGCGCCATGAGCGCGCCGAACGTCGCGAAGGCGTGGTACAGCGCCTGCGGGATCAGCGAGTGAGACGCGACGATGCCCTGCGCCTGGTCCGCCACGACCTGCGTCGGCTGCGCGTACTCGCGCGGGTAGAGCGCGCGCTCTTTCGCGAGGGCCTCGCGGAGCCTCTCGTCCGCCTCCGACTCCGGAATCGTCTTGATCCACGTCATGGGGGCACTCTAACCAATCCGGCCGGCCTCGGAACGTGGACGAGCGGCGAGCGCGTGGACGCCGCCCGCGAGGAGCACGGCCGCCGCGCCGGCCAGGGCGGGCACGGGCTGCGCCGCGGCGACGGCGGCGGCGACGACGAGGAGGAGCACGACGAAGAGCGCCGTCGTCACGGGATGCCCGGGGGCCCGGAAGGCCGCCGGAGAGGGATCGCGCCGGCGCAGGACGAAGAGGCCGGCGGCCGCGGCGGCGACGAAGAGCAGCGTCGTGAACATGAAGAAGGCCACGATCTGCCGGAACGAGCCGGCGAGCGCGAGCGCGGTGGCGAGCGCGGCGAGGACGGCGGTGGCGCGGACCGGGCGCGCGGACCGGGGATCGGATCCGGCAACCGCGGCCGGCATCGCGCGGTCGGCGGCCATCGCCAGGTACATGGCCGGCGCCATCAGGAGCAGCGCCGCGGCGCTGGCGGCCGCCGAGAGGACGATCACCGAGGCGAGGACCGCGGGGCCGCGCGGGCCGAGCAGCGCCTCGCCGGCCCGCGTGGCGAACGCCGCCGGGTCCGTCACGCGCGCGGCCGGGACGAGGTAGAGGAACGCGGCCGTCGTCGCGACGTACGCGAGCGTCGTGGCCGCGACCCCGAGGACGAGCGCGCGAGCCGCGGTGCGGCGCGGATCGCGCATCCGGTCCGCGACGCGCGCCGCCTCCCAGAACCCGCCGAAGGAGTAGAAGGCGCCGACGAGGCCGAGCCCGAGCGCCTCCGAGAGCGGCTTGGCGGACGCCGGGCGCGGGCCGGCGTCGAGGAGATGCGACCAGGTCCCGCCGCCGACGGTGAACGCGAGGACGACGAAGAGGCCGAGGACGCCGAGCTTGAGCGCGGTCAGGACGGCGATCGCCCGCGCGCCGGCCCGGAAGCCGGCCATCGCCGGGAGCGCGAGGATCCAGATCGCGCCGGCGGCGATCCACCTCGGCCCGGGGCCCGACGGCCAGAGGACCGAGGCGTAGCCGGCGGCGCCGGCGGCGAGCGCCGCGACGATCCCCGGATCCATCACGAGGAGGCACAGCCAGCCGTACAGCACGGCGGCCCTCTCGCCCCAGGCCTCGCGGAGGTAGGCGTACAGGCCGCCCGCCCGCGGGCGGCGCGCGGCGAGCTCGCCGAACGCGAACGCCCCGAAGAGGACGAGCGCTCCGACGCCCAGCCAGAGGCCCATCGTCCAGGCGGGCGACGCGAGCGCGCCGAGGATCTCGGCGGGCGTGAGGAAGATCCCGACGCCGATCGTGTGACCGACGACGAGCGCCGTCGCCGGCCAGAGGCCGAGGCCGCCGCGCTCGACGCGGGATGCCGCGGTGTGCTCGGGAGCGGGGGAAGACACGGCGCGGCGCACGTTATCCGCGGCCGTCGGCGGCCGCAACCGGTTCCAAGGAAAAGCCGAAGCGTCCCGGTCTCTTCCCGCCTAGACTGCGACCGTGAGGAGACCGAGCCTGCGGCGGGGCGCGTCGCGAGTCGCGGCGGCGGCCTGCGTCCTCGCGCTGCTCGGCGTTTCCCCGGCGACCGTCACCCGCACGGCGGCGCCGGCGCGGCCGGTCGTCATCCGCCACGCCAGCGTCGTCCCGATGGACACCGAGCGGGTGATCGCGGATCAGACGATCGTCGTGCAGGACGGCCGGATCGCCTCGGTCGGCCCCGACTCCCTGGCGCGGGTGCCGGCCGGCGCGGCGCTCCTCGACGTGCACGGCGCCTACGTCGTGCCCGGCCTGATCGACATGCACGTCCACGTGCGCTCGGCGGACATGCCGGCGTACCTGGAGAGCGGCGTGACCTCCGTCCGGAACATGTGGGGCTTCGCGGCGCTGCCCGATTTCATCGCGCGGATCGAGCGCGGCGAGGTCGCCGGTCCGACGATCTACTCCGCGAGCCCCGGGCTCGACGCGACGCCGGTCTCCTGGCCGCAGACGCAGATCGTCGAGGATCCCGCGCTCGCCGACTCGGTCGTCGCGGCGCAGGTCGCGGCCGGCTGGCGGTTCATCAAGATCTACAACCGGTTGTCGGAGCCGGTCTTCGACGCGATCTCGACGTCGGCGAGGACGCGCGGCATCCGCGTCGTCGGCCACGTCCCGTTCGCCGTGCCGGTCGAGCACGCGCTGGACTCCGGCATGGCGTCGATCGAGCACCTGACGGGCTACGGCGTCGCGCTCACGACCGACTCCGGCGCCAGTCCCGTCAACTCGTGGATCCACATCGACGCGTCCCGCGTTCCCGGACTCGCCGCGAGGACCGCCTCCGCGGGAACGTGGAACTGTCCGACGATGGCGGTGATCGACGTGGTCTCGGAGTCGCTGGACGACGCGACCCGCGCCGCGGTCCTCGGCCATCGGGCGCTCATGATCCGGGCGCTCCACGATGCGGGCGCGCGCCTGGTCGCGGGCACGGACTCGGGTATCGACCTCACGGCGCCCGGCGTCTCGATTCACGACGAGCTGGCGGACCTCGTCGGCGCGGGGCTGAGTCCCTACGAGGCGCTCCGCGCGGCGACCTCCGGTGCCGCGGAGTTCCTCGAGGCGCAGGACGACGCCGGCACGATCGCGGCGGGCCGCCGCGCGGACCTCGTGGTCGTCGCCGCGAATCCCCTCGAAGACGTCGAAGCGCTTCGGCATCCGTCCCTGGTCATGCTGCGGGGAGCCTGGCACGTGCCCGGCGCGGCGCGGACCGCGAGCCCGTCCGCCCGGACGGGCCGCTCTCCGCACACGGTGACCCGGCCGCACGAGGACTGAACCGGGGAGAGGGCGAGGGGGAGGGGCGACGTATTCGCCGCGGCGAATACTTTCGAGCCGACCAAACGGGCGCCGGGCGGAGAGCCCGCCCGGCGCCCCGAAACACTAGCTGCAGCAGCAGGACGAAACGGTCTGGCCCGTGAGCGTGCAGACCATGCCGCCGGCGGTCTCGACGCAGCAGCAACTCTGGACCGTCGTGCCGGTCAGCTCGCAGGTCATTCCCTGGCTCGCCGGAACGGGAGTCAGCGAGGCGAGCACGACGAGCGCCAGGCTCGCGAAAAGTCTCTTCATCTTCATGGCTATCTCTCCATCTCCTTCTGTCGGTCTCTCGACGGAAAACGACGCGTTGGGGTGGTGAAAGCTGACGAAGATCAGTTCCGCATCGGGCGGAAGCCCGCCGGAATCCGGTAGACGGCGGCGCCTTCGCGGGGAGCCGGCAGCCCGATCGCCCGGATGGCGTCGAGCGGCGGCGCATCGGCGGACGGCGGCGCGAGGCCGAACGCGAACGGGAGCGCGGCGCGATCCGCCCGCGTCGTCTTGCAGAACGAGATCGGGCACGGGCCGCAGTCGCTTCCGCAGCAGTTCGCGGCCGAGCCCTGCGCGGTCGCGCCGGGCAGGAACAGAAGCCCGACGATCAGGGCGAGCGCGAACACGCTGCGTCCGATCACGCAGCCCTCAACGTTCCCGGAACCGTGGTCATTCCGACTCCAGCTTACGGCCGATCCGGGTCGAGAGGGGATGCATTCGGCTAGCGTCTGCGGTGCCCGCCACGCCGTGCGGCGTGGCCTGCGGCCCGGACATCTTCTGTCGCCGCGGGCGTGGGATCCTCGGGGTAACCGAGGAACCCGATGAACCCCAACCCCATCCACCCGCCTCCCGTCCCCTCCGAGCCTCCCTCCCGCCGCTGCGACGTCATCATGAAAGGCGGAATCACGAGCGGCGTGGTGTATCCCGCCGCCGGCGTCGAGCTCGCCCGGCGCTACACGCTCAAGAGCATCGGCGGCGCGAGCGCCGGCGCGATCGCCGCGGCGCTCTTCGCGGCCGCCGAGCACCGCCGGTCCGTGCTCGGGTCGAGTGCCGGATTCGACGAGCTCGCGACCTACCCGAAGAAGTTCGGCGCCACGACATCGTCGGGGACCTCGTTTCTCCTCGCCCTGATCCAGCCCGCGCCCGATGCGCGCCGGCTGTTCGCGCTCCTGCTCGCGTTCCTGGGCCCGGATCGCTGGCGCAAGGCGCTCCGGGTCGCGGGCACCGCGGTCGTCCAGTACGCGGGCGCGTTCGTCGTGGGCCTCGTCCCCGCGGCGGCGCTCGTCTTCTACGCGTGGCGGGCGTCGGACTCCCTGGCGACGCGGCTCGTCATCCTCCTTCTCTCGCTCCTGCCCCTGCTGCTCGGCATCACGGTCCCCGTGGTCGCCGCCGTCTTCCTGGATCTCGTCCGCGCCACCACCCGGCACGGGTTCGGGCTCTGCACCGGCCGGGGCGAGCCCGCGGGCCCGCAGGATCCGCCGCCGCTGACCGACTGGCTCGAGGCGAGGCTCGACGAGGTGGCGTTCGGTCCGCGGGCGGGCACGCCGGAGTCGCGGACGCATCCGAATCGTCCGGAGGGCTACTCGCCGGACGACCCGCTGACGTTCGGCGATCTCTGGGGCGCGAAGACGGAGGAGGACCGGCGGCGCCTGGAGGCGGATGGGAGCGGCCGCCGGATCAACCTCGAGGTCATGACCACCAACCTGACGCAGGCGCGTCCGTATCGTCTGCCGTTCGAGTCCGACCGGCTCTTCTTCGACCCGGAGGAGCTCGGCCGCCTGTTCTCGCCCCGCGTCGTCGGCTTCATGAAGCGCTGGAGCCGTCCGCCGGCCGGCCCGGAGAATCGCTACGCGGCGCTGGCGCAGAAGCAGGGGCTGGTGCCGCTCCCGCGCGCCGCCGACCTCCCGGTGGTCGTCGCCGTGCGGATGAGCCTGAGCTTCCCCATCCTCATCAGCGCGCTGCCGCTCTGGGGCTTCGACTTCAGCTGGGCCGCGAAGGACGCGGGCGGCGAGCGCGGCGAGCCCCGGCTGACGCGATGCTGGTTCACCGACGGCGGGATCACGAGCAACTTTCCGATCCACTTCTTCGACGGACCGATTCCGCGGTGGCCGACGTTCGCGTTCAACCTCACCCCCTTCCATCCGCGCTTCAGCTACGACCCCCTCGACGAGACGAAGAACGTCTGGCTGCCGAGCACGAACGGCGAGGGGCTGACGGAGAACTGGTCGAATCCTCCGAAGGGAGGGCGCGTCTCGGAGCTGCTGTGGTTCCTCGGGCAGATCATCGACACGATGCACAACTGGCGCGACAACATCCAGCTCAAGGTGCCCGGCTACCGCGACCGGGTCGCCCAGATCCACCTGCGCGACGAGGAGGGAGGCCTGAACCTCACGATGCCCGCCGAGGTCATCGAGGCGCTCAGCGTGCGCGGCGCGTACGCGGCTCACGTCCTCGCCGAGAGGTTCTCCGACGATCCGCCGAAGGGGACGCTGTTGACGTGGGACAACCACTGCTGGGTCCGGCTGCGCTCGATGATGAGCCTCCTCGAGCAGCACGTCTCTCGGATCGAGCGGGCGTTCGGCGAGAAGGAGGGCGAGAGAACCTACGCCGACCTCGAGGGCAGGCCGCCCTCGTATCGCTTTCCGGATCCCGCCGCGGCACGGGCGATGCTCGCGGAGCTCGACGAGCTGGCGGCGGGCTGGTCTCGAACGCCGGGCGGCCTGTCCGACGGTGCGCCGCGGCCGTCCCCCGAGCTGAGGGTCATGCCGCGGGTCTAGCGGAAACGGAAGCCGTTCAGCGGACCGGTCGAGCCTCGATGCGAGCCGCCGGCTGCAGCCAGGGCTTGAAGAAGGTCTGCGCCGGTTGGACGCGCGTCGGCCGGGAAGGAGTCGGCGCGGCGCTCGACGGCTCGGTCGTCGGGGGAGAGGTCGGCGCGGCGGCGGCGGCCGGGGTTGGCGTCGCCGGGAGCGCGGCGCCGACGGCGGCGGGCGTCGGCTCGCTCGAGGCCGCGGCGCCGATGCCGTTCGTCCCGACCGCCGTCGCGAAGACGATCAGGGAGTTGAGGACGTAGAAGGCGATCCGCGGCGGGAGCGAGAGCTTCTTGTCGCCGAACACGATCAGGCCGCAGACGAAGCTCAGTACGAGCGCGACCCATCTCCCGGGCAGGGAGAAGCTCCCCGAGAGCGCGTTCGTGACGAGCATGACGATCGTGCCGGCGACGCCCGGCGTGATCATGGACTTCGCGTCGATGAAACTGTCCATCGCGCTGCCTCCCTTCGTGACCTTCCTCGGAGCCGGCATCGTGTGCCCTCGAGCCGGAATTATGCGGCGTTCGAGCGGCGAGGGAGGACTGGAGGGAGGACCGAGGTAAAGGGTCGGCGCAGCCCGGTCACCGCCGAGGGGTATGAGCGGCCCGGCCAAAAAAAAGGGAGGCGCATGGCGCCCCCCGGGATCGAAGCCGAGACTCTGAAAACGCTTAGTACTTCGGCTTGGTCTGGATCGCGGTCGCCCAGGTCTTGCCGTCCTTCTCCATGGTCGCGAAGGAAATCGTCGCGCCCTCGGTCGGCGCCCCGCCGTCCACCTTCGTGTCGGCGTTCCAATACACCGTCCACTCCTTGCCGGAGTCGTCCTTGACCGTCATCATCTTGGCGGAGTTGTCCACCTTCGAGACGGTTCCGGTCATCATCTTCCCGGACATCTTGTCGGACTTCTGCGCGGTGTCCTGGGCGAGGGCCACCGTACCGAGACACACCGCCATCACGACACACAATGCGAGAACCCGTTTCATGAGACCTCCTTTTGGAAAGGGAAGGGCTGCGGAGCGCAGCGATTCCGTCGGCTGCACATCGGGCCCGACGCATGGACCTCGACCCGCTACTCGGGAAGGGGGATGGGCCGGTACCTCACCAGGGGCTCGAGACATCGCCGAAGAAGGCGTGCAAGACCCGTGCTCAGCGCGGGCGATCGGGATTTCCTTGGCGCAGCGACAGGACCTGCACCGCGGGACAGGAGACCTAGACCTCCGGCGGTCGTCGCGATGGTGCGAGGAGAGCGGCTTCAATGCACCGGAGTAGGCTCGGTCGCCGCGCATGAGCCGTCCGAGCCGATTTCCTTTCGTGGCGCTGGCCGCGACCGTCGTTGTCCTCGCGCAGATCCTTTCCTGCGCCACGCAACCTGCGGCGACCGCTACCGCGACGGCGACGGCGACCGCAAGCGCGCCCGCGAGCGCGCCACGCGGTCCCGGGAAGTCGGAGCAGCGCGTCCGGTCGTTCGCCTTGAACGGCTACAAGCGCGAGCTGGACGGCCAGTGGCAGGGGATCCGGCTCGCGTCGGACGGGAACGTCTACTTCGCGAGCTCCTCCCACTCGGCTCACGTCGGGGGCGCGTTGTTCCGGTACGACACGGCCACGGGCAAGGTCACCGAGCTCGTCCACGAGATCACCGAGGTCTGCGGCGAAGACGTTCAGACGAATCCCCAGGGCAAGGTCCACAGCGACATCGTCGAGGCGAACGGCTGGCTGTACATGGCGACGCACTTCGCCTCCGAGAAGCCGGGCGCTTACGCGAAGTGGACCGGCTCGCACGCGCTCGGCTACGAGATCGCCACCGGGAAGATGCGGGACTACGGCGTCATCCGGCCGAACTACACGGCGTACTCCGCCGTCGGCGTCGATCCGAAGCGCAACTACCTGTACGTCTTCCTGCTGAGCCAGGACGCGCAGCTCGAGGCCCACGTCTATCGCATCGACACGGTGAGCGGGGACAAGGTCGACCTCGGGCCGGTCAGCGCCCCGGGCGGCGGCGGATTCGACAACGGGTCGTTCTGGATGTTCGTCGACCGGCGCGGCGACGCATGGTTCTCGGTCAAGAACCAGAATGGAGCCCTGCGGCAGATCCACGGCGACACCGGCCGGATCGAGGTCCACGCCAACGCGCTGCCTCCGCTCGTGCGGTGGGACGCCAACGCGAAGGAGACGGATTCGCGCCAGCAGGAGAACCGCTCCATCGCGTGGATGCAGCCGCTCGACGGCGATCGGGCGCTGATGACGATGTCGCCGTGGGGAGGAACGCTCTACAGCTTCGACTCGACGAAGCCGATGGCGGAGGCGTTTACGCCGCTGGCCCACATCGGCCCGAACTATCTCGGCGGGATCGCGCTGGGCGGCGACCGCGTCTACTACTACCAGCGCAAGAACCGCGGCTTCGGGAATCAGGAGTTCCGCGACTTCCACCTGCTGAGCGTCAGGCTGGACGCGGCGGCCGGTTATCCGATCACCGACCACGGGCTCCTGGTGGACCAGGACGGGCGGACGGTCTGGCGCGTCCCCGGGATGATGGCCGACGGACGCGGCCACGTGTACATGATCGGCGACTGGTGGACGAACCCCGGCGACCTCGGATCGATGCGCTACCACTGGAATCACGGCCACGAGGGGTACGAGCAGCTGAAGCGCGGCGAGTTCTTCGCCGTGGCGGATGTCGAGTAGGGGCCACGCTCCCGTCGCTATCGGACTGATCGCGAATCCGAGAACATATTAGCGATCACTAATATGTTCCGGCGACAGCTGCGGCCCTCCGTCTACAGTGGCAGGTTGAACGTCTTCACCAGGAAGACCGCCATCTGCTGACGCAGGACCGGGTTCAGCGGACAGTAGTTGTTGCCACCGCAGCCGCCCGTGATTCCCCGAGCCGCGAGGTCGTAGATCCAGGACGCGAAGGGATTCGAGCACGGGACGTCGAGGAACGTGGGGTTGTCGCAGTCCGGCGGGACG
>Ga0163163_10006059_pt1 | contig 10519 bp, 9 predicted proteins | sample S65metaG_FD_119766 | JGI IMG/M metagenome (GOLD analysis project Ga0163163, IMG submission 119766) | Switchgrass rhizosphere microbial communities from Kellogg Biological Station, Michigan, USA - S6-5 metaG | ecosystem: Host-associated > Plants > Roots > Rhizosphere > Soil | place: USA: Michigan... | reverse complement strand
CTCGCCGGGCCCCTCGCCATTTTGGCCCGCTGAGTTGCCTTGCGGGCGCCATATCCTCCCTATATTGCTGACAAGTCGATCGGGTCGCCGGTCAGGGGGGTCGTCTTGAGCTGTTCGTTTTCCTGCATTCGCGCTGCGACAGCGCTTGCTGCAGCCGCGATTGTGATCGGCGGATGCGCGGGTGCGAACAATGCCACCTCGAGCCAGGACGAGCGGCCGCACCAGACCATGTACGGCCTTTCGAGTACCGGAACCACCACTAGTCTCTACAACGAGTTATTCGGCTCCGGTGAACCGGCGGCGCCTGCCACCGCGACCGCGGCGGCCCCGGCTCAGCCGGCGCAAGCGTCGGCCACCGCGCAGTCGGCGACGGTCCGGCCGACAGGGGCCGCAACGGCATCGACATCATACAAGCAGGCGCAGCCGGCACCCGCCCCGGTCGAAGTCGCGCAACAGCCAGCCGCGCCAAAGGCTGCGCCGGAGCCTGACGTTCCCGTCGCATATGGCATCACCGCCAAGGGGCCGACCACAGATCTGTACACCGAGTTGTTTGGGCCGCCCAAGCGATCCAGCGGTCAATAGCTCGAAAGGCTACGCTGAGCGCACGCCTTTGCCAGCGATGTCAATCCACGCCCTCAGGATCCCGCCATCATGAACGCGATCGCGCTGACGACCTTGATGGGCGGCGCGCTCGCCGGCGGTTTCGTGTCGGGTCTCGCCGGCTTTGGCACTGCACTGATGGCGCTTGGAATCTGGCTGTATGTTCTGCCGCCTCCGGTTGCGGTCTCGCTCGTCCTGATCTGCTCGATCGTGGCGCAAACCTCGACCATGCCTTCGATCTGGCGCTCGATCGATTTCGCTCTGGTGTGGCCGTTCCTGGTCGGCGGCGTTGCCGGCGTGCCGTTCGGAAGTATGCTGGTCGATCACGCCGAGCCGCGTCTGTTCAAGCTGGCCGTCGGCGTCGTGCTGCTGGTTTTTCCGACCGCGCTATATTTCCAGCGCAAACCCATGGCGTTGAGCTTCGGCGGCAGGGCGGCAGATGCCATGATCGGCTTCGCCGGTGGCGTGCTTGGCGGTCTTGCCGGCCTTTCCGGCCCGATTCCCATATTGTGGGCGAGCGTGCGCGGCTGGGGCAAGGATGAGCGGCGCGGCATATTTCAGGTCTTCAACTGGACCATACTGACCGCTGCGCTCTGCATCCAGGCCGGCACCGGCTTCATCACGAAGGAAGTGATGTGGCTGACGCTGCTCGTGCTGCCGGCCACGATCGGCGGCGCATGGCTAGGCGCCCGCGCCTACCATGTGCTGAGCGACGGCAACTTCCGCGACGTGGTGCTTGGCCTGCTGTTCCTGTCGGGTGTGGCGTTGATCTGGAGCAGCGCCGGTTGATACCCCTCATTCCGCCGCCGCAATGGTCGCAAATTCCGTTGCCTGACGCTCGAACAGCCCACGATAGATTCCGCCGCTGCGCGCCGTCAGCCCCGCATGGCTGCCCTGCTCGACGATCACGCCGCGATCGAACACGAGGATGCGATCGAGGCTGCGCACCGTCGACAGGCGGTGTGCGATCACGATCGACGTGCGCCCGTTCATCAGGCGTTCCATCGCCTGTTGAATCAGCGCTTCCGATTCCGAATCGAGGCTCGAGGTCGCCTCGTCGAGAATCAGCACCGGCGCGTCGGCGAGAAAAGCGCGCGCCAGCGCTACGCGCTGCCGCTCGCCGCCGGAAAGCTTGACGCCGCGTTCGCCGACCAACGTGCCATAGCCTTTCGGCAGCCGCATGATGAATTCATGCGCGTTGGCAAGCCGCGCGGCGTGCTCGATCGAACTGCTGCCGGCTCCCGGCCGGCCATAGGCGATGTTCTCGGCAAGCGAGCGGTGAAACAGGATAGGATCCTGCTGCACGATGGCGATCTGGCTGCGCAGCGATTGCTGCGTCACCGCTGCGATATCCTGCCCGTCGATCAATATCCGTCCGCCGGAAATGTCGTGGAGCCGCTGCACCAGCTTGACAAAGGTGGTCTTGCCGGAGCCGGAGCGTCCCACAAGACCGACGCGTTCGCCGGCGCGGATTTCCACCGACAGGCCGTCGTACAGCGGTGCGGGATGGCCGCCATAATGGAATATCACGTTCTCAAACGAGATATGTCCGCCGCGGATGTGGATCGGCAACGCGCCTGGGGCGTCGGTGACGCCGATGGTCTGGTCGTGAATCGCGACCAGTTCGTCCATGTCGTTCACCGAACGCTGCAAATTGTTGATGTGCATGCCGACATCGCGCAGATAGGCGTGAATGATATAGTAACTTGTCAGCACATAGGTGACGTCGCCGGGCGACGCCCGGCCGTCGATCCAAAGCAGCAACGCGCCGCCGATCACGGACGCGCGCAGGCACAACAACATCGCAAGCTGCGCCGTTGCGCTGTAAGTGTAGCGCATCCAGCTCCGCCACACGCGCCGCCGCCACCGGCTGATGACGCGCGCCAGGCGGTTGTCCTCGCGCGATTCGGCGCCGAAGGATTTCACCACTGCATTGCAGGTCATGGCGTCGGCCAGCGTGCCGCCGACCCTGGTGTCCCAAATATTGGAGACCCGCGCCGCCGGCGCGATATAGTGCGTCGAGAGCATGACGATCGTCGGGAGATAAATCGCCGCGCCGAACCCGATCACGGCGCCAAGCGAGGACCAGTGCAAGCCGAGCAAGATCATCGAACCTAGCAACACGGCAAGCGAGGGCAACAGCGCCAGCAGGATGGTGTCGTTGAGAAGATCGAGTGCCCACATTCCGCGCGTAATCTTGCGCACCGTCGAGCCCGCGAAACTGTTGGCGTGCCAATCGGTGGAGAAGCGTTGCACGCGCGTAAAGGCATCGCGCGCCACGTCGGACATGATCTGCAGCGTGAACGGTATGATCGCGCGCAGTCCGATCAGGCGCAGGATCATCGAGGCAAGTCCCAGCACCACGATCCCGCCGAATGCGAAATAGGCGGCACGACGCGCGGCCGTATCCTGCGCGCCCAGGGTCATGGCATCGACCAGGTGGCCTGAAAACACCGGCATGAACAGGTCGGCCACCGTCGCCCCCAACAGGCTGGCGGCGACGAGTACCGCATTGAGCGGTTGCTTGAGCCAGTGGTGAAACACGAAGGGCAACACCACGCGAATGGCGGCGGGTCGCTTGTCGGCTTGAACGGTCATGGCTTGGTCCGGCAGTGCTCGCGCAACATCCGGCTCCGATGTTTGATGCGCGATGGCGCAAAGGCCACACGCTGGCATCGTTGAAGGGCTGTTATTTGGAAACCTGCGGAAGCCGGGATGTCGAGCCCGACCAGCGCCAAGAGAACCTCTGTACTGGGCGGCCCTCTTCAGAGGGCCGAGCGGGCATCCAGTAAGCTGGCGTTCGCCATGTGGTTACTCGTTTGCTTAGCCATCTGGCTCGCCATTCGGTTCGCCATTTGCATCGCTGAGAGCTTCGGACGCGAGAGCGCGATCTGCGAAAATGACGAAATCATGCAAATCCCTCCCGGTTCGAGCGACAACGCAGAGCTTATAAATGTGCCAGAGCGATTTTGCAATAAGAGAGCAGCGGCAACATCGTGCCCCAAGGAACGCACACTCAGAATTGAAAATAAAGAAATTCCAGCCGTTGCCACATTCCGATCAGCGAGATGGCGAGCGCGGCTGCCGACAACGCCGCCCACGCCAGGTTCGGCCGCCATCGCAGCCAGTGCGCCGGCTCGGGCGCGCGGCGATATTCGCGATAGCCGAAGAGCTGCGGAACATTGGGCAGCCGCACCGCGACTGCAAGCGCCAACGCCACCGCACCCGCTCCAATCAGCAACAGCCGTTCCTCGCCTACCAGAACCGGCAGGTCCATCAACCGCAGCACGCCGGAGGAAATGTAGGCCGGCCTATCGGGGGCAAGCCCAAACAGGGCGGTGAGCACCTGCCATGCCGCAGCCATGGTTTTGGCACGGAAGAAAACCCATGCGAACACGACGGCAAGGAATGTCATCGCCCAGGATGCTGCTTGCACGAGTCCCGGCGCGAACGGCGTCTTTGAAGATTTGCGCGACGCCTGCCACAAATGATTGACGCAGAGATAGAGTCCGTGCAGGCCGCCCCATACCAGAAAATTCCAACCCGCCCCGTGCCAGAGTCCGCCGAGCAGCATCGTCACCATTAGATTGAGATAACGGCGTTGCTCGCCGAGCCGATTGCCGCCGAGCGGAATATAGAGATAGTCGCGAAGAAATCGCGACAGCGTGATGTGCCATCGCCGCCAGAATTCGATGATCGATGCCGCTTTGTAAGGCGAACGGAAATTGACCGGCAGGCGGATGCCGAACAACAGCGCAAGCCCGATCGCCATGTCGGAATAGCCGGAGAAATCGAAATAGATCTGCATCGCGTAGGCGAGCGTCGCAAGCCAAGCCCAGGATGGGGCGATACTGCCGCCGGCATCGACATGGGCGAAGACGGGCGAAACGAACTGCGCCAGATTGTCGGCAATCACCACCTTCTTGAACAGGCCGGCCGCGAAGATCGCCAGTCCCCGTGCCGCCAGCACCGCCGATCGTCCGGTGCGCCCGCGCTTGAACTGCGGAATCATCTCGGCGTGATGCACCAGCGGACCCGCTATCAGGTGCGGAAAGAACGACACGAACAACGTGTAGCTGGCGATGTCGCGCTCGACTTTTGCCCCGCGCATCACATCGACGAGATAGGCGATCTGCTGGAAGGTGAAGAATGAGATGCCGAGCGGCAACACGATGCCGGCGAAGGGCAGTGGCGCGCCGGTTACCATATTGACGCTCTCGACGATGAAATTGGTATATTTGAAATAGCCGAGCAGCGCCAAATTGAGCGCAACACCGATCATGCCCACCACGCGACGGCGATACGGGTGCTCCATCAATAGGCCAAGGCAAAAATTCGCCGCGATGGAAGCAATCAACAGCAGCAGGTACACCGGCCGCCAGGCGCCATAGAAGAGCAGCGATGCGCAAACCAGCACCAAGATGCCGGCGCGCGGGGAATGCAGCCGCGCGGCGGCGAACGCAAGCACGACCGCGGGGAGAAACTGAAACAGGAACGTGTAGGAGGAAAACAGCATCGCGGCCGCGCCTAGTGCCCACTTTCCGAAGTTCGTGCTGCATCTCAGCACCCACCTTTCACGAACTTCGGAAAGTCATGGGCACTAGAACACTTATGATTCTAGTGCCCCAAACGCGAAAGGAGATAACGGGTATAGATCGATACGCCCGAGGCGTTGACATGCATTTCATCGGCATAGTTGGCCTGTGCCATCCCGGGGACCGATGCAATGTTGAGGACATCGAAGCCGCAGTCGCGGCCGGCATCCGCGATCAGCGCCACATATTGATCGTCCTTGCCCTGCCACTGCGCATCGCGCGTACGATCGTAGCGCGGCGCCCAGGGCGGCACCACCACCGTCAGCTTGCCTGCCAACCGCACCATCTCGCAGAGCGCGCCGATCTCGAACCGCGCTTTCGGGCCCGACAGATTCCAGTCAGCATAATGCGCATGCGAACCGATATCTGCCGGCCAGCGCTCCTCGGACTGCGTGTGGTCGATGATCTTGACGCCATACGCGGCCGGGCGGGGAGCGTTATCTGCAATATGCTGATCGGCCGCGAGGCGGGAGGCAAAGGCCTCGCGGATGTAGCGAATCAAGGTGCCGACGCGCCAGGGGAGGAAAGCAATCATCTGCTCGGCTACGCCAAGGCGCGCGGCGACATCCTGGGGAAAAACCGCGGCCGAGCGCACCCCTTCATTGAACAGAAACGGCGCCACGCTGACGACCACATGCGCCTTGGCAAAGCGATCCGGTGCGCGGCGCATCGCGGCCAACAGCGCCAACGGTTCACCCGCATCATAGGCGAGGTTGACGACACCGCCTTGCGGCCTGCCGGTCAGTTGAGCGGCAAGCACCGGATCGACCTGATATTCGGTGCGGCTTTCGCCGCCGAAAATCAGGTCTGGATGCGTCTCCAACAGCGGCAGCTTCACCGCCAGCAGAACCGGCACATCGTCATGGACTCGATTGGCGATCGCCAGCAGCCCGGCAAGCACCAGCAGCCAAAGTGCCGCGGTCAGCGCCAGCGCGGCCGCGATCCATCGCGCCGACGCCACCTGCACATGGCGCAGTAATCCGAAATCGGGATTGGAAAGGCCGCGCATCATGCGGCCCATCAAGCATGAACGGAAGCTGCAGACAATATCGCAAACCTCAAGTGTCCGAATCCGAAGTTCGCATCATTTCGCGCCACCTCCGATCGCGAACTTCGGATTCGAAGGAACACTGACAACTTGTCATTTCCAAGTGCGACTTGGAAGGCTGCATGAAAAACCTGCAGCAGCATAGACGCGGACTTCTGAACCGCCACACCGGCGGCTCAATGCGCCGGTTCTGCGGAAGCAATGGTCGGCTTCTTCAGCAGCAACACCATGGCGCTGAGGCCGATGTAAAACAGCGTCAGCATGAAAAAGGCATCGCCATAGCCCATCACCGCGGCCTGGCGATGCACGATCTGCGACAATTGCTTGAGCGCCATCAAAGCTGAGTCGCCCAGGCCCTGCGCGCGCTGGGCAAACTGGTTCAACGTCTCGACCGCGTTTGCATTGCCCCAGGTGACGCGGTCCTGCAGGCGCGAGATGTGCAGATCGGTACGCTCGTTGAGCACCTGGTTGATGATCGCAAGCCCGACCGCACCGCCCAGATTGCGGGTGAGATTGAACAGGCCGGAGGCGTTCTTGACCCTCTCCGACGGCAGGGTGCCCAGCGCAATGGTGTTGGTAGGCACCATCGCGCACATCATGCCGATGCCGCGCAGGATCTGCGGCAACAGGAGCTCGTAAAAATCATACTCCCGGGTAATCCAGGTCATCTGGTACGAGCCCATGGCAAAAGTCACAAGACCGAAGGCGATGATCAGGCGCAGATCGACCTTTTGCATCAACCGCCCGACCACGGGCGCCATCAGGAACATCGTGATGCCGGAGACGAACATGGTCTGGCCGATCATCAGCGCGCTGTAACCGCGCACCTCGGAAAGATAGCGCGGATACATGTAGGTCAGACCATATAGCCCGATGCCGACGCAGAACGAGATCAGGCAGCCGATGCCGAAATTGCGGTCGGTGAAGGCGCGCACGTCGACGATCGGTTCCTCCGCGGTCAGCACGCGCCAGAAGAAGGCGATGGCCGAGATGGCGCAAATCCAGGCGAATATCGCCACCGAAGTATCCTGCAGCCATTCATATTGCGGGCCTTCCTCGAGCACATATTCGAGCGAGCCGAGAAATCCCGCCATCGCGATCAGGCCGAACCAGTCGAAGCGGTCGAGCAGAGCGAAATTCGGCTGATCGAAATCGACCAGCGCCAGCACGCCGATGGTGATGCCGATCCCGGGAACGACGTTGATGAAAAACAGCCAGTGCCACGACATGGCATCGGTGATGAAGCCGCCCACGGTTGGGCCGATGGTCGGGGCCAACGTCGCCACCAGACCGATGATCGGGCCGACGATGTAGAATTTGGTGCGGGGAAACACCGTGTAGGCGGAAGCAAACACGGTCGGGATCATGCCGGCGCCGAGAAACCCCTGGATCGCCCGCCACACGATCATCTGCTCGATCGAGGAGGCAAAACCGCAAAGGAAACTCGCTACCGTGAAGCCAGCGGCGGAAATCGCAAATAACAGCCGTGTGCCGAGCGCACGCGACAGGAACCCGGATAGCGGAATGGCGATCACTTCGGCGATCAGGTACGAGGTCTGCACCCACGACACTTCAGTGGAACTGGCCGAGAGGCCAGCCTGAATGTCGGTCAGCGACGCCGAGACGACCTGGATGTCCAGGATCGACATGAACATCCCGAACACCATGATAAGGAACGCGATCAGCCGCCGCGGCGCGATGCGCTCAGCGGACGCGGCAGCCATCACGGCCGGGTTGGCGGTCGTATCGGTCACGAAACCACCGAGCCGTCATTGCCAGCGACAAACGCGAAGCGTTTGCGCAAGCAAGCGCGAGCGATGAAACAGTCCGGAATCATCGAGCCGTTCCGGATTGCCTCGCTGACGCTCGCGGTGACGGCGAAAAATAGCGTCGGCCTCATCTCATGCTCGCACTATTGCGGATGGATCATTGTCGGAGCATCAAGGTCGGCGTCGCTGTCGGCATCTTTCGCGCCTTCCGTGGTATCGACGCTGGCATAGACCGACATGCCGGCGCGCAGCAGGTTTTGCCGGGCGACCTCCTTGGGCACGCGAATGCGCACCGGAAGCCGCTGCACGATCTTGGTGAAATTTCCGGTGGCGTTGTCGGGCGGCAGCAGCGTGAACACCGAACCCGCCGCGGGCGAGATGCTTTCGACAACGCCGGCAAATTTACGATGCCCGTAGGCATCTACCGAAACGGTCGCCGGCTGGCCTGGGCGGATTCGCTTGAGCTGGGTTTCCTTGAAATTGGCGTCGATGAAGACATCGTCAAGCGGCACCACGTTGCCGAGCCGCTGCCCGACCGCGATGTAGTCGCCGGCGTTGACAAGGCGGTTGGAGAAAGTGCCGTCGACCGGCGCGCGTACCGAGGTGAAGTCGAGATCGCGCTCGGCCCTGGCAAGCGAGGTCTGCAGTTCCGCAAGCTGGGCGCGGGCCTCGGCCTGCTGCGCCTTGGTCACCTCGACATTGTCGCGAGCGGCGTCATAAGCCGCGCGGGCCGAGTTGACCGCCGCCATGCCCTGGTCGCGGCTGGCCTCGGAAACCTCGAAGGTTGCGCGCGAGGCAAAGCCTTTGGCGCTCAGGTTCTGCTGGCGATCGAAATCGAGGTCGGCGCGCTTCAGCCCTGCCTCTGCCGAAGCCAATTGCGCCTTCGCCTGTTCGACCGCGCTCTCCTGCGCGGTGATCTGGCGCCCGATCCGTTCAATGGTGGCCTGCTGGGTCTCGATCTTGGTGCGCGCCGCATTCACCGCAATCCGATAGTCGCCGTCATCGATCCTGAAGACCACCTCGCCAGCGCGAACTTGGGCGTTGTCGCGAGGAAGAATCGCCGCGATATGGCCGGACACCCGAGCACCGAGCATGGTGTTGTTGGCGCGCACATAGGCGTCGTCCGTCGAGACATGGAACCGTCCGACCAGCAGCCAGTGCACCCCGTATGTGGCTGCTGCAAGCGCCAGCAGCGCCGCGACGGCGGTGAAAACCATCTTGCGTTTGCCGGTTTTGCGCCTGGCCGCCTTGGCGGGAGCCTCCTGCGCCATAGGCTTGGCAACGGCGGGCCTTTCCGCCACCTCGGGAGAGCGGCGAACCGTGGTCTCTTCCAACAGATTTGCGCGAAAGGAGTCGGGGAGAGCCACTGGGCCTTCCCGCTGGGCCTCGCCCTCGGCCGAGTTCTGCTCGGAACGAAGGACGCGTGCGGCCTGATCTCTCGCTGAGGCCATCGATGCCTCCTCCCCCAAACCCAATACGCCAACGGCAGCCGGCCGAAGGAGCTCCGGACGGTCATCAACGCAAATTAACATTGACCGAACGGTTCGGTCAAGCTATATTTACTCAAACAATAATGCGGCCGCAGTCCCTTCCCAAGGGTTTCCAAGGCGTAAATCTTTCGCGAAGGCTAAATTAATGGTTTCGACCGCTTCTAGCCATATCCGCCTGATCGGCGACGAGGACTCCTCGAAACGCCGGCAGATTCTCGACGGCGCCCGCAAGGTCTTTATGGATCTCGGTTTCGACGGCGCCAGCATGGGCGAAATCGCGCGGGCGGCCGGCGTGTCCAAGGGGACGCTCTACGTCTATTTCGCGGACAAGAGCCGGCTGTTCGAGGCCATCGTCGAGGAAGAGACGCTCGAACAGGGCAAGATCACCTACAATTTCGACCCGGAGCGCGACGTTGTGACCACGCTCACGGAGTTCGGGCAGGCCTATATCGCCCTCATCTGCCGGCCAGGCGGCGGATCCGCGATCCGCACGGTGATGGCCATTGCCGAGCGCATGCCGGAAGTCGGCCGCCGCTATTATGAAAACGTTCTGGCGCAGACCATCAGCCGCCTTGCCGCATATCTGGAAGTCCGCGCGCAACGCAAGGAACTGGCAATCGACGACTACCAGCTCGCCGCTTCGCAATTCCTGTTGATGTGCCAGGCCTCGCTGTTCCTCCCCTTCATCTTCCAGGCGGCGCCGGCGCCTTCGCCCGAACGGATCGCGCAGGTGGTGGGGAGCGCGACGCGGATGTTTCTTGCCGCCTACGGGCCGAAAGGCGGTTGATCGCAACGCCACGATCCTGTCTTGGTCTTCCGGCCTTGCGATGACACGCCTCCTCATTCCCGCGGCACGATGTGCCCGAGTTGATCATTATTTCGCGCTCCTTCTAGCAACAGAGGGCGCAGGGAATGCCGGGTGCTCAGCCGCACCCGCAGCCTTGTGCGCGAAAAGTGAAAGCACACAAGCGTAGTCACCACAGGTTGGCCGAAACATTCTGGCATTCCCTGCGCGAT
>Ga0163163_10006058_pt1 | contig 10519 bp, 10 predicted proteins | sample S65metaG_FD_119766 | JGI IMG/M metagenome (GOLD analysis project Ga0163163, IMG submission 119766) | Switchgrass rhizosphere microbial communities from Kellogg Biological Station, Michigan, USA - S6-5 metaG | ecosystem: Host-associated > Plants > Roots > Rhizosphere > Soil | place: USA... | reverse complement strand
GCCGAAGAAGAAGCCGCCGCCTACATCAAGGCGAACGTCAAGAAGCCCGTCGTCGGATTCATTTGCGGGCAAACCGCACCGCCGGGACGGCGAATGGGACACGCGGGCGCGATCGTGGCTGGGGGGAAGGGAACTGCGAAGGAGAAGATGGCGGCGATGGAAGCCGCAGGTATCCGAGTCGTCCGGAGTCCCGCCGACATGGGCGACGCCATGCAGGCAGCGCTGAAATAAAACTATAAGAGGTAACATGCTACGAACTTTTACGATTTTGAAACCCGATACCGTCAAGGCGGGAAATGCCGGCCTCGTCATCGATCGTTTGATCAAGGAAGGATTCCGGATACGTGCGGTGAAAATGCTGCACCTGACCAAGGCCCAGGCCGAAGGTTTTTACTATGTTCACAAGGAGCGACCGTTCTTCGGAGATCTGGTGCGCTTCATGACGGAAGGCCCCATCGTGTTGATGATCCTGGAGGCCGAAGGTGCGATCGAGAAACTGCGCAAGCTGATGGGCGCGACCGATCCAGGCAAGGCCGAAGCCGGAACGATTCGAAATCAATTCGGATCGAACATTGAACGCAATGCCATTCATGGATCCGACGGTCCGGAAACGTTTGATTACGAGATGTCGTATTTTTTCAGTCAGCTCGAAATTGTCTAATGGGTTATGCATCAGCTGGGCCGAATCCTCATCATTACCGGTGGAATCATTGTTCTGCTGGGACTGTTTTTGACGTTTGGGCCCAGACTGCCGTTTCGTTTTGGCCGGCTGCCTCTGGACTTTCGATATGAAAGCGACAATTTCGGCTTCTATTTTCCGCTCGGAACTTCGATCGTCATCAGCATCATCCTGACGATCCTTGTGAGACTATTAACGAAACGTTAGGTAGGGAGGACTCCATGATCGGTGACATTCAGAAGATTCTTGGCGCTGACGCAGAGGGCCTGCTTTCTCATCAGTGCAAGACGATGGCAAAAGAAAGTCTCCATTTGCCTGGGCCGGATTTCATCGACCGAGTCTTTGCTCCTACCGACCGTCCCACACGCGTGCTCGTGAACCTGCAGCAGCTGTATGGTTCAGGCCGCCTGGTAAAGACCGGTTATGTTTCGATTCTTCCGGTCGATCAGGGAATCGAACACTCCGCAGGTGCTTCGTTCGCTCCGAACCCCATGTATTTCGACCCCGAGAACATTGTGAAGCTTGCGATCGAAGGTGGATGCAACGCCGTAGCGTCCACGCTGGGAGTGCTCGGAGCCGTTGCGCGAAAGTATGCGCACAAAATTCCATTCCTCATGAAGTTCAATCACAACGAATTTCTCACCTATCCCAACACCTACGACCAGATCATGTTTGCCAGCATCAAGCAGGCATTCGATATGGGATGCTCCGGCGTCGGCGCGACGATCTATTTCGGCTCGGAAGAAGCGAAGCGTCAGATTCAGGAAGTCACGGAGATGTTCAGCCAGGCACACGATCTGGGAATGTATACCGTGTTGTGGTGCTACCTCAGGAATCCGGCCTTCAAAACGAAAGAGGCGGACTACCACGGCGCCGCAGACCTTACCTCCCAGGCCAATCATCTTGGTGTGACGATTCAGGCGGACATCATCAAACAAAAGCTGCCGAGCAACAATGGCGGATACAACGCGCTGAATTTTGGGAAGACGAGCAAGAAGGTCTATTCCGAATTGACCACCGATCATCCCATCGACCTCACGCGCTATCAGGTCATCAACTGCTATATGGGCCGAGCCGGGCTGATCAATTCAGGTGGTGAGTCGCAGGGCGAGAGTGATCTCAAGGAAGCTGTGAAAACTGCCGTGATCAACAAGCGGGCCGGCGGCATGGGACTGATCTCGGGCCGCAAGGCGTTCCAGCGTCCCATGAAGGAAGGCGTGGGACTGCTCAATGCGATCCAGGACGTTTACCTCACGAAGGAAGTCACTGTAGCCTGACAAGTTCCGAAATGGCAATCGGGCGCTTTGCCTGTAGGCGCGGTCTATGACCGCGCACTATGCTTGATTTGGGATTTTGTTTGAATTTAGGAATGTGCGCGGTCACAGACCGCGCCTACAGGCACCAACGCAGCCCGTCCCGCTAACTCACAAAACCTGCCAGAGAGTTTGGAGCAAATAGAGTATCGCGCCGAAGGCGATTCCCTGAGTCAGAAGCATTGAAATGACTGGAGGCTTGCGGCCCCCTTCTCTCCGCTGAACTTCGCGGTACCAGGGAAGCACTCGTCCGGCGATCATCATGACCGCCAGCGCGGCCACAAAAGCGATCCACATGGGTTGACCTGCGCCAATCACCAGCCTCAACGCTACAAATCCGATCGCAATCGAAACCCAGAATCCCGTGGTCCGAAGCCGGTAAAGCTCTTTATCTTCCGCTGAAAGTTCCGCCATGACAGGTTTGAATTATACTCTCGCGCGTGAAGCCACTGGATTTTCAACGCAGGATTTATTCCGTGTCCGAACTCAGCGCCGAGGTTCGCGAGATGCTGGAGCGCCGGTTCACCGATGTGTGGATCGAAGGTGAAATTTCCAACTTCAAGAGTTCGGCGGCCGGCCATCTCTATTTCACTCTCAAAGACGACCGCGCACAACTCCCCGCTGTTTGTTTTCGAAACGCGGCGCGATTCCTCCGGTTCAGACCGGAAAACGGGAAGAGTTTTCGCGCCCGAGGTCGAATCACGGCATATGAAGGCCGTGGTGAATACCAATTGATTGTCGAGGTTCTCGAGCCCGCCGGTCTCGGAGCGCTGCAGCTCGCCTTTGAGCAGCTCAAGGAAAAGCTTGAGAAAGAAGGCCTGTTTCGAGCCGAACGAAAGCGCCCTCTTCCCGCGCTGCCTCGCCGTATCGGGATCGTCACGTCACCAACCGGCGCCGCACTTCGAGATGTGCTCTCGGTTCTGAAGCGGCGGCACAATGCGCTCCATATATTGATCCATCCATCTGAAGTACAGGGAGCCAATGCGGCGGCTCAGATTTCGGACGGCATCGACTATCTCAGCACGCAGACCGACGTGGATGTGATTCTCATCGCGCGTGGAGGCGGTTCTCTTGAAGACCTTTGGCCATTCAATGATGAGCGTGTGGCGCGGGCCATCGTGCGTTCGTTGAAGCCAGTGATCTCCGCGGTCGGTCACGAAGTGGACTTCACCATCGCGGACTTCGTTTCCGATCTGCGTGCCCCCACTCCCAGCGCCGCAGCGGAAATTGTGATCCAGTCGAAAGACGTGTTGTCGCAGCGAGTTGTTCAGCTCGAGAATCGCCTTCACGGAAGTATCCGCTATCGATTGAGCACGCTTCGGCATTTTCTGGCATCGAAGGTTGGCAGCCGGGGATTCGCTGTCGCCGAAGCGCAGGTACGCCGTCTCGCGCAAAGAATAGACGATCTGGGTTTCCGGCTTTTGCAGTTCGGCCGGCCCGGCACGCTGACGAAGTCGGTCGAGCACCGAGTGGAGTTGTCCGAGCATCGTCTGATCCATGCCATGGAGCAAACCATTCGGAAGTCTCAGCAGTCCTTTTCGCGTGTTGCGGGAACCTTGGATGCCCTGAGCCCGCTTGCGGTTCTCGATCGCGGATACGCCGTATGCCAGACCCCTGATGGACGCGTTGTTCGAGCCGCAGACGCAGTGGATGTGAATTCCGCAGTTCGCGTACGCCTAAGTCGCGGCAGCCTGATCGCGCTCGTTACGTCCAGAGAGTAGCGGCAACCGAACGGAGAATGTCGAGCCATGCCCGAGCCGGCTTTCCACGCTGATTGTTCCTCCGTGTCTCTCGGTGATTCCCTTTGCGATCGCCAGTCCAAGGCCGGTTCCACCTTCGTCCCGTGACCGCACCTTGTCGGCGCGCCAGAAGCGATCGAATACGCGAGGCAGATCGTCATTCGAAATGCCGAGTCCCGTGTCGCGAATTCGAATGACTGCGTGTTTGTCTTCGATATCGAGATTGATCCACACCGTGCCATGTTCCGGGGTGTATTTCACGGCGTTGTCGACCAGGGCCATAAACAGACGTCGTACTGAAAGTTCGTCTCCGGCAATGACGACAGCCTGGTTCGGAATTTGCGGCACGATTTTCAGGTGTTTTCCCTGGGCGAGAGTACTGGCCTGCGTCGAGACATCATTCAGCATTGAAGAGAGATCGATGGTATTGCGTTCAAATGCCGCCGGGTCGGAGTCCGATCGGGCAATCAGAAGGAGATCATCCACGAGAGCGGTGGTACGTTGGGACTCCCGCAGAATTCTTCCCATGGCGTCCTGAAGTTCTTCCTTGGATCGATCGCGGCGCAACGAGAAGTCTGCTGCGGCATGAATCAGTGTCATCGGCGCCCGCAGTTCGTGAGACGCGTCGGCGGTAAATTGCCGGATGCTCTTGAATGAAGTTTCAATGCGATCGAGCATTTGGTTCAGGGTCTCCGACAATCGCCGAAGCTCGTCCACCGCTTTCGGAACGGCAAGGCGCCCCGAGAGATTGTGTGCGGTGATGGAACGCGCGTCCATCGTAATCCGGTCCACTGGCGCGAGGGCGCGGCGTGTGATCCAGAATGCGCCGAAAGTTCCGAGCCCCATGAGAATGGGAACGCCAATCAGCAAAAACCTTTCGAAGTAGAGCAAAGCCAGGTCGACTCCGTTCAACGGCTCCACGACTTCAATAACAATTCCTGTTCCGCGAACGTTGATGCGTTTGCTCGCGGTGCGAAGGGAATGAATCAATGAATTCTGATTGGCGACGTAGGAACCCTCTTTCAGGAATCGAATGCGATCGCTGGGATTTTCCGGAGGCACATCCAGGTTGTATTCGCCGACCTGTGGCGAACGATACAGTTCGTTACCCAGGTCATCAAACACCATATAAAAGCTCGTGCCCATGCCCAGGCTCGAGCGTATGCCCAGTTCCTTTCGCACTCCCTCGTGAGACAGGTCGGATTGCGACTGCAGGAATTTCTCGACGTCGAGAAGACGGTTCTCCAGATCTTCGTCGATGGCGCGGTATAGGCTGACCCTCATGGCGTACCATCCGCTGACGCCCATGATTGCAAGCGTTGCCGAAAGCATGAATGCGGCCCAGGCTGTGAGCCGGAATCGCGTGGAGCGATACTCTAGCATCCCTGTTCCTGGATCGAATATCCGACTCCACGCTCGGTATGAATCAGTTTCGGGAGTTTCGGCTGATCGACTTTCGCCCTGAGAAATGAAATGAAGACGTCGACATTGTTGCCGCCCACTTCACGATCGCCCCAGACCGCATCCATGAGGCGATCCCGAGTGACAATTCGGCCTGCTGATCGCAATAAGCATTCAAGAATCGCGAACTCTGTCCGAGTCAGTTTCAGCAGCAGTTTTCCGCGGCGGACCTCGCGGGTTTCCAGATCCATGGAAAGATCTGAGAACCGGAGCACGCCGGATGGGCCGTCAGGAGAGGTGCGGGTTCGTGCCCGAATTCTCGCAACCAGGACGTCGAGCGAAAAAGGCTTCGTCACGTAGTCGTCGGCGCCGGCGCTTAGACCTCGAACGATGTCTTCCGGAGCGTCTCGCGCCGTCAGCAGCAGTATCGGTGTGCGGATTTTATTTGCTCGGATGCGCCGGGTCACCTCAAAGCCATCCATCACCGGCATCATGACATCGAGCACAATGGCATCGTGGATCTCCTTGCGGGCTTCCTCCAGTCCGGCGGCGCCATCGAAACATACCGTTACCGAATTGTGTTCTTCCTCAAGACTTCGCCGCACGTAGTCCGCCAGCTTTCGATCGTCTTCAACGAGTAGAATGCGCATCCCGCAACGAATCATATGATGCCCAACGGGACGCTGCGCTTTTTTTTGAGACTTTAAGGAGAGTTTAAGAATGGAAACATAGGATCTGAAGAGTCGGAGGGTGGATCGGTACATTTATCAGGAGGACCATCATGAAAGTTAAGTCATTGGCGGCAGGGCTGGTGCTGGCGGGGATGATTTCAGTTACCGCACCGGTATTTGCGCATCACTCGTTTGAGGCGGAGTTCGATCGGTCAAAATCCGTCAATTTGACCGGAACGGTAACGAAAGTGGAATGGATGAACCCGCACACCTATTTTTATATCGATGTGAAGGATCCCAAAACCGGAAAGGTTCAGAACTGGGCCTGTGAAATGGGAAGCCCCAATGGGCTGACCAGCCGCGGCTGGACTCGGAACACACTGCGGGTGGGTCTGGTGGTGACGGTTCCCGGTTCCCGTGCAAAGGACGGTAGTTTCAAAATCAATGCCGGTTCCGTGAAGTTGCCGGATGGACGCGATTTGAGCGCGGCATCGAGCGGTGAACAGGGATACAACGGACAGTAAGATTTTTGAAATGCTTTGGGGCGAATCCCTCTCCCGAAGGGAGAGGGTGGCCCAAAGGGCCGGGTGAGGGGTGCAAAGATACTTCTCTTCACCCCTCACCCGCCGCTTCGCGTCTCCCTCTCCCTTCGGGAGAGGGATTGAGCCGCAGTCCCCACCACCAATTCACTTTTCAGTTATAGTCTTTGCATCATGAATGTGGAACAAAAGGTTCTGGATCTGGTTGGCCGCGCCATGGGTCGATTCTCGATGCTGCAGCGCGGCGACCGCATTGCCGTTGGCGTTTCCGGAGGCAAAGACAGCCTGTCGTTGCTCCATGCTCTCGTCGCATACAAGAAGCGTGCGCCATTTCCTTACGAACTCGTTGCCGTTACCGTCGAGCAAGGCAAATTCAAACTTCCAATTCATGCCCTCGAAGACGTCATTCGAAATCTGGGTGTCGAGTGGGTTTTGCGCGAAGATGAACAGACGCTGGATCTGATGGCTCGCGATGTTCCCCACGGATGCGATGTGTGCAGCCGCCACCGCCGCAGGCATCTCTATAAGATTGCTTCGGAGCTGAGCTGCACGGTTCTGGCGCTCGGCCACACGGCGGACGATTGTGCCGAATCGCTCATGCGAAACATTTTGTTCAACGGCCGCATTGCGTCATTGCCGCCCGTCGCGCAGTCCCGCAAAGGGAGCCTTCGATTGATTCGACCGCTGGCGTTCGTTACCGAAGATCTATCCACCGAGTATGCTCGCGTCCATGGATTTCTCCCCATCAGTTGCGTTTGCGGCGAGAAGGAAAGCGTCCGGAGAGAAATCCGTGAGTTTCTCGATGAAATGAAGTCTCGTCACCTTGGGATTTCGGAATCCATCACAGCGGCGCTGGGGAATGTGAATCCGTATACGTTGTTCTCCACACCGGATCTCGTGAGTGTCGGGACCGAAGACGAGATGGAGTTCTAGGGAAATCTCGCGAGGATTTGAAAGCGACCAATTGCCCTCCTGAGTCAGGAGGGCAGCGTGATCGCGTCGCGATCACGCGAGGGGTGGTTCCTAAGACGCCAACCAGCCGGATTGGGGCTTCGGAACCACCCCGGCGCTTCGCGCCACCCCTCCTGACTCAGGAGGGGAATTCCGTCGCCTCCTTTTTTTTGGAACAGCAACTTCCTACTCCAGTTCCTTCCAGATCCGCACGTGGTGCGTCTCCTTCAGCAGCAGCGAGCCAACCACAAACGTGATGGCTGCGACAGCAATCGGATAGTACAGCCCGGCATAAATATTCCCGGTCTGCGCAATAACCGATAATCCAATCAGCGGCAGAAGGCCGCCGAACACGCCGTTGCCGATGTGATAGGGAAGGGAAAGTGCGGTGTATCGGATCTTTGCCGGGAACGCTTCGACCAGATACGCCGCGATCGGACCGTAAACCATCGTCACGAAAATCACCTGGATAAACATCAGGGCGATGAGTTTCCAGGCGACCGTATTCGCGATGAAGTCCCCGAAACTGGTATACGTCAGGACTTCTCTGGAAGGTTGCAGGCGGCCTTCCACTTCCGAAAGTGGGGTCAGGGCGATGGCTCCAGTCACAGCGTTCTTCTGCGATTGCGCGGTGACGACGTTCGAGCCCGCGGCCGCCTGCATCGCATGATAGATGGGCAGATACGAAATCGCGGCCAGTAGGCATCCCGCCATCATGATTTTCTTCCGTCCGATGCGATCCGATAATCCACCGAACACGACAAAGAATGGCATGCCCAGCAGCAGCGATGTCGCGACGATGTAGTAAGCCGACGTGAGGTTGACCCTCAGAATTGTCTGCAGATAAAACAGCGCGTAGAACTGACCCGTGTACCACACCACACCCTGTCCGGCCGTCGCACCGAAAAGTGAAATCAACACCAGCTTCAGGTTTGCCCAGTGTGTGAATGCTTCCTTGAGAGGTTTCGCCGATGTCATACCCGTCGCCTTGATGTGTTGAAAAATTGGCGACTCCTTCATGCGCAGGCGAATGTAGAGCGACACTCCGACCAGGAATATCGAAATAAGAAACGGAACGCGCCAGCCCCATGCGCTGAAGCTTTCCCTCGTCATCGTGTTCTGGACGACAAGTATCACAAAGAGGGAAACAAACAGTCCCAGCGTTGCCGTGATTTGAATGAAGCTGGTATAGAACCCTCGCTTTTCATCCGGCACATGCTCGGCCACGTAGACGGCCGCACCGCCATATTCGCCGCCAAGCGCCAAACCCTGAAGAATTCGTATAAGCAGAAGGAGTATGGGCGCTGCGATTCCAATCGTGGCGTACGTTGGAAGCAATCCGATCACCGCGGTGGCGCCACCCATGATGATGAGAGTAATCAGGAAGGCATATTTTCGTCCGACCAGATCGCCGATGCGTCCGAAGAAAAGCGCGCCGAACGGGCGTACAACGAATCCCACGGCAAACGTCGACAAATATGCAAGGATGGCGAACGTGTCATTGCCCCTGGGATAGAAGAGCGGGGAAATGACGGTGGCCAGGGTTCCGAAAATATAGAAGTCGTACCATTCGATCATGGTGCCGACGGATGATGCGGCAATGACCTGCCAGATTTTGTAATCGCCGCGTCGTGTTGTCATTACTTCTTTGCCGCGTTCAGAATGCGAGAGCTTACCAGACTATCGGGGTGCAACGCAGCAGATGTAATTTGCGAATGTGGTACCCGGCCCTTCGGGCCACCATCTCCCTTCGAAGGGGAGAAAAGGGGCCAGACGTGTCATGGCATCAGTTGGCGGCCTGGCCGGCCTCGAGCCGTTCTTTCGCAAGCTGAAGACTCTTTGCAGCGCCGTCCCGGACGTGGCCTGAAATGAAGAGGCGTGTGATGCCGCTGAGGAATCCCCGCAGTGTGTCGCTGCGCGAACGGTTGAGATACAGCAGATACGAGCCCTCCCCACCTTCACGTGGAAGCATCATCGTGAAAGCCAGCGACGATTCAAAGTAGTGTGTGGCGTACAGTTGCTTGGACGCAATCAGTACTTCGCTGGTATTTCCGTGTTTGCGCGGATAGATGGTGACGTGGGTCATGCTCAGCACCGGCTGGATTCCGAATTTTTCCTTCGACCAATATACAAAGTCTTCGGAGCCTGGAAGCTGAGCGCCCGGAAATTTATCGATGTAGTTCGCAAGTTCGGGCGCGTAATCGGTAGCGTAATTGGATTCCTTCAGCAGGGCGCTGAAATCGTCCGACAGCTTCAATACTTGTTTCTGATCCGCATAATTCACAAGGTAGCGGTTGCCGCCGGTCTTGTACGTTCCCACATAGTCGATCAGCATCTTTTTGAAAAGGTTTTCGGCCTGCCCCTGATAGTTCTCTGCAGCCCAGTTTGTTCCCTTGACGAGCTTGTCCATGGAGGCTGCGGATAACTTGATATCGCAGGAACCTGGCTTGCATTTTCTCAGGACTTTGATGTCCTCCGGTTCGATGCTCAGTCCGGTGAGATCGGCAATCAAAGGCGTGTCGCTGAACTTTCCGATTTCCGGTACGCTATCGCCCTTCTTCCATCGAACAATGTCGCGGAATTGCGTGGCCACCTGCTCGGGGCGGGCGTTGACTCGCACGGCAGCGAAAACGGTGACTTCCCGTTGATCGGTGACCTTTGGGAGTTTCGTGACAAGTTCGCCCTTATCGAGTGCTGCGATATCGGCGTCCGAAAACGCCAGGTACTTCCGAAGAAAATCCTTTGCGGTTTGCGGCTGAGACTGCGCGGCCGCCAGCGTGGCGATACAAATTCCAATCGCGGCAAGGCGACCCCGGATGTGATGCATTTGATCTACCTTGTATCACGAACGGGACGCTACGACGTGAACCATATTGACAAGGGCCGCCCCACAATGTCCCTATATTCCGGTTATGTCGAACTTTTTCATGGGATTGCCCCTTCCACTGATTTTTGTATTCGGGATGTACCATTTGATGACGTGGTTCAACATTCTGCGCATTAATGGTCTGGTTTACTGGAAGCGGGTGGCGCTGGTGTCCGCGATTGCCCATGTCCTGCTCGTTACCGGATTTTTCATATTTACTATTTTCGACTATCGGACAAATCGAGATCTTGCCGGATACGACCTGGGCTATGGCGCGTTCCTGTTCGATCGATCGCAGTTCTGGCCTCTGATGGCGATCTTCGATACGTTGCCGATGGCCTTGCTGGCAGGATTTTTTCT
>Ga0163163_10006057_pt1 | contig 10520 bp, 7 predicted proteins | sample S65metaG_FD_119766 | JGI IMG/M metagenome (GOLD analysis project Ga0163163, IMG submission 119766) | Switchgrass rhizosphere microbial communities from Kellogg Biological Station, Michigan, USA - S6-5 metaG | ecosystem: Host-associated > Plants > Roots > Rhizosphere > Soil | place: USA: Michigan... | reverse complement strand
GCACCCCGCCGTCGCCGCGGACCGACTCGGTGACCAGGATCCCCCGCACCGACGGCGGCCAGACCATGCCGGTCGGGTGGAACTGCAGGAACTCCATGTTGATCAGCGTGGCGCCGGCCCGCAGGGCGAGCGCGTGACCGTCCCCTGTGTACTCCCAGGAGTTCGACGTCACCTTGTACGACTTGCCGACGCCACCGGTGGCGAGGATGACCGCGGGCGCGTCGAACGAGAGCAGCTTGCCCGACTCCCGGACGTAGCCGAAGCAGCCGGCGATCCGTCCATTGTCGAGCAACAGCTCGGTGATGGTGGTCTCGGCGAACACCCGCAGCCGCGCCTCGTAGTCACCGTACTGGGCCATGTCCTCCTGCTGCAGCGACACGATCTTCTGCTGCAGGGTGCGGATCATCTCCAGACCGGTACGGTCGCCGACGTGGGCCAGCCGGGGGTACTCGTGGCCACCGAAGTTGCGCTGCGAGATCTTCCCGTCCTTGGTGCGGTCGAACAGGGCGCCGTAGGTCTCCAACTCCCATACCCGGTCCGGCGCCTCCTTCGCGTGCAGCTCGGCCATCCGGTAGTTGTTGAGGAACTTGCCGCCCCGCATGGTGTCCCGGAAGTGGACCATCCAGTTGTCGTTGGCGTTCATGTTGCCCATGGCCGCCGCCGCGCCGCCCTCGGCCATCACCGTGTGGGCCTTGCCGAACAGCGACTTGGAGATGATGGCGGTGCGCTTGCCGGCGAGCCGGGCCTCGATCGCGGCCCGCAGGCCCGCGCCACCGGCGCCGATCACCACGACGTCGAAGCGATGCCGTTCGATGTTCTCTGTCATTGGTCAGGCCCTCAGTTGATGAACCGCAGGTCGGGGAACCAGTTGGCGGCGATGGCGAAGATGTACAGGTCGACCAGCACGAGGGTGCCGAGCGTGATCCAGGCCAGTTCCTTGTGGCGAGTGTTCAATTTGGACACGAACGTCCACGCGCGGTACCGGACCGGGTGCTGGGAGAAGTGCTTGAGCCGCCCACCGAAGATGTGCCGGCACGAATGGCACGAGGCTGTGTAGGCCCACAGCATCACGACGTTGAACGCCATGACCAGGTTTCCCAGTCCGAAGCCGAACCCGTTGGTGCCCCAGAACGACCGGGCCAGGTCCCAGGTGTTGACCACCGAGATGAGCGCCGCCGCGTAGAACGCGTACCGGTGCAGGTTCTGGAAGATCAGGGGGAAGCGGGTCTCGCCCGTGTACGTCTTGTGCCCGTCCGGCACGGCACAGGCCGGCGGCGAGAGCCAGAACGACCGGTAGTACGCGCGCCGGTAGTAGTAGCAGGTGAGCCGGAACAGCAGCAGGAACGGAAGGCTGATCAGCGCGTACGGGATCAGCGGCCAGTCCGGCACGAAGCGTCCGAACTCGGCCGCCGCCGGGGTACAGGCGTCGTTGACGCACGGGGAGAAGAAGGGTGTCAGGTAGTGGTAACCCGCGCCCTGGGCGAAGTAGTAGTTCTTGATCAACAGGGTGTGGATCAGACCCCAGATCAGCCATGCGGAGAGGCCGACCACTGTGTACGCCGGCTCGAACCACCACCGGTCCGTACGCAGTGTCTTCGCTGGGATGGTGGCCCGGCCGGGTGCAGCGGGCCCCCGGGCGGCCGGTCTTGTCGACGTCGTCGTCATCCTGTCGATCGCTTTCTGCGGCGGGCTGAGTGCCGGTTAGGTGGTGGTTTCTCCGTGTGGGCAGGTGCGCACAGGTGGGCAAATCGCCTGCCGTGCCGCATTCGATCGCACACGTTACGCCGATGGGTAACACAACTCTCCGAAGGGGAGTCTTGCGCGTGACGCGCCGTGGATGAAAGCCCGACGACCTCCCGCGAGGGCAACTGTGGATAACCTCACTGCGCTCCCGACTTTTGGATCATGATGACCGGTAAGATCAGCCCCGTGGACCCCAAGCCGAGGCGCAAGTCCCAGCGCAAGGTGCCGGCGGAAGAGCCGGCGTCGCCGCCGGGCAAGCCGATCGAGTCCTGGCTCACCGACATGGATGGCGTGCTCATCCACGAGGGCAGCCCGATCCCGGGGGCGGACGAGTTCATCGGGCGCCTGCGCGAGCGTGGGCGGGCGTTCCTCGTCCTGACCAACAACTCGATCTACACGCCGCGTGACCTGCGCGCACGGCTGAAGTACTCGGGCATCGATGTACCCGAATCGGCGATCTGGACCTCGGCCCTGGCGACCGCGCAGTTCCTGCAGACCCAGCGCCCGGGCGGATCGGCCTACGTCATCGGCGAGGCCGGGCTGACCACGGCGATGCACGAGGCGGGCTACATCCTCACCGACAACGACCCCGACTACGTGGTGCTCGGGGAGACCCGCAACTACTCGTTCGAGTCGATCACCAGGGCGATCCGGCTGATCAATGACGGCGCCCGATTCATCTGCACCAACCCCGACGCCACCGGACCCTCGCTGGAGGGGGCCCTGCCGGCCGCCGGATCGGTCGCCGCGCTGGTCACGAAGGCGACCGGAATCGATCCGTACTTCGTGGGCAAGCCCAACCCGCTGATGATGCGGGAGGCGCTGAACCAGATCTCGGCGCACTCCGAGACGAGCGCGATGGTCGGCGACCGGATGGACACCGACGTGCTCGGCGGGCTGGAGTCGGGCCTGCGCACGTTCCTGGTGCTCACCGGGGTTACCCGCCCGGACGAGGTGAACCGCTTCCCCTACCTGCCGTCCACGGTCGTGGCGTCGATCGCCGACCTCATCCCGTACGTCGTCTAGGCCATCGTCCTAAGGGGCCGGCACCCGCCAGGTGCTGATCACGAGCTGGATCGAGTTGTCCGCGCCGACGTCGGTGACCTCGACGATGGCCAGCCGCTGGGGCAGGCTCTGCTGTGCCGCGTCCGCCTTGTTGGTGAGCAGGCAGAAGCTCAGCCCGGTGATCACCGGCATGATCAGCTCGGTGTGGGTGGTGTCGTTGGTGATCTGCGAGGCGCACAGCTCCGGCGTGGGGTTGATGGTGGTTGGCACGGCACCGCCGGTCCGGTCCACGTGCAGCGAGAGCGGGCCGACGCAGTTGCTCGCGTAGAACTCGTGCCCGTTGGAGTCGCCGACCGTCATCTTGTCGATGTCGACATAGACGGACGCGCACGCGCTGGCCGCCGCGGGCAGCTTGAGCGGCGCGCGGACCAGTTCGGACACGAATGTGGGCCCCTTGCTCGCGGTCGGGGTCGGCTTGGCGGTCGTGGTTCCGGTCACGGGTGCGACGGCCGGCGCCTTGGTCGGGGTCGCGGCCGCGCGCTTCGCCGTGTCGTACGCCTCGTTCGCCCGCGAGGTGGCCTGCCGGGCCTGGTCCAGCGAGTAGACCGCGACCGCGCTGGCGCCGAGCGCGATCAGGACCGCGATCAGCGACAACAGGACCAGCGACCCGTTGGTGCCGCCACCCGAGCGCGGCGGAGCCGGCTTGGCGGCGGGCGCGACCGGGCGCGGGGCGGCCGGAGTCGGGCTGGCGCCGGTCGTCGAGGCAGCGGCGGGCTTCGCCGGAACCGCGGCGGCGCCCGGCGTTGGGGTCGACGCAGCGGGCGTGGCGGAGCCGGGCTCAGGGGGGTTCGCGGCCATCGTCGTCTCCTATAAACCGGGCCGATTCAACGGGACCGAGTGCGCCACTGTGGACGACCGTAACCCGTTTGGTCAAGATGCTCATCCGCAACACGGACCCCACGATCCGCACAAATGGCCGTTCGACGACGGGACCGTCAGCCCGAGGCGTTGCCGGTGCAGTTCCAGGAGGCGAGCCGAAGGGGCGGGGCGAAGTAGGTCCGGGTGCCCCAGTCGGCCGGTAGCGCGATGGCGTGCGTCCCGACGCCCAGCACTGCCCCGGGCGCCAGGGCGTCCGGATAGGACTGGGTGAACCGGAGGTTCTGGACCGGCCCCGTGATCTGTCCGTCTTCGATCAGCCAGACCCCGTTGCGGGTCAGCCCGGTCATGACGAGCGAGCGCGGGTCGAGGACCCGGGTGTACCAGAGGTCCGAGACGAGCAGACCCCGGCCGACCTGGGAGACGAGCTCGGCGACGTCGGCGTCGGCGGCCGGGCCGTCGGCCTCGCCCGAGACCCGCGGCCGGGAGGAGTCCGGCACCAGCCGCAGGTCGCAGAGCAGGGCGCCGAACGCGCCCGCCCCGGGCACGGCGTGGCCCGTGGAGGTGGTCCCGGCCGCGGCCGCGGTCCGCCGGTCGTGCGCCACCGCGGTCGTCACGCCGGCGTCGACCAGGGTGAGCCGGTCCCGCGGTGTGCCCTCCACGTCGAACGGCAGGCCGCCGTCGAGCGGGTCGTCCACGAGCGTCACGGCCGGGTCGAACTGGACCCGGTCAAGCTCCACAAAGGACTGTCGTTCGGCCACCGCCTTGGCGTTGAAGCCGTACATGGCGAGGTTGGCCAGCAGGTCGTTCACGGCGGCCGGCTCGAGCACCACCTCGTACCGGCCCGGCGGCAGCTCGACCGGGCGTACCGCGGCCCGCGCCTTCGTCGCCGCCCGTACCCCCAGCACGCCGCCGTCGAGGTCGGCCAGGCGGCGGGTGACCAGTCGGGCCACCCCGTCGGCGGGCGCCCGGTCCTCGTCGGGGCAGCGCGCGATGCAGCTCATCGCGGCCTCGGCGGCCTGCGCCTGGGCGGTGTGCCCGGCGCTGTTGGCGAAGGTGACCTGGCTCAGTGTGGTGCCGCAGTAGCCGGCCGTCTCGAGGCCACCGGCCCCGTCGACGAACGCTCGTACCCGCTCCGCCCGGGCCGCCGGCGTGGCTTGCGCGGTGTCCTCATCCATCGCTGCCGCCGCCCGGACCGCGGTCGGCGGGGTCAGGCCCGGCCACTGCGGGTCGGGCGGGCAGAGCCGGGCGGCCGCCAGGGTGCGGTCCACCAAGGCCCGCAGTCCGTCCGCGTCGGCCGTGGTCGTGGTGCCGGAGGCGGTCCGTCCGCCGTCGTGCAGCCGCAGCCGTACCCCGATCCCGGCATCGGTCATGTTCTGGTGGATGAACGACTTCGCGAACCGGGTCAGCGCCTGTTCGGTGCGGTCGACGGTCACCTCGGCCTGCGCGCCCGGGCTCGCCGCCCGCACGAGGTCGAGCACCCGCGACGCCAGATCCAGATCCACTGTCATGATGCCGCCTCCGCGGAGAGAAGCACGTCGGCGGTCACCCCGTCACCCCCACCCGAACGTTGGTGAACCGGGCGGCCGGAGCCGGGTGCCCGGTGTGGCCGGTCTGGCCCGGCTGGCCCTTGCCGCAGTTGGGCGTGCCCCACGGGACCGCCGTGTCGCCGACCATGTCCATCGACCGCCAGAACCGGGGGCCGATGCCGGTGTACGTGGGGTTGCGCAGCATCCGGCCCAGTCGACCGTTGCGGATCTCCCACCCGATCTCGCAGCCGAACTGGAAGTTCAACCGCCGGTCGTCGATCGACCAGGACCGGTTGAGGTCCATGAGGATCCCGTCGTCGGTCGCCGCGATCATCTCGTCGAGGCTGTGCGCGCCGGGCAGCAGGCCGACGTTGGTCATCCGCACCATCGGCAGCCGGGCCCAGCCGTCGGCCCGCACGCTGCCGCCGTAGTCCAGGCCGGCCATCGCGGCGGAGTCCCGGCCGGCCAGCACACCGACCCAGATTCCGTCGCGGACGGCATCGCGGGCCTGCGCCGGGGTGCCCTCGTCGTCGTAGCCGAAGCTGCCCAGCGAACCCGGCACGGTCGGGTCGATGGTGATGTTCATGAGCTCGGAGCCGTAGCGCAGCGAGCCCAGCTGGGCCAGGTCGAGCCAGGACGTACCCGCGAACGCCGCCTCCCAGCCGAGGATGCGGTCGAGCTCGATCGCGTGCCCGACCGACTCGTGGATCTGCAGCGCCATCTGTTCGCTGCCGAGGATCACCGTGGTCGTGCCGGCGGGGCAGGGCGGGGCGGTGAGCAGCGCCTTGGCCTCGTCGGTGACCTGCTGCGCGTGCCCGGCCAGGTCGAGGTCGCGCACGAGTTCCCAGCCGCGCGTGCCGTACTGCCCCCGGAAGGACGGGTACGAGCGGCGCTGGGTCTCGCCGTCGCCGATCACCAGGGCGTTGATGCCGGCGCCGCACTCGCGGATGTGCTGGTCGATCCGGTGCCCTTCGCTGGAGACGAACCACTTGCGGGTGTCCCAGATCCGGTACATGGCCTCGCCCTGGTCGGCCCCGGCGTCGCGCATGGTCGCCGTGACCGCGACCAGCAGGTCGCCCTTCTCGGACAGCGGTACCGCGAGCGGGTCGACCTCGGCGACCGAGGCCCAGCTCGCGGTCGCGGCGAGGGTTGGGACGAGATCGACGGCCGGCCCGGCCACGGTCGCGCTCGCGGCCGCGATCGAGGCGGCGGTCTCCCCGGCCGTACGGGCGGCGGCGTCGGTCAGGTCGGCCACGGCGAAGAAGCCCCAGCTCGATCCGACCAGCGCGCGCACGCCGACTCCGGCGTCTTCGGTCTGGGCCAGCGACTCGATCTCCCCGTTTCGGGCGTCCATCGCCTCGGTGCGGCGGTACATCACCCGGGCATCGGCGTAGCGGGCGCCGGCGGCGAGCGCGGCGGAGACGGCCGCGGTCGCCGTAGCGAACTCGTCCATGCGGGCATCCTGGCCGAACCGGACGGCTCGTGTCATGGACCTGCTCGGACGTGTTCTGCTATCGGTCCGATCGACGGTGTCCAGTGGCGTGACATTCGCCATGAATCCGGGCGTGACGGCCACATAGTCCGACGCCCGAAACGTCACAGAACGATAGCGAAATCCGCAGGTCAAGGGCCGGGTGCAAGGGAATCCCCGCAGGTCATGGCAGCTGTGATGGACCTGTTACCGGACCGTTGTCTTGGAGTGTTTCCCAAGGCGCGGAACGCCGTTACCTTCGGATTTGGGTAACGGCGCACCCCCTGCCGTGGCCCGGGAAGGAACTGCCCGCATGAGCGCCCCGGTGCCCCGCCTGACCTCCGGCAGCGACGCCAGCGACGTCCTTGACATCGCTTCTCCCGAGTCGGCCGTAGAGGTAGCAACGATCAAACCACCGCCCGGAGCTCCCGGTGGAAGGGTGGTGGGGCGCTCGCCGGGCCAGCTCGCCTGGATGCGGCTGCGCCGTGACAAGGTCGCCATGACGGCCATGTGGGTGCTCGTCTTCTTCCTCGTGGTCGGCGTCTTCGCCGACATCATCCGGATGCTGTACGGGTACCCGACGATGAACGACGCCCGCCAGGGCACGGACCTGCTCGACGGCACCGGCATCCCGCTGGGCTACCTGGGTGGCATCACGTTCAGCTCGGCCAACTCATCGGGCCACTTCCACATCTTCGGCGTCGAGCCGTCACTGGGCCGGGATCTGTTCATCCAGGTGATCTACGGCATCCGCACCTCGCTGCTGATCTCGTTCGTATCCGTGACCATCGCGACCGCGTTCGGCGTGGTCATGGGCATCGCGGCGGGCTACCTCGGCGGCTGGTTCGACTCGATCGTGAACTGGGTCATCGACTACATGCTCGCCTTCCCGTTCTTCCTGTTCGCGCTGGCCGTCATCCCGGTCGTGAACACCCACCTGACGGCCGACAACGGCAGCCCGTCGGCGGGGCAGCGGGTCCTCACCATCATCGTGATCTTCTCGGCGTTCGCCTGGATGGGCACGGCGCGGCTCGTCCGCGGCCAGGTGTTGTCGCTGCGAGAACGTGAGTACGTGGACGCCGCGAAGGCGGCCGGTGCGCGGCTGCCACACATGCTGTTCCGGCAGCTGCTTCCGAACCTGTGGGCGCCGATCCTGGTCACCTACTCGCTCGGCGTACCGCTGACCATCACCGCCGAGGGCGCGCTCTCCTTCATCGGCATCGGTGTCGTCGAGCCCACGCCGGACCTCGGCCGCCTGATCTCCAACAGCCAGGACTGGCTGCGGGCCGACCTCCCGTACCTGCTGATCCCGGGTGTGACCATCTTCCTTCTGGTGCTCGCGTTCAACCTGTTCGGCGACGCCCTGCGGGACGCCCTCGACCCCAAGTCATCGAGGTAGTCCGGCAACCCCTCAGAAAGATGTCCCCCGCTGGCGATCCGACCGGATGGCGAGCGGGTCGGGCCCAAGAAAAGGAGATAACCGTGCGATATCGCGCAAGGGCGCTGGTATTCACAGTGCTGGCCGTTGGGCTGGCGGCCACTGGTTGCACCAAGAACACCACTGGCAACCAGGCCACCGTCAACCCGAACGACGCTGTTCCGATCGTCATCGACACCGAGGGCAAGGCTGTCACGCCAGCGCGCCCGATCGATGGCGCGAAGAGCGGCGGCACGCTGTACTGGTTGGAGCTGGCGGCCCCCGAGCACCTCGACCCGCAGCAGATCTACGTGTCTGACGCGCTCGACATGGAGCAGCTGTTCTTCCGTCACCTCACCCAGTACATCGAGGACCCCAAGGGCGGCAAGCTTCAGCTGGTCGGCGACCTCGCCACCAACACGGGCGTGACCACCGACGGCGGCAAGACCTGGACCTACACGCTGCGTGACGGCATCAAGTTCGAGGACGGCTCGCCGATCACCTCGAAGGACATCGCCTACGGCATCGCCCGTTCGTTCGGCACCTACGGCGAGCAGGGCCCCCAGTACCTGCAGAACGCGCTCGACCCCGACCGCAAGTACAAGGGCCCCGAGGCGGGCGACGCGCCTGGCGTCACCACCCCGGACGACAAGACCATCAAGTTCGCGTTCGCCACGGCGCACCCGGAGCTCCCGTACGTCGCGGCGCTTCCGACCACGACCCCGGTTCCGAAGGCCAAGGACTCGGGCGCCAAGTACGAGGCCGAGTGGGTTGCGTCCGGCCCGTACATGCGTGACGGTGCCTACGACCAGACCACCAAGCTGAACCTGAAGCGGAACCCGAACTGGGACCCCAAGACGGACCCGATCCGTAACGCGTACCCGGACAAGATCGTCCTGGACTTCCAGGGTGGTCAGCGCGCCGACCAGACCCAGCGGATGATCGCCGACCAGGGTAACGACCAGTTCGCCGTGGCGACCGCCGCGGTGGCGCAGGCCCAGATCGCGCAGGTCCAGGGTGACCCGGCTCTGCTCGCTCGTACCGGCCAGGGCCCGACCCCGTTCGTCGACTACATCAACATCAACACCTCCCGCGTGACGGACGTCAAGGTTCGCCAGGCTCTCAACTGGTCGTTCGACCGGACCGCCTTCATCACCGCCGTCGGTGGCTCCGCTGTTGCGGGTCCGGCGACGTGGGTCATGGCCCCGATCGTTCCCGGTTGGAAGGACTACGACGCCTACAAGACCGCGGACGGTCACGGTGACCCGCAGAAGGCCAAGGACCTGCTGGCGAATGCCACGCCGAAGCTGACCTACTGCTTCGCCAACACCGCCACCCAGCAGCGCTACGCGGTCGTCGTGCAGAACTCGCTGCAGCGGGCCGGCTTCCAGATCACCTTGAACCCGATCGACCCGTCGAGCTACTACACGACGATCGGCGACAAGACCAACACCTGCGACCTGATGCGCAGTGGCTGGGGCCAGGACTTCCCGGACGGGCAGAGCACCCTGGATGTCCTGCTGAACGGTGAGCACATCGTTCCGAAGGGCAACCAGAACTACTCGCTGTTCAACGAGCCGACGATCAACAAGAAGCTCGACGACCTGAACGCTCTGGCGGACCGGGGCCAGGCCGCGATCGGCTACGGCAACCTGGACCAGGAGATCATGACGAACTACGCGCCACTGATCCCCACCTACACCACCCGCTTCTTCAACCTGCACGGCAGCAAGGTCCACACCTTCGTGAGCCCGCTGTACGCCGAGTTCAACCTCGTCTCGGCCTGGGTCGGCTGACCTAGGCTCTAGCGAGTCGCTCCTCCCCGTGGGCGGCCGGCCATCGGTCGGCCGCCCACGGGCCAAAAAGTCTCCCGGAGACGGTTACCCGACTCCGTCCCGGGCCCCGCGGAAAGGCCTCCACGATGCTGCGCTTCTTCACCCGCCGAGTTCTGCTCGCAGTGTTGACCCTCTTCGCGGTGTCCGTCACCACCTTCCTGCTCTTCTTCGCCGCGCCGGCGGACCCGGCCCTGACGATGTGCGGCAGTCGGGTGTGCTCGAACGACCAGGCCGCGCGGATCCGTACGACGCTCGGTCTCGACCGGCCGATTGCGGAGCAGTACGCCGAGTACATGAAGGGCGTCTTCGTCGGCCGCGACGTCGGCACCGGCTCCGACGCGATCCACTGCCCGGCCCCGTGCCTGGGCGTGTCGTTCCGCAACCACCTGCCCGTGCTGGACATCCTGAGCAAGGGCTTCCCGATCACCATCAGCATCGTGCTCGGCGGCGCCATCACCTGGCTGACCCTGGGGCTGATCCTGGGCACGACGGCGGCACTACGCCGCGGAAGTCCGGTCGACAGATTCTCGATCGGCTTCTCCCTCACCGGCGCCTCGATGCAGATCTACGTGCTCGGCCTGGTGCTGGTCTCGATCTTCGTGTACCAACTCGGCTGGCTACCAAGACCGACGTACACGCCATTG